>UEXL01000185.1_pt1 | contig 29882 bp, 59 predicted proteins | sample 1796671 | NCBI WGS metagenome assembly UEXL01 (sample SAMEA4772471, study PRJEB27181) | metagenome | reverse complement strand
GCAAACAGGCTTCATGTAATCCTATCTGCTATGGAAGTACTGCCTAGAACAGTTACAACATAATCTTGATTTATTAGATAAAATCTAGTAGATTAAAGAATTCAGGTGAAAATCCTGCCTTTTAAATATAAACAAAATTTAATATATATGATTACAAGATCTCAAATGCGAAGACAACTACGTGCAAAAGGTGGCATCATGAATGTAGCACCTAGAAAAGGTTTCTTATTTGGTGGTATAAAAAAAAGAATTAGAAAAATTATACCAAATGAATTAGCAGATGTAGCAGTCAAAGCTGCACCGTTTGTTGCAATGATTCCTGGTGGTGCACCTTATGCAGCCGCTATGAGAGGTATAGGTAGATTCGATCAACGAGGTAGTATTAGTGATGCACTTAAACAAGCTGCGTTAACTGGTGCCGGTGGTTATTTATTTGATAAAGGTATGGTTGCTGGTGGATTTAGAGATGCTAATGCGAGTGGTATAGGACAATTTTTTAATGAAGGAACCAGAGGTAATATAAGTAACTTTTTTAGAGGTGGAGAAAAACCTTTAACAAAAGGTAAACCTGAAATGTTAGGAGATACAGGTGGTAGTTTAAATGAAATGTCAGGTGCTTTAAACACAAGAACAGAACCAACAAAAGGTTTAATAAAAACAGGAACAGATTTTTTAAGTGATAAAGTTCCAGGTTTTGGAAAACTAGATCAGATTGTAAAAGAAAAATTATTAGTAGGTGGAGTAACAAGCGGTGCAACATATTTATATGAAAAATTTTTAGCAGATGAACCGCCACAAGATGAAGGTGAAACTTACGAACAATACATGGCAAGAAGAAAAGAAAATGTTGGTAGAAAAATGAGAACGTATATGGATAATTATTTTGCAAATGAACCTGAGTATATGCAACTTGATGATGCCGGTAGAGATGCATTTGTTGCTAGATACAATGTTCGAGATGGTGGACGAATAGGTTATCAAACTGGTGGTGTTACTATGGGTAGGACATTACAACAAAACATAGCAAGTAACAGGCAACAAGCGGCAGGGATCCAGGCTATGTTAAATGCAGCACGAACAAAAGCAGGTCTTCCAACGGTACAAGCGCCACAAAGAACAACGCAATCCGGAATTAGTTCGTTATCTACACCTGCACAAACGTCAGCGCCTGCACAAGCATCAGCGGCTGCACCTTCTATTACAACACCAAGCTCAACATCTACACAGACTCAAGCTCCAACTATGCAACAAATAAGTTCTGCAATGTTATCAGGTGGTAATCCAATGGCTTCATCAGGTTCATCTGTTATGCCACAAACAATATCTTCTCAAATGATGGCACCTACACAAAATATTCCACCTAACGTAATAGGGCCAGGTTTGCCTGGTGCATCTGCAGGATATACTCCAGAACAATTTGATAAATTACCACAAGCACAACAAGATAAAATTATGGATGCTGAAAGAGTAAAATTAGATCAACAAGCATTTAGAATGACTCCTTTCTATGAACAAACTCGTATGGAACCTCAAACTCAATTAAAAATACTTCAAGAAAGAGGTTTTGATACTTCTACTCTCTACAATCAACAAGGGGATTTGGATGTAGATAAATTAGTATTAAGTAAATTAAGAACAGATCTACAAGAAGCAGGTGTTCAATGAACAGGTAATGAAACTCCCAATGAATTATTAGAATTAGAAGAAGGGGAAAAAAGAAAAATAATAAAAGAAATGAGTGAAAAACCAATGTTTGATCCATACTCAGCTTATGACAGACTAACGTATACAGGACCGACTGATTTTCAATTATCTGGTGGTGTTGCATCTCCAATGGCAACAGGCGGCAGAGTAGGATTTGAAGAAGGTGGCACTAATTTTATGAAATGGTTAAAAGCTAACTATGGACTAGAAGTAAAAGATTTAGATATGGATCAATATAGTAAACTTTCTAGAGAGTATAATAATGAGAACCCAGATCCATATGAAACTGGTAGAAAGAAAAATGCTGGTGGTGGTATTATGAGCATGCCTATGGGTCAACCTAGAGTTAATCAAGGTGGTGTTACAGAATTAGATTACAGAGCTAAAGGTGGATTTGTACCGGTTGGTATAAAAGAAAAAGCAGATGACGTTCCAGCAATGTTGTCAAAAATGAATTTGTATTTACAGCAGATGCTGTGAGAGGAGCAGGCAATGGTAGCATTGAAAAGGAGCACAAAAGATGTATGATACTATGAAAAATTTAGAGAGAAGGGTTACTTAATGGATAAAGATAAAATACAAAACATAGCAGAAGAATTAGCAGATTCAATGTATGGTAAAGATTTTTACGATTTAAGTGGTCGTCAACAAAGTGAAATATATAGTAAAGCTATAAGAGAATTAAACGATATGCTAGCTGATAAAGCTGACATGATGAGAAAAAATGAAGCTGATGGTGGTATTATAAGAGCAGGGTTTGCAAATGGTACAATGATGGCTTCAGCGCCAGATGCAATGGATGAAAGAAACCAGGTTATGGAAAATATTGCCATGCAAGAATTTGGTAAACCTTTAAACCAATTAAGTGATGATGAAATAATTCAAATAGAAATGATGATAGACGAAATGGTTAAAAGAAAAAATGACCAAAGAAGTATGGCAGCTAATGGTGGTAGAATGGGTTATCAAACAGGTGGTGTTACAGAAGCAAGAACACTTCCACCGGAATACGTAGAAGCTTTAGGTAAGACCTATGCAGCTGATCTCACGAGACAGGCTGGAATGCCTACAGTTACAGACGCAACTCAACAACAACCAGGTGAGACTGCCAACAGTTTGCACAAAGACAAGCACAAGCACAACAGTTTAATATTACAAGAGCAGGTATGCAATCACTTGCACCACAGGTGGCAGCACAAGATCCATTACAAGCAGCAGCATATGCACAAGCAATAGATCCAACAAAAGGTTTAGGATCGTATCAACCTTATTTAACCGCAGCAGGTCAAGCTGCAACAGGGGCAACAGCTCTAACTGGAACAGGAGCTGGAACCGGTGCAGGATCTCAATCTTACATGTCACCATATCAACAACAAGTTATTGACACAACGATGGCAGACTACGATGCACAAGCAGCTAAATCTAGATTAGGTTTAGGAGCACAAGCAGTATCAGGTGGAGCGTTTGGTAGTGGCCGTCACGGTATTGCAGAAGCAGAATTTGATGCGTTGAGTAACAGAGGAAGAGCTAGTCAATTAGCAGGTTAAGACAATCAGGATTTCAACAAGCATCAGCAAGAAGACAACAAGATTTAGCAAACCAAATGGGTATTGCAAATCTACAACAAGGTCTAGGTGGAGAGCACAAGACTTTAGTAGAGCACAAATATCTGGCCTTGGTACATTAGGTGCAGCACAACAAGCACAAAACCAAGCTGTACTTGATGCACAAAGACAAGCAGCACAGATGGCTGTTCAAGATCCACAAAGAAGATTAAATATGCTAGGATCAGGCGTCATGGGACTAATGGGTGGTATGGGTGCAGGTAGAACAGAAATAGGTGAAGCACCAGCACAAGCTCAATCAAGTCCATTGATGCAAGCTCTAGGTATTGGTTAGCAGGAGCAGATATCTACGGAAGAATATTTTAATATGTCTAGAACTTTAAAGAGACCTATGTTTAGAAGAGGTGGCACAGTTAATGATGGTATCATGACTGGGCTTACTGATAGAAAACAATATGCTAATGGCATGATGGTTGATGATGAAAGATTAGGAAAAGACACTCAATCTATTTTAGACGCTATGGCAAAATATGCACCAATACCAAAAACAAGATTACCATTAGGTCAGTTTGGTTTAAATTTAGCATCAGGTAAATTTGCAGGTGATGGTAAATTACAAAATCTTATTGGTTCTGCTCAAGGGCCATACTCACAATTTGTAAAAGCTGATGATGCTAGAAACATGGCACTAGCTAAAAGAAAACAAGGTGCAATTTCTACAGCACTTGGTATGCAATTAAAAAGATAAAGGAAGTGTTTTAATGGCAGAAAAAGAAGCAAGAGCTATGTTACCAAGAAATGCAACACCTGATCAAATTAGAAATAAAACAGCAGAATTGCTTGAAGTAAAATATGGTCCAGGTAAAACATATGGACCAGAAGCTAATTTAGAAAGAGCAATAAATTCTTATAGAAGTCAATACGGTGATGGTAGTAAAGCATTTAATCATGCTTCATTTGATGTAAAAGTTGCACCAGCGTTAAGACAAGCAGGAAAAAATCCAAGATCAAACATTAAATTTAAAGATGGTAAATATAAAACAAAAGGTAAAACACCTGGAGTTTATATTGACGTAGACAACGCAAAAGTAATTGAATTTGATGGCAACGTAGCAGTAGAATTACCAGAATTTACAGCATTACTTAAATAGGAGGATAAATGATTGAGATTATAGATCCAGAAGGTTTTACCTCCCTACGAGACGAAGAAATCAACAGTGAAAGAAGTGCAATAACTTCTGCTTTAGCAGGAGTAGTTTCAGGTGCAATAAAAGTACCTGAAGGTGTTATATCTCTTGGTGCAGAATTAATTGATTTAGGTTTTGATACAGATCTTGCAGCAGATGTTGAACAATTGTTTGACAAAGTTAATGTATTTGAAGATATTGCAGATGATACAGCAATAGGTAGACTTACAGAAGGATTAGTTCAAATAGGTGTACCAGGTGGTATAGGTTTTAAATTAGCAAAGCAATTAAAGCTAAAAAAGCTGGTAACTACATGAACATTAAAGGAAACACTAACTTACAAAAGCTGCAAAAAGCAGACGATTTTAATAAAACAATTGGTAAAAGAAGATTTGTAGCAGGAGTTGCAGGTGGAGCAGCAGGTGAAGCATTTGTTGCTGACGTAGAAGACCTTGGAACTTTTGGTGATGTGTTTGAAGCTGGGCCAACAGATTTAGAAGAAGTAACTGATGAAGGTGGTAGAGAAGATGCATTTAAAAAATTAATGAACAGAACAAAATTTGGTGCAGAGTCTTTATTAATAACACCAATTGTATATGGTGTAGGTAAAGGAATTAAAGCTGCAGCCACACGTGGTAAAAAATAGAGTTTAGTAATTCAAAATTAGATAAATTTTTTAATAAAACATTTTCTGCATTAAGAGCTAGAGGTGCAAAACCACAATCAATATTTGAAGCTAAGATGGCAGAAAAAGGTGCTACTATGGCTGATACCAACAGAGCTATGGAACTAGTTAAGACAATAGATTCTGAAGTAGATAGTATGTTTCCAACGGTAAAATCTGTGTTAGATAAATCATCGGATAAAAGAAAAGCAGATATATATAAAGAACTAAATGATTTATTATTTGAAGGTGAGTTAAGTCAAGCTATTCCAACTAAAGCCAGTAATCAAGCATATAAATTTTTAAAAGATAATAATGCCAGCGATGAATCAATTCAAAATATATTTAAAGCAATAGGCGGTGCAAGAAAAAAATTTGTAGATTTAATTAATTCATCCTCAAACGCACCTAAAGATGTACAAACTTTAAAAACATTAATGGGTAAAAGAGTAAAAGATTATCTAGGTAGCACTTATAGAATATTTGAAGATAAATCTATGTTACCTTTTTTAGCTTACACACCAACAGAAGAAGCAATTAAAGGCACAAAAGAATATTTTAAAAGATATGCAAAAGAAAATGGTAAAAATCTAACAGACTTTCAAGCACAAAGCATGGTTGATTCTGTAATAAAATCTGCAAAAAATCAAAAAGCTCCTCCAGGTTTACCTATAAAATTTGCAAAAGGAACATTAGCAGAAGAAGGACCACAGATAGATAAGTTTTTTAAAAGAGTAGTAACAGATGACATTAAACCAGAACGATTGTTAGCTGAAACACCTGGTAAAGATAGAGCAGTTATAAAAAAATTGTTTGGTGAGATAGAAGACCCTAGATTTTCTATATATAATAGCATGACAAAGTTATCTAACATTGCTAGAAAAAATGAATTGTTTGAAAGAATTGCAAAACAAGATGATGCAATTAAAAAAGCAGCTACTGCAACTACACCAGGTGGATCAAGAGGTTTCTTTTTAGATGATGCATTAGAAGCAGCAGAAGCATTACCTAATCAAGAAATAGTAGAGTTAGATAGATACATGACACCATATTTTAAAGATGAGTTTACTGTTAACCCATTAGCAGGTAAATTTACTACTAAAGCTATTGCTGAAGGATTAGGAGATAGCACTAAAACTTTAAAATTTTTATTTGAACCTAGAGAAGGTGCAACTGGTATTGAAAAGGATTAACATGGGGATATAGAAATTTAGTATTATTTCCAAAAGCAGCATCACAAGTTGCAAAAACAATTTTATCACCGCAAACACATTTTAGAAATTTATTTTCTGCTACTGCTTTTTCTGCTGGTAATGGTATTTTATTTGAAAACCCTGCATTAGTTGGTAGAGCATTTAGAGATGCTTTTGGTAAATTACAAGTAGGAACAAGATCAGCAGAAGCTAATGAAGCATACAGAGAATTGTTAGAACTTGGTGTTGTAAACTCACAAGTACAATTAGGAGATATAAAAAATCTTTTAACTGATACTCGTATGGGTGAAAATTTAAATATTGGAAAACCATTAGAGTCTATGATGAAAAAACTTACATCAGGAACTGGTAGAAAATTAAAATCAGGTATGAAAGTTTGCAGAAGATTTATATACAGCAGAAGATGATTTATTTAAGATAGCAAACTATGCTGTTGAGATGCAAAGGCTTAGAGGTGCATATACTAAAGTAGGTAAAAATTTACTGAAAGACAATTAAAAGAAGAAGCAGCTGACATTGTAAGAAACACTGTACCAAACTATGCATATGTATCAGATACTGTAAGAGCTTTAAGACGTTTACCACTTGGAACGTTTATGTCATTTCCATCTGAAATATTAAGAACAACAACCAACATCGCAAAAAGATCGATTAAAGAAATTAAAGATCCTGCATTAAGATCTATTGGTTTAAAAAGATTAGCAGGTATGACAACTGTATTAGCTGCAGCTCCATATGGAATACAAAAAGGAGCACAAGGTTTATACAATGTAACTAATGAAGAGTTACGTGCACTAAAACAATTTTTACCTGAATGGTCTAAAAATTCTACTATTATACCTATTAGAGACGAAGAAACAGGTGAATTAAAATATATAGATTTTAGTCATGGTAATGCATACGATACAGCTATTAGACCTTTTCAAACTTTACTTAATAATATTCAACAAGGTATAACAAATGAAGATGTATTAATGAAAGGTATTATGACTGGTATGGCAGAAGCTGCTGGTGAACTTGCATCACCATTTATATCAGAAGCAATTTATACTGAAGCAATGTTAGATTTAATTGCAAGAGGTGGTAAAACTAGAGAAGGCAGACAAATTTATACTGAAGCACAAATGCAAAATGAACCAGGAACTGCAATCAAAAACATGATTGAACATTTAGGAAAATCTATGTTACCTTTTTCTTACCCACAACTTACAAGATTATATCAAGCAGCAGCTGATAAACCATCAGAGCGTGGAGAGTTTTTTGAATTACCAGATGAGTTAACAGGATTTTTAGGATACAGACAAGTTAAGATAGATCCTGTAAGATCTATGGGTTTTAAAATTTCTGACTATCAAAGAGGTAACAGAGAAGCAAGAGCATTATTTACTGGAGGATCTGAGTCATTATTAAAAGGTGGACCTAAAACAGGAAGAGATGTTATTGAAAGATTTATTGTAGCTAACAGAGCTAAATTTAATAATGATAAACAAATGCGTTCAAACATTCAAGCTGCAGATATTTTAGGTACAGACATGGATAATATTAGAACTGAATTTAGAGAAAGACAATTAATTAATTTATATAATAGATTAGATAATGACATATACACACCATTCTTTCCATCAGAAAATATACAAAGAGAGTTTAGACAAATTGAAGAACGTATTGGTGTAGACAATCCATTTGAAGAAGTAAGAGATGTATTAATAGAGATACAAGATGAATTAAGAGACTTATCTTTTGATGATGAATTTGATATTAATATAGATGAGTATTTACCACCTGTAGATGACATGTCACAAGCACCACTGCCACCAACACCAGGCGTAGATCCAGCAATGATACAACCGGTGCAACAGGCAACGGTAACACAGACAGGCCTGACACCATCAGAACAGGCATTGCTAAGTCCTGAAGAACAAGCTATAAGGTTAAGACAAAGGGGGAATGGCGTAATGGCAAGAGATTTTGAATCATTTATTGTAGATCCAAGTTTACTAGATCCTAGTATCGATGCGACTGATTTAAGAACAACTACAGATACAAGACAAGAATTATTATCAGATGTTCCAGATTATGCAGGTATACAATTTGATCCAACACGAACAAGTTATTTAGACGACCTATATGCTTTATATAGTGGTCAATTACCTATGACACCAGTGCCAACTGTAACACCATCAAATATAAATATACCTTTACCAGGAGGCGGCGGTGGCGTTGGAGTCGAGACTCCGGCAACTATTACACCTAGTACACCAATAACAACAGATCTTACAGATGAACAGATTAATGAATTTGCTATGCCTAACAATATAGGCGGTATAACCAGTGATCCTATAGAAATGGAAAATATTATGACTTACGAAAATCCATATGACGAGCCTATGGATGTAGATAACCCAGCTGCCAGTATAGAAAACTTATTACAACCAAATACTCCAGGGACTATTGGAGGAGCAGTTGATGTTTATGATATAAATGAAGTAGGTGACCCATCACAGAATCCTGGTTCTATAAATGTAGGCGATCAACCCATGGCAGCTGGACCTTTTGATTATTTACAACAACCATCTATTCCAGGGATAACTCAAGCAGATCTTACACAAGGAAAAATTGATGAAGAAAGGATAGCTGGTTACACACCATCAACCTCAACAGCACCACAAACTGAAACTGAAAGTGCACTAAGTCAAGCATTTAGAACAGGAAAAGAAGCTCTTGATTCTGGAATGCAAACTATATCACAAGTTGGTCAAAGCATTGCAGACTCGGTCAAAGGAACTTACAACGATTTAAATAGAACAGTAGAGGTTCCTGGATTAGGGAGAGATTGATATTGGTAAAACTTTAGGTGGATTAGCGATTAACGCAGTAGTCGGTGCACCTGTTAGTCTTGTAAAATATGCAATGGATCAAATGCCAAAAAGTACCTCACAGTTAGCTTACGAAGGATATACTGCTGAGCAACAGGCAGCCGTTAATGAAGTTTTTGGTCCAAATGGAAGTATGGTAGGATACAATGCGGTATCTGCTTTTGGTACAACGCCAGCAGAGACTATTCAAAACAGAATAGATAATATTAAAAATAGAAAAGCTCCACAAACGGATGCTAGTAAAAAACAAATAGAAGAATTAGAAAAAGATTTAGAAAAAATAACTGGAGATACAGGTAATTTAGGAGATGGTGAAGATAAAAATGAAGGAGATGAAAGGGATACTTTTGGTGGCGTTCCTGGAGTCCCTGATGCTATCGGTGGTATTATTAGTCCAGGTTATAATTATGTAGACACGCCAGGCGGTGGAGGAGATCCAGATCCAAGTGGAGAAGATGATGGGCCAGGCCCTGGACCTAGCGGACCCACTGGTAATTATGAAAGTACAGGATTAGGTGGCCCTGCTGGTCAAGGTAGTCCTCAATCAACTGGTCCAACAGACACACCTGGAGGAGCAGATGCAGGAACAGGAAGTTTTGGTAATGAAAATGTAGGTGGATCACCAACTGGAATTTTGTTTTGATCCAAATACTCCTATTCAAATGGCTGATGGCTCAATAAAAATTAAAGATATCCAGCTTGGTGATGACACTAAAGGCGGTGAAGTTACAGGTGTGTTTCAATTTAAAGCTATGATCGAAATACATGATTACAAAGGTGTTACTGTTGCAGGTAGTCACTATGTTAAAGAAGATGGTAAATTTATTATGGTTCAGGATAGCCCACTTGCAGTTAAGATTGATAAGATACCAGTTGTGTATTCATTAGATACAACAGGCAGAAGAATATTTATTAAAGATATCGAGTTTGCAGATTACAATTGATGGTATTGCAAAAGGTTTCTTACATAATGCAGGTGTTGATACAAAAGGATTTGATAAAGAAGTATTAAGACAAGTAGAACAAAGGTTAATATAATGCCAAATAAAAATACGCATTACAGAAAATAGAATCACACGAAAAACTTTGCAGAATAATGCAAAAACAAACCCACGATCGTATGAATCAATTACAGAATCAGATAACTAGAATAGAAAGAATATTACTTGTATCTATGGGTTCTGTTATGACTGGTATGGCTGGTGTTATAATAGTATTAATACAAAAATTGTAGCGCTCATACGTAAGTCCTACTTTTTCCTATATCCAAGCTTTTAATTCTTCTCCCATAACTTGACTTGCAATATTTACTTTCTTACGTAAAGCTTTTACAATTCTTTCATCAACAGTATCTTCACACATAATATCAATATAAGTCATAGGTTTAGTTTGACCAATACGATCTATTCTAGCTTCTGATTGTTGTCTTTTCTCAAGATCATAACCATTAGAATAATAAATCATATTACTAGCTGCAGTAAGTGTAATACCATATCCACCTGTTTGAGGTGTACCAATAAAAAATCTACACTTTTCATCATCTTGAAAACTTTTATGTTTTGTTGTCTTTCATCTTGTGGTGTTAAACCATAATAATCTACAAAAGAATCTTGACCAAACTCTTCAAATATCTTTTATAATCTGTCTTACATCACTTTGCCAATGGGCCCAGATAACAACTTTACCTTCTATTCATTTAAAACATTCATTAGTTCATCAAGTCTATTACTTTTTAATTCTTGTATAGTACCATCATCAGATTTAAAATGACCACAAGTTATTTGTTGTAATCTCATTAACTGTGTCAATGCATTTGCAGTGGTAATCATCTTACCATTTAATATTGCAAGTGCTTCTTTTTCATTTGTTGATAAACTTTAAATTGATCTGGTGTAAGTTGTATAATACGTTTCATAAAAGTTTTCTTTGGTAGATCTAAACAATCATCTTTTAATACACGATAAGAAAAGTTTTTAATTTTTCTGATAACTCACCAAGTTTTCGATAACCAACTACAATTTGTACAGATCGTCCACCAAAGTTTGCTGTTTCATAATAGCGTATCTAGTTCTAAAAGTAATAAGAAGCATGATCCAAGAGCCAGGGTCAAGGAACTCGCATTGTTTATATAAATCTAATGGTGATTTAGTTACAGGAGAACCTGTAAGTATTCTTTTATATTTTGCATGTCTACCAAGTGTTACAATATTTTTTGTACGTTTAGCTTCTGGATTTTTTATAGTAGTAGACTCATCTATAGCCATCATAGTGTCATGTGAGTTTATAAATTTAGCTGCAAAATCAACACCTTTTTTAGTAGATAAAGCTTCAACATTCATACATAAAATATGTAAATCAGTTCCTGTTTTAAACAATGTATCTAAATTTTCTTGTTGTTGTTTTGTAATATTTGCTTGCCACAATACGGACACTTTTTCTATATGATCTGGTAAGTGTGTAGGTATTTCTGAACTATACCAGTTTTTATATACACCTTTTGGTGCAATAATTAAGACACCATTAATTTTACCTTTGTCATAAAGCATAGCAACATTATCTATTAATACTTTAGATTTACCTGTACCCATTTCCATAAAATACGCAAAAGCTTTTTTCTCCCAAGACATTTCTAATGCTTTAAGTTGATGTGCGTATGGCTTAGTTTTAAATTTATAATTCATAATTTATTTTCTTCTTTCTAGTTGACAAGATATCAAATATAAAATAGAAGTCAAGCCATGAAAGAAAATATAGTTTACGTAATACAGGAAATACCAGGTACAAAAACAGGTAGTCCAAAAATAAATATTATGGGTGCAGCTAAATATGGTAAGTTTAAATTTTTACTTCCTGAGTTATCACAAATTATTTTTTCTCCTGGTCCATTAATTTATAAATTAAGAACTTTATTAAAAGATTTTACATCAGATGATTATTTATTAACAGGTGATCCTGCAATTATTGGAGTTACATGTTCTATTGTTTCTGACATGACAAATGGTAAATACAATTTATTAAAATGGGACAAACAAGAAAGACAATATTATCCAATAGAAATAAACTTATATGAAAGAGGAAAGATAGATGAGTAATTTAGAAAAAATGTTTATTGAGGATGCACCTCAACAAGTAAATGAATTAAATAATGTAGAGTCATTATCTAGCCATGTTTTAGAATTACAAAGACTAGAAGATGAAATTAAAATTGAAGAAGAAAGATTATCTAGAAAAAAAAACAACAAGCAGATAAACTTTCACAACAAGTGATACCAGAAATTATGGACTCTATGAAATTAAAAACCATGAAACTAAAAGATGGTTCTGCAATAGAGGTAAAAGAAATTTATAGCGCAACAATTCCTGTAGATAAAAAGGAAGGCGCATTTAACTGGCTTCGAAATAACGACTTGGGTGATTTGATTAAGAATGAAATCACTGTTTCCTTTGGTCGAAACGAAGATAACAAGGCGAGCGATTACGCAAACCTTGCCGAGAGCAATGGGTACCAACCGGTTCAAAAACTTAAAGTGGAACCCATGACTCTCAAAGCACTATTCAGAGAGCGAGTCGAAAAAGAATTAGACTTACCTTCTGAACATTTTAACCTGTTTAAGGGAAACAAAACAAAAATAACAAGGAACAAATAACATGAGTGAAGAAACAAGAGACGTTACAAAACAAGAAAGCGGATCATTAGCAACTTTGGACTTTGTAGCAGATTCAGGGATGGGTCTTGAAAACGTAGACAAAGGAGATCTTGCTTTACCTTTTCTGAAACTATTACAATCAGGTTCAGATGAAACTAAAAAAAGACATGCAAAGTATGTTGAAGGCGCTGAAGCTGGTATGTTCTACAATACAGTTACTAAAAATTGTATAATGGAGAAAAGGAATAGAAGTTATTCCTGTATTCTACAAGATGACATATCCAGAATGGGCACCTTTTGAACGAGCAGAGGGTAGACCTGTACATAATGACAGAGGTCCTGGAATTATGGCAAAGGTAACTCAAAATGATAAGAACAAAGATATACTTGATAATGGTAATGAAATTATCAAAACAGCAAATCACTTTGTAATTATTAATGGTGAGAGACCGGAGAAAGCTCTTATGACAATGAAATCAACACAGTTAAAAGTCAGTAGACAATGGAACTCGTTGATGGAAAATGAATTTGAGAACGATCCTAAGTCAGGAAAATCTTTGCAAGCACCAACGTTTTCTAGAATTTATAAATTAAATTCTGTTGAGAACACAGGTACTTTTACTTGGCATGGTTATAACGTGTCTATGTTAAGAAAAGTAGACAATGCCGGCCTATATCAAATGGCTAGAGATTTTTACAACTCTTTAAAAAACAGTCAGCAAAAAGCTGCGGCTGTAACACAAGAGGAATCTAACTACTAATTCTACTCTTATGGAGCAGATAGGAGCGGCAAAGCGAGAGTGGAGCCGCTCCGACCCGGGATCTTTATGGTTGATAAATTTATAGAATTATTTACTGGATACCAAGGCGACTTTGGTATCGCCGATATGTCTTCGGCACAATTAGACACTGATAAAAACAAACTTAAACCAAACTACGAATGGGCTGGTAGACCTATTACACAAGGTGATTACAAAGATCACATTGAAGGTAAGATATCTATTGGTATACAACCATGTAGATTAGATAAGACAGTTCAGTTTGGTTGTATTGATATAGACTCAAAAGATTATTCAAGTTTTAAAGTTGAAAATTATCTAGCATTATTTCAACAATTTAAATTACCACTAATACCATTGTTATCTAAAAGCGGAGGACTGCATTGTTATTTGTTTTTTAAAAGAACCGATACCAGCTGTCGATCTAATCTCGGCACTGAAGTCTTTTCTTCTGCCACTTGGATTAGATCCTGACACAGAGGTTTTTCCAAAACAGAAAGAATTAAAGGAAGATGACAAAGGAGAAATAAAACCAGGAAACTTTATAAACTTACCATACTATAACAATGGTAGTACAAAAAGATACGCAGTTGACAAAGACAACAACAAGTTAGACTTAGAAAAATTTATAGAAGTTGCTAATCAAAGCAAAATTGGTAAACAAGAATTAGAAAAACTAGTAGATGAAACATACAGAAATATATTAGTAGGCACAGATCCAGAGTTTGAAGATGGTCCACCTTGTCTAGCTTTGTGTTCTAAAAGAAAACTAGATGATGGTAGAGATAGATTTATGTATAACTACATGGTCTTTGCTAAAAAGAAATACAAAGACAAATGGCCAGATCAAGTTGCAAAAGCAAACTATAGTTATCTAGAAGACCCATGGGATAAAACAAAATTAGATTCTAAGATAACTGCATGGAAAAAAAGATACTGCAGGTCATACTTGTTATGAAGATCCAATACAAAGTAAGTGTATGCGTACACTTTGTTTTCAAGACCGTTTGGTGTTAAGTCAGATAGTATTACAATGTTTCCTGACATTACAGATTTTGAAATTATAATGTATGCAGAACCAGAATACAGATTTAATGTTGTATTACCAGATGGAACTAAAGAAGGTGTTGTTGCAAACCACAGAAGATTAATTACAAAACAAACAGAGTTATTAGATTTAATATGGGAACAAACAGGTATCTATCATGAGCCATTAAAACCAAAAGACTTTAGAGCAAAACTTACAGAACTTAGAAAAGGTTCTACTAAAATATCACCACCAGCAGGTACACAAATAGAAGATAGATTAAATGAAGAACTATATCAATATTGTGTTAATGGTCCACGTGCAAAAAAGAATACAAATTAACAGTGGTTCTTGTTTAACAGAAGAAGGTCATCACTTCTTTAGATTTAATTCTTTTATAGATCACCTAGGATCTAGTTGGAAAATACCAGAAGAAAGAATAGCACAAAACTAAAAGATAAATGTTTAGTTGAGTTTAATCATTCATTAAATGTAGATGGTAAAACAATTAAAGTATGTAGATTAAAACAATTACACATGGATAAGATAGAATACAAACCAGTTGAAAGAAAAGAGAGTAACTATTAATGAGATATAAAGTAGTAGGTCCACCAGGTACAGGTAAAACAAGAAGATTGTTAAACGAAGTACAAAAGTATGTGGACAAAGGCACACCACTAAATCGTATAGGTTACTTTGCTTTTACTCGTAAAGCTGCAGGTGAAGCAAGAGATAGATTTTAAAAATAAAAACAGAACTTACAAAAAGATATAAAATATTTTCAAACATTACACTCACTAGCATTTAATAGACTAGGTCTTAAAGAAGAAAACGTTATGCAGGATCTTAACTACAAAGCAATAGGTGATACTGTGGTATACAAATTAAATACGCATCATATGAAACTAATAATTGGAATGGTATATTTTCATCTGACAGTGAGTATCTAGGACTAATAAACTTAGCAAGAGTAAAACAAATATCTGTATTAGATCAGTTAGATCTAAACGAACACCTATCTAAAATAGAAAGAAACAAACTAGATGCAATAGAAAAAGAAATTAACAACTATAAAAAAGTATATGGTCTTATTGACTTTACAGACATGATACAGAAATTTTTAGATACAAAAGATGTACCAGAGTTTGATGTTATATTTGTAGATGAAGCACAGGATTTGTCATTAATACAATGGTCTATGATAAATAAAATAGAGCAAGATACAAAGTGTGATGTGTGGGTAGCAGGTGATGATGATCAAGCTATATTTGGTTGGGCCGGTGCAGATGTAGATTCTTTTATTGACTATGATGCAACAGAGATACCTCTTACAAAATCAGAAAGAGTGCCGAGTAGTATACAGAAAATTGCATTAGATGTCATTGATAGAATACAAGATAATAGAATTGACAAAGAGTATTTTCCAAAGTCTGAATCTGGTGAAATTTATGAAAGATATAAAATATCTGACATAGATATGTCTACAGGTGATTGGTTAATATTAACTAGAACTAAATCATTATTAAAACCAATACCAACTTATTTAAAAAAGAAAGGTTTATTTTTTAATACAACACAAGGAAATAGTATTGGTAAAAGTTTGTATGAAGATATACAATACTGGTCGCAGTTACAAAAAGATTGCTCTTCCTGACATACAATTACAAAGAATTAAAGAAAGAATAAAAGGACCAATGAATCTATCATTGAAGTGGTATGATGCATTTAACAATGTATCTGACAGTCAAATAAATTATATGAGATTATTACTACTTAACAATGAAGATCCAACGAAAGACGCAAGAATAAAAGTATCTACAATACATGGTGCAAAAGGTGGTGAAGCAACTAATGTTGTTTTATTTTTAAATCATACAGCAAACACGCTTAAAGGAGCAAAAAAATCTGTGTACAAACAAGATGAAGAGTATCGTGTTTGGTATGTAGGTATCACAAGAACTATGCAAAACTTATACTTAATAAAATGTCCAAACAAATCTAAGGAGTTTAAAATATGAGCGACGATCCATATAAAAAACAAGTGTCCGGTACACATTATATGTACATGGAGATACAGCCAGCAGAGTTTATAAATAAGAATAAATTGCTTTTTGCAGAGGGCAATGCTATAAAATACATATGCAGACACTCTCACAAGAACGGAGTAGAAGACATAGATAAAGCTATACATTATTTAGAAATGATAAAGGAAAGAGATTACAAATGATATTTAAAGCACAGACAGAGTGGGTTAAGCCTACTGAATTTCCTGATCTAAGATTTTGTGATGAGATTGCAATTGATTTAGAAACACATGATCCAGAATTAAAAACTATGGGCTCAGGTTCTGTAGTTGGTAAAGGTAAAGTTGTAGGTATTGCGATTGCAACAGATGGCTATGCAGGGTACTTTCCATTCGATCACGAAGGTGGTGGTAACCTAGAAAAAAGTAAAGTAATTCAATGGTTTACAGATATTTGTGCCTCTGAGTCTACAAAAATATTTCACAATGCAATGTATGATATCTCATGGATAAAATCTATGGGTATAAAAGTTAACGGAAGAATTGTTGACACTATGATTGCAGCATCACTTGTTAATGAAAATAGATTTAGATTTGATCTTGGATCATTAGGTTGGGATTATTGTGGCCATGGTAAAAACGAAACAGAATTAAATAACGCTGCAAAAGAATGGGGACTAGATCCTAAAGCAGACATGTGGAAGATGCCAGCAATGTATGTTGGTAACTATGCTGAACGTGATGCAGAGTTAACTTTAGCTTTGTGGAAAGTTATGCAAAAAGAAATTATAGATCAAGACTTACAATCTATTTTTGATTTGGAAACAGATCTTTTCCTTGTCTGGTTGATATGAGATTTCTTGGGGTGAGAGTGGACGTTCAAAAAGCTCATACACTGAAGCAACAGTTAGCAAACAAGAAGAAACATTACTCCAAAAAGTAAAAAGAAACAGGAATAGAAACTCAAATATGGGCAGCAAGATCGATTGCCAAAGTTTTTGATAAATTAAACCTGGAATACGAACGAACAGCAAAAACACAAGCGCCTTCATTTACTAAAAACTTTCTTTCTACTCATAATCATCCTTTAGTACAATGTATAGCAAAAGCTAGAGAAATAAACAAGGCACATACAACATTTATAGATACAATTATAAAACACGAACACAATGGTAGGATTCATGCAGATATAAATCAAATTAGATCAGATACTGGTGGGACAGTAACTGGTAGATTTTCATACTCAAATCCAAACCTACAACAAATTCCTGCACGCAACAAAGATTTAGGACCGATGATTAGATCCCTCTTTATTCCTGAGTCTGGTTGCGAGTGGGGATGCTTTGACTACAGTCAACAAGAACCAAGACTAGTAGTGCACTATGCATCCCTTGATCAAGATACAAGTGTCTTTAGTGTTAAAGATTCTTACGAAGATGGTGACGCAGACTTTCATACAATCGTTGCAAAGATGGCAGACATACCAAGAAGTCAAGCTAAAGTAATTAATCTTGGTTTGTTTTATGGTATGGGTAAAGCTAAACTACAAGCAGAACTTGGTGTATCAAAAGATAAAGCAGAAGAATTATTTTCTATCTATCATGAAAGAGTTCCATTTGTAAAAGTTTAACAAGATCTGTATCTAACAGAGCACAGCAACGTGGACAGATAAGAACTTTACTTGGTAGACTTTGTAGGTTTCATTTATGGGAACCAAGTTTTGGTATGCATAAAGCATTACCATTTGACCAAGCTGTCCAGGAACATGGACCAGGTATCAAGCGTGCTTATACATACAAAGCTTTAAATAAATTAATACAAGGATCAGCTGCAGATATGACTAAAAAATCTATGTTAGAATTATATAAAGAAGGTATTGTAGCACATATACAAGTGCATGATGAGCTGGATATTTCTGTAGAAGATGATAAAAAAGCTAAACGTATAAAAGAAATTATGGAATCTGCAGTTGAACTTAGAGATACCTAATAAAGTAGATTATGAAAAAGGTAAACTGGGGAGAAATAAAATGAGGAATAATTATGGCTTATTTAAATGCAAACATACCACCAATATGCACAAATAAGGAGAGAATATTTATATGACGTCAAAAAACATCATGGAGAAGTTGAAGACTGTATTATCTTTGGTATTAGCTGTATGTCAGGTCGCGCTATCTTATGGCATGCTATTATGGAAAACGGTGCAATCTTTTATCGTCTCCCAATTACGGCTTTTATTCAACGTGGTTTTGAACCAAAAACTGTTCCCATTAAAAGACTTGATGAATTGGAACTTTGGAATAGCTTTAGTTATTACCCTGCTGTTACTCTTATGATATTTTAAGTGGACAACACGGTAAGTACATAGGTAAAGATAAAAAATGGCATCACGGTAATTACCTATTTACCATTGACTTTGCACATCCAGATAGTAATATACTTGACACGGAACATTCCGAAATACCGCACGAACATAAGTGCGCTCACATAATTGCGTTACATGACGGCAATTATGCGGCACAGCCAAACAATAGAATAATCTGGGACCTACCTTCATTTACAGTTAAGGATAATATTCCTGACTGGAAAGTACAAACTAATGAATGGAGTGTAGAAGACTCAGGAAAATGGATAACAGAAGATACTGATAAGTTCTTCTACGAAATTGAGGAGAAAAAAAATGATTAAAAAATGGATTGTAAGACCAATTAGAAAAGTTTGGAATTGGTTAAAATATTGTTAAAAGCTGGATTGGTTAATATGAGTAAATGTGAAGATTGTAAACACGATTGTCATTGTGAAGATATTTCACATATCGACATTTGTGAATGCACTAAATGTATTTGTAGTACAAAAGACGAAGACAAGACATGGGAAAACGAGGTTGTATACGAAAAATAATGGAGATAAGCAAAATGAATTATTATTTTACAGGTATATTAATTATTAATGACTTTGTTAGCATTTTGTGTAAAGCCAGGATATCCTGCAGAAACACAAACGAACGTAAGTGGGTCCAACACAAGTATTGAAGGTGGGTATACGGGTGGAGCAACAACATATCAATCTGGATCATCATCTAACACAACAACTAATTCAACATCTAATTCTAATATAAGATCAGCACCACCAACATCATCAGCACCATCATACAATTCTATGACACAAGATGTATGTGCAGTAGGTGGATCACTAGGTGTACAAACATTTGGACTTGGTATTAGTGGTGGAAAACATTTTATTGATAAAAATTGTGAACGATTAAAGTTAGCAAGAATATTAAATGACTTTGGTATGCGTGTAGCAGCTGTAGCAATACTTTGTCAAGATGAACGTGTGTTTGAATCTATGATATCAGCCGGCACTGTTTGCCCTATTGATGGTAAAATTGGAGCTGAAGCTATGGCATTGTGGTCTAAATATGGTCATGAAAGACCAGACTATAATACATATATTAAACGTATGAAAGACAGAGAAAAAGCTGATAAAAAGCAGAAAACTTAGATTAAAGAAGAAGCTAAAATGACAAAAGAATTTAAAAATAGATAAAGAAATTAAAATAGAAATAATACCATTAAAAACCAAATGTTAGATAGATTTTTATATAAATTTTTGGTAAATTAGATGATTTATGTGAATGGATAGCTAATAAATTAGCTGGACCAAGATGTAAATGTGGCAAGAAAAAGAAAAAAGATGCCTAGACCTGTACGTAAATGGATAGTAAGATTACGAATGTGGTATGCAGATATAAGAGGACATCACGGTAAACGATGGGATTATGAACCTGGAATCATTACATGAGGAAAAAGAAATGAAAAAACCATTAAATATATCTGTAAGTATGCCAATGAAAAATATGATTGGTATTATAATAGCTGTTGCATGGGTGTGTTTGCATACACAGAGTTGACAGCAAGGTTAGTATCGTTAGAGACATCACGTGAGTTGTTTGAAAATGATTTACTTAAAAATCTGAACAAGTCCCTACAGACCAGAACAATTTATGTTATAAATCTTTGTATGGTGTGTAGAAAATTAAACACAAATCAAGAACATATGACAACAAAGTTAATATAGAATTTTACAAAAATCAGAAAAGGTTTTAGAAGATCTTGAAGCCCTGAAAGATAAGGTAAGAGCTAATGGAACGAGTTACTAGACAAATTGTAGATTATCGAAACGATGGAAAAGAAAGCTAAACAAATGAGTTACTAAAAATTTAAAAAAAGAAGTAGAAACTGGCAAGCATGGTACACAAAAATATGTTATTAAGCAAGGTGTAAACAAAGGAAAAGTTTTATGACAGAAATGGTAATAGCTTTGTTGATGATAGTCAATGGTGAAATTAAAGAACATAGAATACAAGAGTCTATGTCAAATGTTTAAAAGGTAAAAGTGTTGCTATGCGTGAATCTAAAAAACATATAGAATATCAATGCATAAAATCTATGGCAGAGACAGAAATATATTTAGGTGAGAAATCAATTCTTAAACTTATATTAAAATGAAATGGTTAATACCATTATTATTAACAACTAGTGTATTAGCAGAAAACGATACAGCTACATCTACAAACATATTACCAAACGCAGGCACAACATCATCTAACATGGATAACTTTAATTTAGATGGTGTAAACTCAGGCACAGGTAATCTATCAAACAATTCTACACACAACGGTTTTACAATTACTTGTGGCACAGTGGTTGAAGGTAATTGTGGTAAAGCATTTAATGGAGAGTTAGAGTCAAGTTATGACATGAAAGTTGGTGCAAGTGGTACATTAATATTGATGGGGTTGAAGCTGGTACAACATATACTTCAACACAAAACAAATTAGATGGTGGTATACATTTAAATAGTTATTTTAGTGTACAAAACTGTGAAGATGGCAACAGTTCTTTTAGTTGTGGCCAATCAAGTGGTGCTGATGATAGTTACAATCTACATGTAAAAATTAAAGATGCACAAGGTAATACACTTAGCAGAGATGACAACTACAAGACTCAATGATGCAGGTTATAATTCTAACAGTGCAAAATTTAATGACAATTTAGTTTGGAATGGTACAGGTGCAGCATCATACGAATGGTATTGGCAAGGGTTTGATGGGCAACAAAGTACATCAGCTTTACGAGGACCCAACTTATTAGGTGCAGAACTATTATTAGATTTTCCAATAGATGATCACGAACCATTAACACTAGAAGAAAGAACAGTTATTAACGAAGCATTAAATACAACAGAACTTACAGAGAATGAAATCTATGATATTATATCTGGACTAGAGTCTATGATTGAAGAAGAGTTTTTGCATCAGGTAAATTAGAAGAAGGGTCAAGACTAGAACTTAGTATAGAAGAATCAGGTTTAACGTTTGAGATAGCATCTAAAGAAACAGGTGCAATTGTTATGGAAGCACCAATTGCACAAGAAATGTTTGCTCCTGTTATGGAAGAATGCCTATTGAAACATTAAAAGAAGAAATGGTTGCAATGGTACAAGAAGAAATGCCTTTTATGGAAATGATGGAAGAACTAGCACCACCTGCTGCTATGGAAGAACCGGAAGAAATGAAAGAAGAAGAACCTAAAGCCATGTCTGCTGGACCTATGATTGAAGAAGAACCTAAAGAAGAGTCGAGCAGCAAGGAACCGGCAACTATGGAAGTAGCATCTGCACCTAAAGAAGAAACACCAAAAGAAGAAGAATCTGTAAAAGAAGAAAAGAGTATGGTAGAAACTAAAAATGAAGAACAAGAAACCGAAGAAAAAGAATCTAGTAGCGAGGCTCCTGCAACATCCGTTGTTTCAAAACAAAATAATACCAAACAAAAAAAGGTACAATCGAAAGAAACTGTTAAGCCTAAATTAAAAGTAATGATGGCTAAGGTAGATGAAAAATTAAAAACCCATTAAAAATTTACAACTTAAAAATTTATTAAAAATGGATGCAATGGTAGATAATCAATTATCATTAGACTCCTACAATGTAGCGTTTTATGCACCAAAAATATATATTTAGATCAATTAAACCTTATAGATAATAGGTTAATTTATGCAAATAAGAGTCTTGCAACGTATATTCAAAATGATAAGATACAGATCAAAGCACGTAAACTAGGAGAAATAAATTCTAGAAAACAACAGCTTTTAATAGAACTAGAGGTACTTAAAAATGGGCAAACTTAAAGATCAATTAGCCGGTATAGCAGCATTGATTGCAGCAGTTGTTGCAATAGGTGGAGGTTTTGCAACTTACGGCAAACTTACAGAAAAAATTAATGTATTAGAAAACAGATCAACAACTGATTATTCTGCACAGATAGCAGTTATGGAAGAAAAAATTGCAAAATTATCTGATGAATTAAATGGTGCAACTAATCATGGTCACACAAAAATTTTAGTTAACGAAAAACAAATAGAATTATTACAAGTACAAATAGAAGAAATAAAAGTAAGCACGAGTAATCCACTATCTCAATAAAATGCAATTATCTAAACACTTCACTCTTGAAGAGATGACTAAGTCGATGACAGCGACTAGAAAAGGTATTGATAACACACCAGGAGCAGGTGAGATTAAAAGTTTAGGAGATTTATGTTATGAAGTTTTGGAACCGCTTCGTGCGCACTTTGATAAACCCGTTACTATTACCTCTGGCTACAGGTCCGAGGCGTTATGTGAAGCGATCGGCAGCAAAAAAGACATCGCAGCACGCGAAGGGCCAGGCGGTCGACCTAGAAATATTTGGCGTGCCCAACATTAAGACAGCTTACTGGCTACAAAATAACGTGGATTTTGATCAATTGATCATGGAATATTTTGATAAAGATGATCCTGCAGGCGGATGGGTCCACATAAGTTATCACGAATCAGGATCAAACAGAAAACAAGTTCTTACTTTGATGGTAAAAAATACAGCGAAGGACTTCCAGATATGGAATGGAAAGGTGGAAAAGTTGTCGGATAGAAAAATATTTGCAGATATAATTAAGAAAGCTAAAATGGTTGATGGAATATGTCCACACTGTGAAGAACACTCATTATTAATAGGTATAGTTAATGACTATTATAGATGTATGAGTTGCGGTGGAGATATAGAACAGAAAGTAAATGGTAAAATAAGTTATTTACCTATACAACTAAAAGAATATGACGAAGTAAAGGATAATGGCTAGACAAAGTTTTAAATTCTTCACACCTCGTGATAAACCTAAAAAGAGGTAGAAAACACAAAAATAAAATAAACAGAAAAACGTCAAAAACAAGATACAAAGGCCAGGGTTGACAAAGATAATATAATATCCTAGTGAATGAAGAATAACTGCGTAAAAACAACAAATAGAAAGAAGGAAACAATGCCTAGAACAAATAAAAAAATAAAAGGAATCGAAGTTGATGTAAGAACTAAAATTGTATGTATATTACAATGGGTAAATGGGTAATATATATTGACAACTCAACTGGTGAACAAATAATAAATAGTTGGAAAAATGAAAACAGTAACAATTAATGTTGAAGGTATATCACAAGGTCAGTGGTCAACTTTTTTACTAGAACTTAATCTAATGAAAAAGCATGGAGATCTTATGGTGTAGACGTTGAGTTAAAAGCACATAGTATAAATAAAATAATTGCATTAGGGACAAGTCATGGTGAAATTAACAGAAAACTTAGACGAAATAGCAAATAAATATAATAAAACTAAAGATTCTAAGTACAAAGATCTTTGGTATAAACTTGTAAAGGAGTTTGCAAATGGACCTCATAATACTAAACGACGGATTGTATCAGTTAATTCCTGTCACAAAGCGATGATGGAACATATCTCTTTATTGGGCGAAGTGAACTGCATGGAACTGTGCGAAATACTAAGACTAAAACTAACAGGCTACGTTGACACATTAAACCTACACATCATGAATGATGGTAGTGGTAGTTTAATTGGTTGTATGTGTCGTTAGATAGTTTTTCTTCTGCAAGAAAATGCAGTAAACGTTCTATAAGTATCTACAAAATCTGGACTAAAATCTTTAATAATATACTAGAATAATCATACCCATAATAAGCACATTCATGATAAGTATCGAATTGACTTACCGGAGTAGGCATTAATTTGCATTCATTTCCAGGTACATTGCTACAAATAAACATTATTAATATAAATTTAATCATTGACTTATTGAGATAATATCCTATATTGTGTGTTAACTATGAAAGGTAGGATATAATATATGACAGACATAAGCAAATACAAAAATGTATCATTGTCTAAAGACACATATACTAAGATAGATAAACTTAGACGCATCATACAACCGAATACTGTGATGAGTCGAAGTCAAACAATAAATATTTTAGTAAATGAAAAAGTAGAAAAGTTAAATGGAAAGGTAAAAAATGTTTAAATATCACAAGAAGACAGAAAAACTTTTAGGTTATATGCAAAAGACCATATGCAGAAGTGTTTACACTTATTGCAATGTTAGTTGGTTTAAAACCAGTTGAAGAAGAAAAGAAAAAAGAAGATAAAAGTAAAACTAATGAAAGATAAAATTTGTCCACAATGTAATGGCAATGGTTATGTTAAGTTTTCAATTGAAGAAGGTCGTGTGCCAGTAGTTGCACAATGCACTGTTTGTAATTCAGAAGGAGAAGTACATGATAAAGAATTTGATGATTATTTTGATTCTTATAATGAGCTTAAGCCATTGCTCAAGCACTAAGTTTGATGGGTTTGACCCAACGACATCAGCTTTAAGATGGATTATGACTGGAGATAAAAATGAATGATCGTGGACCCAATGATTTAGAACGAACTATTGAGAAACTAGAGAAGAGGATCGAAGAACTAGAAACGATAGAGAAATATTAAAACAAGATATAGATAGATTATCAGAATACAATACTAACTTAGAGAGGATGATGAAAAATGAGTGAAGAAAAGAAAAAACAAATTAGACTAGAGTATCAAATGTTTAGATGGGGCCCTTTGTTAATGAAAACAAAGATAACTGAAGAAATGAGACTTAAATTTTTAAGTGAAGCCAAAGCAAGCACATTAGATTTTAAACCAAAGTTAGCTGGTATAATTAAAAAAGAAGTAGGGTTTAGAGATAGTAAAATATTTCTACCTTTCTTTAATCAAATGTTTGATATGTATGCTGATGCACAGTTTAAATGGTCACCAGAAGTTACTACAAAACCAGAAGATTTTAAACAACAGTACACACTAGATTCTTTATGGGCAAACTTTCAAGGTCCAGGTGACTTTAATCCACCTCACGACCATGGTGGTGCTTTATCTTGGGTTATCTATTTAACGATACCAGAAGCTCTAAAGAGGAGCAAGCAGCTTATAAAGGCCGTTCTGCAGGTCCTGGAGGTATAACTTTCATATATGGAGAAGGACCAAGAACTTATATAACACACCATTCACATTTTCCTGAAGAAGGAGATATGTTTATATTTCCTGCAGGATTAAAACATTGGGTCTTTCCATTTAAAAGTGACTGCACAAGAGTGTCAGTATCTGGCAATGTATCAGATTCAATAAATTTTAAATATTTAAATAATCATTTTAAAAACAAAAGAAAGGAGAAAAAGATGAACAATCTGACAGCAAGAGAGTAATCAAAAGACAGTATAATACTATTATAGATGAAGAGGCAAAGATTAGAAGAGTCTTGTCTATGGAAACTGATGATTCATTACCATCACAGTTATCTGTTGGACTATTAGTTAGAGTCGAGCAGCATCTTGATGTAATTATACAAGCACAGAATAGAATTGTATTATTACAACAAATAGTTAATCCAGAGTAATGGCTAAGAAGATAGACGGTGCTAAGGTTAGAAGACGCAAAGAGGCTATGCGTGAAGTTAAACATATGCAAGCAAACACAGACAGCGCCAAAGATATGAAAGCTATGAAAAAAAGACCAGCAGGTAGAACGTTTGATGGCGTATCACGTCCATCGACTGATGAATACCGTCAACGTTGGAATGAAATATTTGGTAAAAAGAATCGGATGAATTAGATGAAAGTTATAAACAATCTTTAAGAAATAAAAAAGAAAGAACTTAAAAATGACTTATAGACCTTTACCTAACGGATTATATATTGGAGTATCAAGCATCGAGGGGCAAGGATTATATACTGATCGTGCATTAGCAAAAGGTTGTCAACTTGGTGAATCACATTATCGTATTGCAACAAATGATAATCCAAGTAAACACATGAAGAAAATAAAACTATATTAATAAGAACACCTTTGGTGGTTTTATTAATCATAGTGACAAACCTAATTGTCATAGATCACAGATAAGAGTTAAACCTGGTTTTGATAAATGGATTATAACTGTTGTAGAAGATATTAACCTGGTGATGAATTAACTTTAAAGTATACAATGTATGACCCAAGAAAATAAAAACTGTTACCTTTGTAAAAAATCTTTACCTTAGATAGTTTTATTTAAGTAAGAATGGTGATTATAATTTCTGTTGCACACCTTGTGATAAAAAGAAAAATCAAGTATCGTGCTGAAAACAAAGAGAAAATTGCACTAGCGGACCACAAGTATATTAACTCAGAAAGGGGCTATGTAGGTGAAGTTATTAATGGAGTTTTTCAAAGAGGCCGTCGAAACAATGGTAGAAAACTTTGGATCCCTGAAATTACTAAACAAGAATTGTATGATGAGTTGATGTTATACATACAAGACTTTGGTCGAAACTGTGAATATTGCAAAGAGCCTTGGACTTATCAACGAGCACTAGGTGTTAGAGGACAAAAAAATACTGCGCGCAAACGTGCTGGTGTTGAGTCTAATTTTTCAATTGACCGGTTAGATTCTACTCAAACTTATAAACGAGATAATATAGTATTTTGTTGTGTTGGTTGTAATAATAGAAAGAATCAAGTAAGATTGTCAGATATATTTAACATTATACGTGTTTATATAAAAAGAAAGGTAAGTGATTAGCATAATGAAATGGAATAAACAATTTATATACCCAAAGACGGTAAGATCATCTGTTGATGGAGTGCGTACGTATGATATTGGTCAAGAAAAATTACCATCTGTTACGACTATACTACAGGGCACGCAAGACCCGGAAAAAGCTGAATCTTTGGCCAGGTGGAAGGCACGAGTAGGTGACGTTGAGGCGGAGCGGATAAAGAACACAGCGGCCACGCGAGGTACAGCAATGCATACTTATTTAGAGCACCACGTCAAGGGTGGCAACGTACTAGATTTGACTGACGTTGGGCGAGAAGCTAGTAGCATGGGTGATATGATTATTGAAAAAGGTTTTCCTGACATGGAAGAAGTGTGGGGTGTCGAGTGTACGTTAAGGTATCCTGGACTGTATGCGGGTCAGACTGATATGTGTGGAATTTATCAAGGACGCGAAAGTATAATAGATTTTAAGCAATCAAACAAGCCTAAACGTGACGAGTGGATAGATGATTATAAGTTACAACTTGTTGCATATGCTATGGCCCATGACCAGGTCTACGGGACGAGCATCGAGCAGGGTGTTATATTGATGTGTACACCAGATAATTTTTCAGAGGTTCATTGTAAATGGTCGAATTTAGAGAATGGAAATGGGAATGGCTGCGACGGGTTGACACATATTATGGCATATAAATGGCTAAATATAAATTGGCAGAAATGTCAAATCATAAAATTGCCAAAATGTTTGGTCAAAAGCTAGGTTCAAAAACCCGCATAAAATGACATTTTTAAATTTTTACACATTTTTAAAATTTAGCAAAATGTGAAAGGTCAAAAAGCTAAAACCGTTGTGAAAATAAAGCAAATAGAAACGTTGGTATCAGAATACACGTTTTCCACATTTACACACTTTTCAAAATTTTTCGGCCGGTTAGTCAAAAGTATTTTAACTCTTTATGTGGAAATGTCAAAGTGTTGTATACCAACGTTTTAGAAAATAGCTTCCACATTTTAAATCAAGGTGGAAAATGTGAAAGTACAATTACCAACGTTTTTTCGCATTTAAAAATGTGGAAGAAATGTGTAAGAAGTATAATGACAGAAAAAGATTTTTGGGATAAATTCAATTCGAAACACAATCCGAGATATTACTATGCCAAAAAAAAGACAGAAAAGAAAATCAAAGAGAAGAGTAAAAACAAAAAAATTATTCCTTTAAATTTAAAATCTTTAGGAAACAAGATTGAAGCATATCCGTTTGTAGAAATAGAGTGGTGTGATATTGAAGGTGATGCAGGTTGGTCCGATACTAAATCATTAAACAAAGAAGAATTACCAACGTGTGTGTATCTAAAGGTTATCTTGTTAGTCAAAAGAATGGTGTGACTAGAATATTTACAGACTACATAAAAACAAAAGACAAACCAACGTTTGATAGTATTGGTAATACAACTATTATTCCAACAGCTGTAATACAGTCTATTAAAAAACTTAATTAAGTTTTTTTAATTTTGGTAGTCTAGATTCTTTAACATCTTTCTTAATCTTCTTAGTCATGTCCTTTACTTCTACACCTTCAAGTATAGGTGAGTATTGATCTACAATTTCTTTCATCCTCGTCTCTAGTTCCTCAGCAGACAGATCATCTATCTTACCTGTTCGTATAATCTTCTGTTCAACATATAACCCGGCAGCTTTACCACGTGCTACTTCAGCGTTGGTTGCCGCTGAGAATGCACCTTTGCGTAATGCATTTTCTCTTATTTTAGCAAGCTCCGTAATGTGTCTCTCAAAAGTAACGGCATACTTTTTTTGATTCTCTTCACGAAGCTCACCAATATACTTAACAACTAAAGGGTACTTTTTTGGGTTCTGTAATTCGTATGCTCTTATTCTACATGCTCACCATAGCCAGCTTCTTTAGCACATTCTGTGCCATTCATTCTGCCTTCATTGGCCACAATTAATTGAGCAAATTTAATTTGTTTTTCTGTTAATCTTTTTGGTACTCCCATGTATTGACGTATAGAGTAATTTAAGGTACAAGTCAACTTCATGATCGATGCAAAATTAATACGACAAGTATTAGATAAGTTTTTGAAAGCAGAAATGGTAAAACATGCAAGGATGCAAGTTAAGAACTCTTGATGGTGTATTTCATGATATTAAATCTGTAAAATTAATGGAAAATAAAATTATAGGTGCAAGAGAATCACATCGTATT
>UEXL01000137.1_pt1 | contig 30321 bp, 69 predicted proteins | sample 1796671 | NCBI WGS metagenome assembly UEXL01 (sample SAMEA4772471, study PRJEB27181) | metagenome | reverse complement strand
TTCTTATTGTTATATGTTCTTCGTTGTCGCATCCAATAGAGATTAGCCCATAATCAAACTCGGAAGGAGTTACGGTCATAACCGGAGCATCTCCATATCCTTCAATTGTTATTCGCGTATAGGGCTCATCTTCATCATTTGACTGGATGTCGATGTAAGCTCCATTGGCTTCGAAAGTCTTTGGCTCATATTGAACGGAAAAGTCAATAAGTTCTCCTCCCGGAATAACGTACTCCCCTTCCGCCTCAAAATAATAGCGATCATTCCCAGAAATTAAAACAGGAGCAGAAATCCTAAGATCCCCATCTCCCGTATTTATTATTGTGAATGTTTCCTCGGCGCTTTCCGCACCGGATATTAAATGGCCAAAGTTTATGTGCTCCGGATACACCAAGATGTCAGGTTCCCGAGGCATAACCTTGGCAACCATGTGATCGGAACACCCCATCAAAAAAAACAACATTAAAAACAACATGCATAAATCCCCCTATTAGTAACTAGATTGTAACATTGTTAAGCGGAGCGGATCGCGACCTAAATTTTTCCACACTTTGAATTAATCTTTATTTCTTTCTTCTAAAACGCTTCAATTTCTCTTCCCTTTCTTCAATATTGTTTTTAAATCCTTGTTATCTTTCTTAAATGCTCCGGAACATCATCTATTCTAAGATTGTTTTTCATCGCCATTAACTTCTTAAGATTTTTTAAATTTCCAATACTTTTAGGAAGAGACTCTAGGTTATTATTATTCAAGCTTAATCGTTGCAAATTTTTTAAATTTCCAATTTCCTCCGGAAGAGAGACTAGGTCATTATCGCTCAAACTCAATACCCGCAAATTTTTTAAATTTCCAATACTTTTTGGAATTGCCGACAATCCACAACCCCGAAGAGTAAGAGAACCGAGATTTTTAAGGTTGTTGATTTCTTCTGGGTATGAACCATACCAGTATCTACTTAAATTTAGAACAGTAAGCTTATTCCACTTGGGATGCATTGGCGCATGTTTTAGGAAACCCCAAGCAATCCCGCCTTTATCCCAAAATCCGCCATCCGTATTATTTACCCCATTTGGCAAAATAAATTTTTCAAGCATAATGTTTCCGACTTCTTCGATAGGAACGATTTTTAAGGCTTTATTAAATTGCAATCCTTGCTTGATATCTTTTATTTCACTTGAGTTTAATAGGTTTAAGATTTTTTGTTTCGGACCATTGTTTTCATCAAGGACTTTTTCAAGTTCTTCTATTATTATTTGTTTTAACTGTTTCGTTGTTAAATTCATTCTATATCTCCTTCTGCTTCGGGATGCTCATATTCTCCTCTCTGCACTTTTCTAAGTTCATTTGCTAACGATGTTGTGAATGTATAAAAATTTTCGAAATACTCATCCTTCTGAAAACTACCGTATACTTTCACAAAGTAACTGTAATACACCCCATAAGACAAGTCCTTATCACCATAAACCTCTTTTCTAACTTTATTCACTATAGGATACCAATAACACTTCATTGCTGCGGCTCGTTTGTGGAGTAAAATTTTGTATAGTTCTTCTGAAATTTCCTTTTGCGTTTCATAGGTGCTTGGGTGCCCAGAGGTTTGGCCAGCATAATAATGTATAGAAGGATGGTTGAAATTAATAACACGTACTTTGTAATCGCCTTTATCATTTATGGATAAAGTTGTAGCGGTGCATAATCCTATAACTTTTTCTAATAGCTCAGAACATTCATCTGTTTCTTTTCGCATTGTTGCGAGCGCACTGTCATATGTCTTTTCAAATCCTTCCGGAGCCGCATCGGGAATCTCTTTATCGGAATCAAAACCTCCTTCTTGGCTTTCCTTAAGCAGTTTATTGAGTTCTTCTTTTATTATTTGTTTTAATTGTTTCGTTGTTAAGTTCATTTTGTATCTCCTCCTTCTTCGGGCGGCGTCGCCTCTCCTTTCTGTACTTTTCTAAGTTCTTTTGCCAACAAAGCCATGAATTGAAGAAACATTAGTTTCCTTTCTTCATTGTGTACACCCTTGGCTAAGAATGGATCCGGATAGTCGTTGGCACCATAAACTTGATCATGAACCTTTAAAGCTATTCTCCACCAAAAGCACTTACCAACTATAGACCTTTTATATCCGTCGGCAAAACTGCTAAAGTCCACAGACTCTATAAGCTTGTTGTTTAGGATTTCTTTTAAATCCCTATGAATAAACCGGAGGGTGCCTCTCCCCATCGACTTCTTGATGCCGGTCTCCCGTAAAACGTATCAAGGGGTGGTTTGCATTGACAGCAAGAACTCGCCACCGTTCCCCATCGCGAACAAAACGAAGCACGGTGCATAATTCTATAACTTTTTCCAATAGTTCATAACAACCACTCGATTCTTTTTGTGTTGTTGTAAACAGACTATCATATGTTTTTTCGGAACCCTCCGGAGCCGCATCAGGAATTTCCTCGTTGGGATCGTAACCTCCTTCTTGGTTTTCCTTAAGCAGTTTTTCAAGTTCTTCCTTTATTATTCTTTTTATATTATCAACTGTTAATCGCATGATAAGATCCTTTTATCATAAGTAGTTTTGAATCTCAAATTTTTCCGTATTTTTGTTATGTAAAGAAATTAGCGTTTTCTTTACACAGGATTTTTGTTATATAAAGAAATATTAATTTTTTTTGCAAAAAACCCAAATCTGGGAATTTTCTGTGTGTAGCGCGGGTGTATCTGCACATTTCTTCCATAAGCCGGCTTCTAAGTACTTATTTGAACTCCATCTGTGCTCCCTAGGGGAGGGAGGAGGAGGACCCTTTTGGTTTGCATTGGTGTTTTTCAAAGTCGACTTTTAAACCGTCTTATGGAAGAAATGTTTTTATCTACTCGTGGGTAGAATACATAGGGGGTTTTATCTACTCATGGGTAGAATACATAGGGGGGTTTTATCTACTCGTGGGTAGATAAAGTTATGTAAAGAATTATTGGCACACTTCTTGCTAAGAATCGGGGACGGTAGGGAGGTGGAGGGTTGCCACCTTGCTTCTGAGGTAAGCCCGTTTTGGGGTCGTAGTATTGTGGCGGCTATGCCGCCATGTTCTGTTGTATGTTGAGGAGCTGACCCCCCAACAGGGCGGCTATGCTCTCCTTCTGATGAGTGTTGTACCTTGTACAAGGTGCTTCTCCCATCGTTGGGTTTTGGGGAGGTTTGTGGTAGTCGGGGCTATCTCTTCGAGCCTCTCCCAAAGCTCTTGTTCCAGTTCCTCTTTGAGGAGGAGAAGCTCTTCAGCGTTTGCCGAGTATGACACCAAGAGATCCTCTATAGAGGGCTCAGGATCAGCGTGAAGCTGTACTATTGTGGAGGGGTCGTAACTGTGAGGGATCGGAGTCTCTCGTTCTTGTGCGGTTTGAAACTTTGTCATAAGGTACTTCCTTGCTCTCTTATGGAGAGCGGTTGATTGTTGATTGTTGAGTGGTCTAGTCTCTCGGGTTGTCATTGACCTCCTCAAGAATAGCGAGGTAGTCGGCATTGTTGGGATCGAAATCATCTTCTACAATAGGCTTGCGCTTCTTCTTCTTTCCTTTCGAAAGCTCTCTATAGAACGCGCACTTCCTCATATCGTCAAGATTGTTGCATGCAATCTCCGTAAAGATGTCCTCAAGACGCTCTGATTGAGCATTGAGTTCTTTGTTCAGGCGGTCGATAAGAGCAATGCCTGTGTCGGTTGGGAGGCGGTCAAGGTTTGTCAAGTCCATTTCAAAGGACTTTGCAGTGTAGTCGAATCGTTTTGATTTCATGTTGTCTCCGTTGTTGGTATAAGTATTGTAGCTGATGGTTTTGGGTTTGTCAAGGATTATTTTATGAAGATATCTCTATCCCATGTTCCTTTATCCGGTTGTAAGCATGATCACAAGCGTCGATGACTCCAATGATGATCTTCTCTATAAGAACTATAGCAGGAATGAAGCCCAAAAGGGCGAGAGTGACAAGAATAAAGTCCATGTTGTACTTCCTTGCTCTCCAAAAGAGAGCGGTTGATTGTGTTGTTTTGTTTTGTGGTGTTGTTTTGTTGGTAAGCAGTTTATCCCTCAGTCTCATCATCGCGGCCCCGAAGGGCTAGATGGTTTGGGAAGGCCACCAGACAAGCTTCTTATGAAAGGACCCCGAAGGGAGCAAGTCCGGTATGTTCAATCGAGCTTCTTATGAAAGGACCCTGAAGGGAGCAAGAGAGAGCGGCGTTTTAAAAGAGCAAGAGATTGTAATCTCGACACACTATGAATATAGCATATCTGGAAAAAGAAGCAAATATAAAATGAAAATAAATGAAAATAAAATTTTATCTACTCTCCGGTAGATAAAGGGAGCTATTGATTGCGGGTCTTTGGCGCAAGGGAAAGTTTTTATTCTACTCCTGAGTAGAGAGTTTTTGCTGGGAACAGGGAAAAGTTATGTTAAAAAAGTTTGGCATGGTTCTTGCTATCACGAAGATTGTGTGGTCTTTTTTATTTAAAGAATTGTTGGCATGAAAATTGCAAGAGAAACGATCCCAAGTTATGTAAAGAATTATTGGCATGAAAATTGCAAGACAAAAAGTTTGTCTCGCTAGGGGTTTAACCTAAATGCAAGGCACCTAGGAAGCGGGTTTGTACAACCTCCACTTTGCCAACGTCTTGTAGGCATAGAGGCTCTCATGAAGGTTATACCATTCCATGTCTATCGCTATACTGCAAAGGGCTTCAAAGAGAAGGTAATCGCTCAATGGGTGTTGTGTGCTATCCGCACTGGTGTCGACACGATACCATGCCTCAAGGGCTTTGAAATAGGCTTCATGGTTGATACCATATGAATCGCACCACTGATCCGCAATAGTGTTGATCTCCTTCTCTGAGTGTACCCAAGCCCATTCTTTGTTAGATACATAGAGGGCTTGATAGAGGGCAAAGAGACGCGCAAGGGCAGCTTGTTGGAAAGGCATAATAGGCTCCATGGGAAAAGGCAAAAGAGAGTTTTGCTCTCGATCTAATTGTATCACGCCATTATTCATGTGTCAAATTTTTTTTATCTTTTTTTCCGGACACGATTTGTCCGCTCTCCGAAGGAGGGCATTTGAGTTATGTAAAGAATTATTGGCATGGATCTTGCAAGGGTCGAAAATCTACTGGCTGGTAGGCAAAATCCTACTCGTTGGTAGGTTAAAGTCTTGACACGTTTTTATCAACCCCTAAGAGCGACCCTTATTCAACACGTCTACAAGGGCGTTTTTGGTCCTCTCAAAAGTCTTGACAACACAAACAAAAACCCCCCACCTACACATAAGCGCGTAAATGAGGGATAAGGTTCCCGTTGCTACGGGAGAAATTGGTCAAGCTCTAGGGCGCACCTTAAAGGAAAGTATCTACAAGGGCGTTTTCACACATGAGCATGCACAAGCTCACAAAAAAAATAAAAAAAAGTTTCGATGGGATGGGCGTTTTCTCTTGTAGCGTAGTAGTTATAATAGAGAGTTTTGCGTAATAATCGGCATTATACGGTGATTTTTGCTCTGGTACACACGCACCCACTACCCACACATAGCAATCACATAACACACACGAAAACTTCCCGTCATACACGAATAACTTGGGCAGACACAGCACATACGAATCAAGGCTATGCGTACACTGGTATGGGGGTAGGGTAGTAGGGTAGCGGGGAACTTCTCAATAGAATCTTGGCTCCACTCTATGAAACTCTTTGTACTCGCTATCTAACATTTCCCCTTTCTTCTTACAGAGTCCGTATATCCGTATAACTGTAGCTAGCACTTGTCCGTAGGGTTCGATGGTTTGGGGATCATCCATTATCTGAATAAGGAAGCTTAAGGGGCTTGTTGCGTTCATATCTTTAATCATTGTTCTCTCTATTGGTTGAAGGTTCATTATAACATTTCAGCTATGCTGAGTAAAGAACAGTCATGTGAAGGTCATACTCATGCTGTAGGTGATAAAGGGTATCCTCATCTATCACTCCATAGGTATCTGTTTCATGGTCTTCTATAAGGAAGCATACATAATCGTTACTACACTCATTGAAGTATTGCTTTGCGCAAGTAAAAGAATAGAAGTTTTTTATTTTCATGTGTTCTCAGCCTATCGGTTGAAGGTTCGATATAATACTTCGGCAAAGCCTATGGCAGCGAAGCATAAAATGGTGTTCGTGGTGAAAAGTGTCAATGCGTACATAATGCTCCTATGCGTTGTCAGCTATGTAATGGAAATCAAGGTCGAATACTTCAGAATAGAAAGCATAAGTCTCTTCGCTCATCAATCTATAAATGTTGTCTTCTCTATCATAGACAACGATTGCTATTTCGTCCTCTATCAAGTGCAACGCTCTAAGCGCGGCTTTTTCTGTTTTAAATAAGTCGTTCATGGTTCTCTCTCTATAAAAGGAAAAGGATAAGGATTGCAATCCCTAGAAGGATTGTGTTGATTGCGTCTAAAATAGTTTGTTTCATTGTGCTTCTTTCTCGGTTGCTGCGATAAGGACACTGAAGGCCTCATCTCTTTTCTCGATGGCGTGGGCAATAAGCTCGCCCACTCTTTCCATAGTCTCTTCATCTCGGATATAGAACCCTTCATCATCTCTCTGGCTTGTAAGCATATCCTCATAGTCCATAAGACCATCCAAGCTATCTTGTGTGCATACCGCTTCGGAAATGATCTCTCTAAGAGGATGCCTTTGTCCGATCAAGCCGGCGTTGTATGCTGCGATGTGCATTTCTGCTGCTGTTTTTTTAAAAGTCATTTTTGTCTCCGTTGGTTATGATATTCTATCTTGTTGCTTTGGTTTTGTCAAGTTTTTTTTAGCAAGAATATACACAGCTATCTTTGTTCCAAAACATTTCCGTCAGAGTCGTTGCTTCCACATCGGAAAGGTTGAACTTCTCTTTGAGCGTTTCAATGGCTTCGTCTAGTTCGTCGTCAGAATCGCAATACTCTTCTAAGAGTTCGTCAAAAGCGTTTTCCAATACCTCATCTCTCTCTGTTTCAAGCTGTTCAATGGCATCGGCCATGACTTCCTCTCCCAAAATGTATACATACATGTTCACAACATGTTCGGGTTCGGATAGGTCTGTGTTGACTTCTCCAAAGTTATTCTCTTCATACTCTTTGATGGTTCCGATGCAATCGAAAGTCTCATCTCCGAGCCATTGCCTAGCTTGATATCTGCCGGCAATGTAGTAATCGGTATTGAAGATTTGATGGTGTAACTCTGAGGAGTCCTTTGTGAACAGATCTCGATTATGATCTCTCATCTCTCTCAGTCTATCGAGCGCAAAATCATAGATTTCTTGTTCTTTGGTGTCTCGTCGGGTTTGTGCTGGGTTGTGAAGTGTGAGCATGTGGCTCTCCGTTGTTGGTGTTTGTAATATAACTGATTGTGAAAGATTGTCAAGAAAAAAATAAAAAATAATGAAAATAAAAACCTCCTTTTTTATCTCGCTGGAGGTGTTGGCGGTCCCTTGTTCGCGATTACGGGCTTATCGACTACGTTATAAGAGCTACAGATTCCCTTAAAGTGTAGATTTTTTTAATATACATACTCACCTTCCCTTGTTGATGTTTATAATATAACTGATTGTGAAAGATTGTCAAAAAAATAATTGAAATTAATAGGAGATTGCAGGTTTAAAGTGGATTATGACCCGCCTTTATCTCCTTCGTAGTGAAAGGTGGTCATCTTCTTTGGGATCTTTTGCGGTATGGTGGTCCTCTTCAAGACCTTTCCATCATTTTGTCGCGTTCTGACCGTAACTGTTTTCATTGGAAATGGTTTCATTGTGCTCTCCTACATATTCCTTCATTGATCAATCTTTGTGCGGTTCTCCCGAACCACCCTTGTAGTTTCCATGCTAGGCCGGTATCTATAAGGTGTTGCCATGCAGCCACTTTTTCTTCGGTGGTATCGGCTTCTTCAAAGCCTTCGGCTATTGCTATTGCTCTGTGGTTATTCAATCTCTTTTATCCTCCAATGAATCCAGTCTACTTTATCGCATGTATCGGTGTACTTTCTATTTGTTTTGTCTTCGCACTTGTTAGCCAGCTCTATGTAGTGTTGTTTCAAGCTTCTAAGAAGATTCTTATCTTTGATTCTTTGTACTTCTTGAAAAGTCATGTTTATTCTCCTTCTGGAACGAACTGGACGGTGGCTTCTTCTGAGACTGCCACGACAATGGCGACTGTATCAGTGTTTTCAAGTGTATGTGTTGCTATCTTTGCAAAGCAAAGCAACAGCACAGGGATTGCTATATACGGATTGTGTAAAGGATTTTTCATAGTTTTCTCCTACTGTTCGGGAAGTTCTAAAGTGTTTAATAACATGTTTATCGTGTTCTCCGCCACTATCTTTGATAGATGGTCGGCTTCTGGGTTATCGAGCACCTTGCATGCTTCAGCCAAAATGGTATGTAGAGCAAGGTTCTCGGCAAATGTTGATTGTAGGGGCATTGGGGCCTCTTGTGCAGTGGTTTTCATGTTTATTCTCCTATTGGATAGCGGCTTTGTAAGATTCGGGCATCTTATCAGTGGAGACAAGATTGACGTAGAGTAGGGCATCTTTGAGCTTGCGGCAAGGAACTGGGGCGGAACCATCGGCAAAGTGGCAAATAAAGTTTACACCATTGTCTATGATGCGCCCATCTTTTTTAATGGTCTTGATTGAAAGTGTTGGGTAGTCTCCAGATAAATATACAAGAGTTCTTCCTTTGTTTAGCTGGCTTGGGGTTTTGCTGTACTTGGTCATTGTGACTCCGCTGTTGATGTTGTGATAGTAATGTAATCGGTTTGAAAGAATTGTCAAGAAAAAAATGAAAAAAAATCTAAACTTCGTTTGTCACTTGATAAAGGATGGTAAAGTCGTGATCTATCTCTTGGAAATAGTCTAGGTCACCTTCTGTTGCAGCATCAAGTCGTTGGTTTTCATAATCATAGATTACATAAACCTGTTGAGCCGGATTCTCTTTTAAAAGATGCTGTGCTTTAGTCTGTAGAGTGGTTGATGGTGTTTTCATTTTTGTTCTCCGCTGTTGTTACAATAATCTTATAGGATTCATTGATATTTGTCAAGAAAATAATTGAAATAAACTCATCCTCCAGTTTAAAGCTCGATTTTCGAGCTTTGGGAGGAGAAGCCGCTTCGGGACAGGGAAAAGTTATGACAAATTTTTTTGGCACACTTCTTGCAAGGGCAAAATCCCTTGCATTGTCAAGACCCCTTTCCTACGGAAACCCTCTCGATCCCACCGGATGGATCTTTGTCTACAAAGACCTGTGTGAGTTCTTCAATGTGATCTCCTTTGGAGATCGCCACCAGAACGTGCATGACTTCAAAGAAGGACACGCGGTCATCTATCACGTTCGCCATAAATTCGTGCACATCTCCCGTCCATACGGGAGACTTTGTTGTAAGCCAATTTTCACGTATGTAGTGGATGGCCTCGCTCATGCCTTCAATTGTGTATTCTATGTTGTTCATTATTCTTCTCCATTTATTATAAAACAATCTTTAAAATCTTCTTTGCGCATCCAATCCTCTGTGCCTGTGAGTAGGGATATGAAATACACGACGTGCCCGCCTTCATATAGCGTAGTCACTCCAAGTATCACGACTACGTCCTTCTCTACGGGATTCTCGCAGAACAAATAATACCAGTCAAACTTTATACTGGTGCGGTTCCGTAGGAACGCAAGGTCGCCTTTGTTCACTTAGTTTAGTCCTCGGGGGTAGGGTAGTACCCCCGAAGGGTAGTACCCCGAAGGGTACATGGGCGCTCTATGCGCCATAGCCACACTGAACGACCTTGTCGAAACCTTCACTATAATAGATTGAAAAATCCTTATAACCAAGAGTCGATCGGTTGTCATATACAACGGAGAAAAGGTCATCTAACTTGTAACTAGTTTCAATAATGATTCTTATGTTCTCCGGCTTTTCATCTATACCCACCGATTGAATATGGGAAGCTCCTTCGCGGATATAAGCCCGTAGCATGTTAGAAATCTCGACTGCCTTGGTGATTGGTATCTCTGCCGCGTTGTGTAAAATTAAGTCATAAGTGTATTTCATATTCCCTCCGGTGGTTTGGTGATTTGCTTATAGTATTGGTTTATTATTGATTTGTGTATCTGGGCTTTCTCTGGGCTGTTGGTATACTTCAGTGTATACCAGCCATCTTCATATTGTACGCATATCAGAAAACCCCACTTATCCTTCCAAAGAGTGCCTATCATGGCTTCACGTCAATTGCTATAACTCTTTCTTGGGTATTGAAGTACGGGTTCGCCTTGCCTCTCTCATCCGTCATCCACATTCTCTGACAGTTCGACCTCACTGGCTTTGGAGCTTCCATATCTGTGAGGATAATGTGCCCGTCGAAGCTGCCCTTCTTGTTTACATATTTGGTTGGGGCATTGAAGCACGTGCCACCACACAAGACACGCTCCCAAGTTTTCTTTTCTCCCTTCTTCCATACAAAAACTTGACTTTCATCTACCTCAGTATCAAAGGGGATTACGGTGAACTCGGCCAAAGACGATAGGGTGTTTAGTTCTGCGAAGAACGCAGCGAGCATTTGGTCCGATACACTACCGGACTGGTCGATAGAGATTGCAATCTTGGCTTGTCTGGTTATCTTTTTTCCACTGTGGATATAAGGGAATCGCTTGTTGATTTTCCGCACTGTGGACCGCTTGCTGGATCTTTGGGATGTTTTGATAAAATATCTAAGTACCTTTTTCCAATCCACTTTTGGGTTTATCATATCCATTATTTGTTTACGAACAGCAGAAGATACAGTCCCCCATCCTTTACCAGAAGATGCTTCCTTAGCTGCTTTTTCCACAGCATCTCGGAGTCTTTCCTTTGCCATTGCCTTAGTCTCAGCATCAATGTTCTCCCAACCGCCATGGTCGTCCATATTGTAATCTCCTAGATTACTCCCTTGTCCCTGTTGGTTCCCTTGACCTTGTTGTCCTTGGCTTCCCCCTTGTCCCTGTTGGCCTTCTTGGCCTTCTTGACCTTCTCCTTCTCCATCTTGAGGGTCTTTGGGTTTGAACTGCTCATCTTCTTTGAGCATCTTGAAGTAAGCTTCTGAGGAAAGACCAATGGGATAGTCCTCAAAAGGTGTCCCGACCTTTGATGGGAAGCAACCTTGTTCTGGAAGTTTACCCATTAAGTGGCTATTGATAGCCAAATCTGTGGCTACGTTCCACACCATACTCATTCCCCCTTCGGGAAGTCGTGTGGTCAAATGCTCGAAGATTATGTGGTAAAATTCGTGCATCAATACACCAAGTTTTTGATTGTCTGGGAGCTTCTCAAAGAACTCTGGGTTATATACCATTTCGAACTGTGCTGAGTTTGGGTTTACACGAACCCCAGCCGTAGGGATTATCGTTGTGGGATACTTATGTATTCTTCTGGATAGTGCGGCAAAGAACGGTTCTTGCTGCAAGAGTCGGAACGTATGTTTATTCAAGTCAAACTTAGGATTTCCTTTTTTTTCATCACTCATAGAAATGTACTCCGGTTTAGTGTGATATAATACTCTTATCTGGTTGGCTTCTATTTGTCAAATACTTTTTAATTTTTTATCTTAAAACCTACCTTTGCCCTTTCTTTTGGAGCCTCGGCAGCAATTGGTGGAGCTTGCATGGCGCCGAGTAGTGCTGCCGGTAAACCCATGGGCAATTGTTCTTCTGGTTCGGTTATGAACCCTAGCAATTTGGCCAACAAGCCATCCGACACGTCAATTTTTATTGTTATTTCATTACTCATCATTCTCTCCTTTGATTATCTCTAACAGTGCTTCGTATTCTTTGGGTTCTTTTTCAAGCATACGGGCCTTCGCCATCTTCCATGTATCAAGGCATGGCATCAAAAAACACACCATACTTCTGTAGTTTTTTTATGTTCTGCCTAGCAATCTGCACCTTGCTAACTTTCATAATGCTCATGCCGGTTGCCAAGTGGCTAATTGTCCACCACTTCTGCGATTTTTCTCTATGCAATAGGAACGGAAATCTAATCGAATAGGAACCTTCATACTCCTTCCATCCTCTGTTCGTGTTTATTTTAAAGATACCTTTAGTAATTTTCATTTGTTCTCCCTCTACATGCTTTTTTAGATGCTTCTTTCTTTTTGTTGGTGTGTGGACCAGCACCGGTTCGAGTAAATGCTTTCTGTGCGATCCAGTTCCGCTCTTTGCGGGGTTTGGGCTTCTGGATTTTTCTACTTCTTCGATTCCGACGTTTCAAATATACTGTTCCTAACATTGGTGTCTCCGATAGATGGTCCCCAAAACTTGGGGACCATGGATTGTTTTATTTTGCGTTCAAGATTCCAACAACAAAGTCTTGGATAAGAACGTCATCTACGGTTGTGGCCCACAGCTTTGCAATGTTGTACTGACTTTCTTCGGTCTGAGCCAAAGACTGCCACAGAACCATGACAATCTCGGATGGTAGGGCAATGAAGTATCTGGCAAGGTTTGTAATCTGGTTGTCAGTAAGTTTTTCAGCAAAGATATCTTTGGCTTTCATCTTCTCGACCATTGCGTTGTGGTCGTTGATAACCCAGTCTTTGGTAAGTTCAATCTTGCCTTCGTCTAAGAGCATTTCAACAGTTACTTGGCGTTCGTAATTCTTGACAAAGTCATTGAAAGCAACGGCTGCTTCGAACCCTACGAAACCGCTGGTGATATGGAAGGTTGTGGAGCCATGTTCAACCTCTGTTGGGTTCACTTTGTTGAGACAATCAGAGAGGCGTTGCCAAGAACGTCTTGATGGGTAAACTTTGTTGGGTTCGAACTCATCTGTGTGTTCTAAGTGTTGGTGATTCTGATTGATAAAATCCCAGATCTCAACAGACACGTTGCCCTTTGCCCAATCCAGCCAGTCCTCGGTGGTGGGTTCTACGTCATAGACGGTGTAGCGGTCAAGTTCGGCTGGGTCAAACTCTCCTACTTGATACTGTGCACCATGGACTCCACCATTTACAGCAGCAAAGATAAGTGTATCCGGATGCAAGGTATTACCAGCGATTTTGCGAGAATCACAAAGCTCAAAGATACCTTGGCGCACTTCCATTGTGGCTCGGTCTACTTCATCAAGAAAGAGAGCCACAGGCTTCTTGCAAGCCAAGGCAAGCCAATCCGGAGCAAGCCACTTGGTGACGCCCTTCTCTACCTTTGGCAAGCCTAGCAAATCTCCTTCGGTCATTTGAGAAGCTCTGCGTTCTACTACAGGTAGCCCCTGTTCTTTGGCTAATTGATATACAAGTGTGGACTTGCCAATACCATGGCGACCTCTTAAAAGAATAGGAAAGCGTGAAGCGATAAGGTGTGGAACGATTGATGAAAATGTTTTAAAGTCTATGGCCATGATAAGGCTCCTATGATTGATTTTAAGTTTTAAGTCGCAAGGACTCTTGTAATATAAGTAGTTTTGAAAGGTTGTCAAGTTTTTTTTAAAGATTTTTTTTGAGAAAGATTTTTAAGATGAGTTCATTTTTTTTTGTTCTCCGTTGTTGTTACAATACTCTTATAGGGTTCATCTTATTTTGTCAAGAAAAAAGTTTATTTTTTTTAAAACCCCATCCAACGGTGCCAATCGTCTAAAACTTCATCTAGTGTCACGCCTCTGCCGCCTCCTTCTTCTACATAGAGTGTTATGTTCCCATCAGCATCGGCTGGGAAGATAAGAGTCTCTGATCCGTTGTATGAGACTTTGTAGTGCTTACCTTTGAACAGTACATGGGCTGTACTGTGTGTTCTTTTTAAAATCCTCATTTGTTCTCCATTGCTTGAGGGATATTATACTCTTATAAGGTTCATTGATATTTGTCAAGAAAAAAGTTTATTTTTTATTTCGATTCTCTGATAATCTACTTCCAAGTGTTGATATGGCGCACAAGGTTTTCGGAGTTATATGATGATGGCATGCCATTTGTCAATTGGTCAAGGCTTCTTTTTCTAGTCAAGGTTTTGAAAGCATCTTTGTAGCCTTTAATCCACTCTGGACCTAGGGGAGCTTTTGCTGGGGCAACGACCTTGGCAATGGCATTGTTTTTGCCATATCGGGAAGCTCTCCAGCCGTACCGACCAAAACACTTAAAGACTTCAAAGCCGTCATTGACGACAACAACATCCCCACTTGACAAAAGCACCTTCACTTCTATAGGGCTGTAAACATCATCATGTTTGTTCTCAAGAGCAGTAAAAACGTTCAATGTTTCCCAGTTTATAGAAGTAATGATTCCACTTATCTTTTCTGGTGGCCCATGCCATGATGTTTTGCTTATAACAACGGCAGCACCAACGGAAATGCCATTCTCTTGTACAATCTCCTTGTATGCGGCGGTTCGCCACTTTATATTAGCCGCGTGGCAATCCTTAAGGAACACGTCCATAGTCGTGCAGTTTCTGCGGGTATGCTCCTTGCTGCCACAAAAGCCGCAGCTACGGGGGGGGGACTTACGTGGGGTAGTAGTGCCGTTGCTTTTAAGTGCTTCTTCTCTCTCTACAATAGTGTTGTATGTTTTCCGGCAATGCTCATACCACTGGCCCCATGAATCGGGGTAACCTCCATACCACCCAGATCGAGAAACGTTGCCGTTTTCGTCCAAAGGAATCTTATAATCTTTCCACGAAGCCCAGTCTGATTTGACTTTCGAGCATTGGTATTGGTTGTGCCCTTTTCCGCGACAATAGCCGCATGTTGATTCGCTACGGGGCCATGTGGTGCCACCATTCTCATGTATCCTCATGTTTACTCCAGTTTTTGAGGTGATGTAAGTATCTTATCCTATCCGTTTGGATTTGTCAAACATTTTTTTTTTATTTGATTTTGGTATTCTAACCTTCTTTAATTCATATTCTTTGGCATCGAAGTTTTGGCCATTGGAAGTTTCACTAAACCACATTATCTGGTAAGGGTATGACCGGCCATTGAAATGGTTCGTTATAATGCCGAACCCAGTAAAAACACGCTGTGGATTTTGTCGGCGTTTTCGTCCGGCGGCGGATAATTCCACCATTGTTCCTATTTTGTATTTCATTTTATCTCCAGCTTTTGTAATAGTCCTTGACTGTAGTAATCGCTCTCTCCATTGCTCCAATATATTAAATAATACCACACACCACCCCTAACCATGGGCTTGTTGATTCCGCTAACTACTCCGATAGTGTTGTCAACCTTAGATTGTACTAAATCGCCTATCTTCATAATTTCCCCATGTGTTGTCTTGAAATATATATGGTCTTGTGCACTATCTGTACCTTGTATTGTCCGTAATGGTTTGGCTTTGATAAGACAATACCAATGCAACCATCTAGGTCTGTGTGTGTCGCCATGAGCCTTTTGTATTTAAATAAATCACCGATCAGCATTGATGATTTTCCTCACCCAATCGTTCCCATGTTGCTTTGCATATTCTGCTACGTAGTCTGAATCGAACGTAAGCATACGCTCATTCTTAATCGTAACATTGCGCAATTGATAACCCGCAATGAGGAACTCCTCACCCACCACCACCGAGGGGTCAAGGGAGAGTATCACCCTACAGCAAGCGAAGGGCATTGATTTTTGTTTCCTTGTTGTCTTGCCTGTTTTTTTATCTTTGTATGGTTTTGCCCAATATTTACGAAAGGACACCTTGTCTATTGTTGCGGTCACTGCTTTGCCATTATTTGCAAAGAACACGCTCATTTCTGGTTTTATGTAGGCCATACTATTTATCCTCCATGGATTTTTTAATTAAATCTACAATATATTGCCACTCGGCTTGATGAACGGGAAAATCCCAATCACCACCGCTGTTTATCTCGGCTATCTCTTTTATTTGTTTTAGCAAATCTTTCACTTTTATCTCCGTTGTTGTTGCTTATACTATCCACTATCCTGTTCATTCTATTTTGTCAAGAAAAAAGTTTATTTTTTTTATGGTTTCAATTCTCCCTCCCTTATATCAATATAATAGAGATTGTGTTCAAAACCATAAAGAATAAATCTCTCATAAAGCTCCTCTAATTCTGCTGTGGTGCCTGATTCTATGGCCTTCTGCGTTCGGGCAAGCACATCCAGCATCTCTTTGTCTTCCCAGTCCTGTAGGATCCACAAAAGTGACTCCAGTGCAAATTTGAGTGCACCTTTCCGAGTAAGATATGTGGTTATGTGGTGGTGGTTTAAGTCATCAACAATAAGATTATATACTTTCATTTATCACCCTTAAACTGGATTCTGCCAAAAGAGACACCTCGGTAATCTCCTTGGTGACCCAAACTACACGAATATACCCGCGATCATTGCCGATCACTATCCCAAAACCTTCGCACAAACCATTTGTATCGGACCACCATCTCACTAAATCACCCTTTTTCATTTATCACCTCCAAATCTTTGCACCAATAGTGATGGTCTTTGCTAGTTTTAAGGTTTGTGCCGAGCAAGAGATCGGCTCTGGAGCCGGTGCCCACTATCCCCGTTATGACGACCACATCATTATACTGGCATGGCCTATGGGTCTTGAACTTTATCACTCTGCATAGAGTTCCTATTTTCATTTTGTCCTCCGTTGTTGTTACAATACTCTTATCTGGTTCGATTAAGTTTGTCAAGAATTATTTTAATTTTTTTCTGAAAGTAGCTCACGCATCTTAAGAAGACCGATTTCTTTGTGCTTACACTCAAGCATCACGTCAAAATCGTGGCCATATAGCTCCACAGGCTCCCAATAACTATCGGAGTGCGCATTGTCTCTGATCTTCGGGTCATTGTGCTCAATGGAGCGCGATTGAGAGTAGTGAGTGACCGGAGTAACATCTCCCCATGTGGACAGGGATAGCTCCAGAGCCTCTTTCTCGGACAATCCCCCAGTGTTGAACTTGTGATGATGATAGTCAAAGACTATCGGTGTACCTAGGCGCTTGTATACGGACTCGTATAGGTCATGTGCGGAGTAAAGGGAAGCTCGGTCATCGTTCTCTATAGTGAGGCGAGACTTGACCGCATTGGAAAGACGATGAAAGTTTCGACAAAAGTTATCTAATGCCATAGGCTTGTCTCCGTATGCTGCGCCTACATGTATGTTGATCTTAGCGTAGTGTGTACGAGGTAGGCATAACAGGTCGAATAGCTCGCCATGTATCTCTAGGTCGCGTATCGCATTACTCACAACGTCCTCCTTCGGGGATGCGAGCTTGACGAAGTGGTCTGGGTGTGTGGTGATGCGCATCCCATGCTCCTCTATGTATAGTCCGCACTCGAACAGCACCTCCTCAATCTTGGAGTAGTCGGGAAGGGAGGGTAGTAGGTAGGAGGAGGCCCATGAGACAATTTGCGAGGACAGTCGGAAGAACTTGATGTTGTGCTGCTCGTTCCATTGGAGGATCTTCATAAGGTCGTGGGAGTTCTGTAAGAACACCTCCGAAGCATAAGCCAAGCCTTTCTCCTCAAAAGGTTGCTCTGCGCATTGTGCGGTTGGTTGTGATACGTTTGGACTTGGGTTGTTCTGATAGGCCCTTGTTGATGCAAGCATATCCTAATTTCATGATAACTCCATGTTTTGTGTTTGTATAGTGCTCTTATCCGATTGAGTTTGTTTTGTCAAGAAAATAATTAAACTTTTTTGACCGGCAGCAATTCTTGTCTTTGATATTGAGCTTTCTTTCCTGTGTTGAGGGAAATGATGTGGTGCCAACCTCTATAATAACCTTCACCCAGATAAACAAAAAAACCATCTTCCCAACGACACGTACATAGATCACCTACTTTCATACTTTCACCTTGTCTAATCTCATTTTATCATAGGTCCCATGCTCTCCATCGAACCATTTGACTTTGTAAAAAGCCCAGCCAACAAGGTCCTTTTTTATGCTCACTACCACACCCATCCGCTTTGACACCCAATGTGTCACCAAATCACCTACTTTCATATCCGCACCACCGAGTAAGAGTCAAAAATACAGACCTCTCCCCAAGCATAAGCCTTAATTTTATAGCATGTACTCTCTGAAAATGGGTAGTAGCAAGGATCAGTTATCACACCGATAGTGCTACGACCATCAAATTCTACTCTTACTAAATCACCTACTTTCATTTATCACCTCTAATTGTTCTTGTAAGCACCATGTTTGATCACCGCTACTCCAAAGAACCTTGGCCATTTCGCTTGTTCGACAAGCTGAATACACAATACCAATCTTTAATGCTTCTTTCTCTTCAAGGTCTACACCGTTGTATTCCAAGACAACCAAATCACCTACTTTCATTTTATCCCCACTAATCTAACAGCGCCCTTCGGGACACATGATTGCTCACTATCTAACACCCAAAGTACAAAAACGTCATCTTTGTATACTTTAATGACAATGCCCCAGTCCGGCGCATAATTGTGCCAGCAAACCAAATCACCTTTTTTCATTTTATTGCCTCTGTTGGTAGTGTAATTTGTTCAAACTGTTCATGCACTTCTCTAACGTGCATAAAGAATTTACTTCCATCTATAAACTGGATCTCCAGCCAACCATCTGTATTTGCGGAGATGCAAATAGCATATTCTCTGCTTTTTTTATTATACCATAAAGTTCCTTTCATTTTTCCTCCATGTTACAACCTTATCCGATCACCTTTGTTTTGTCAAATTGTTTTTTTCAATTAAATAACAAATAACAGTTTCTGCCTTGCTTTCCATTGATTACTTTCAAGGCAGACTTGTGAACCTGTACTTTTTTGCTATCCTTTAAAACGTATACTAGAACCCAGTCTCTCCACAAGCCTTCCTCGACAACAATGCTCAATACATATTCCTTGCCACTACGGTGACTCACTAAATCCCCAGCTTTAACCTTATCTTTCATTGTCAAACCTCTTTATACAGCTTTTTGATACTGTAAAGGCAAACTTGCGTTCAAAATCATATACCACAAATAGAAGCCCATACATATCATAATAGCTGGTTATAGTGCACAAGTACCTAGACTTTCTGGCGTATACTGGGTAATACCAGACCAAATCCCCTACTTCTAGGTCCATCACCGCTTGCCCTTGATATGTTTAAACCTTTTCATGAAACTCTTGCATATAAGAGAGTCTGGGATAGACGTATGGCCAGCTAGACCCTCAAGGGACCATATCCAATAAATCCTATATACCAGACCCCACTCAGTGTTATTTATTGACTGGACTATTCCAATCTCACTCTCTCTAAGTAGCAAGTCTCCCAATCCCAATTTAATCATCATAACGCTCTCTGTTCATAATGTGTTTAATATATCCCTCATGAACGTGAACTACAAGAAGTCTCCATCCTAAAAACTTATCGGGCATATCTTTCTTATCAACAATTTCGTCCGAGATATCTCTTTCAATGTATGCCGTCAAGTGTCCTCCAGCATCATCTGATTCTGCTTTGGCTGTGAAAGGTGTATCTGTAACGTTGACCAGCTCTCTCATGAGTGCTTCTATGGCATCTTTTTTAGAAACCTTGTCTTCTTTATTCCAATATATGTGGGCCATCAAATTCTCCTATTATTGTTATTTCATCTTCATATACTATTTCATCTTCTTGTGTGTTGAAAAAATACACAAACGCCACACTTCCGTAATCCCATGGCACTGTTCCGTCTGGTGTCACTAACAGTAAACATACAACAACACCATAATTACCATCACCATCTATTACTAAGTTACCCTCTTTCATGTTTCTCTCCGGTTATTTATACTCTTATCCGATCTACTTTAATTTGTCAAGTATTTTTTTTATTTATTTCTCTTGGGCTTCCTTTATAATCTTTTTGCGGGAGACTTTAAGGAATTGCTCCGGAATATAATACGTCTTTGTTGACCCCATGGGTAAAACTGTAACCAATCTGTGGGAACCTTGGGATTTTTTATAAGAATAAGTCTGCACAGGGTTTCTTTGGTCATACCCTATTACTAAAACAGGGTTGTACTTAATGGTCCCCATTACACTTTGATTGACACTTCTTAAGTATTTGTAGTCCGCATCGTAATGGTGGGTGTGTTCTTCAAAAACATGATTGCGATTGGTTTTAGATCGTAGCTCCACAATTGTACCAACAGAGAAAATCTTGTCACTGTTTAAAGCGTCCCACCAATGTCTCCATGAACTTTTGGTGTCATTGTATGCCGTTGTCCAGACCCAAAAAGAAACGAATTTACCTTTGCTTACTGCTTCGCGTGTCTTGGTCCAAACCCAACCGTAAGTTCTACCAGACAATTCTTGAATCCTACTCAAGCATGATACAGCATCCGGCTGGTTCAATAGATTTTCATACTTTTTAAGTTGAAGTTCATAATTTTTACCGAAGGAGGCAGTAAGCCACTCAGTATATAGGTTCCTACAGTGCCAGTTTGACCTAAAGTTTTCCTCAGTAAGATGGCCTCCGTCTATCATTTCTGCCATGTATCGTGCATGGTAGCCGTTGGGGCTGGGTAGATTATAGGGCCAGCCGCCTTCCTGTTGGTGAATTTTCGCAATATTTAATAGCATTTGCTTTCGGATTTCCAAAAATTCTTCATATGTGCATTTGATTTCTTTTTGCATGTTTTTTCTCCTAGTTTATTTTTTTGGCTTCCAGCATCTCTATATCACTGAGCCATAGCTTGAACTCCCATTCTGGGAAATAAAACTCGTAAATCCAACGATCATGTGAATCGTCCCACTCTTTGCCCGTCAACATCCCTAGGGTTTCAGGCTTTGAGAATCTGAACCATCTTTTCGTCGCAAATACATACAGATCACCCTTCATATACAGCCTCTAGCCAATTTGGGATGCATTGGAACAGTTCTGCCGCTGTTCATCCATTTGATGGTCCAATGGCTATCATTTACCTTCTCTATCAAGATTCCGTATCCCAATCTTCTGTGGAACTCTGGGTGTTTGTGCTTGTACAAGTTTTTTATTTTCATCATTTTTGCTTCTCCTTATAATTATGTAACCCTTTAAGGTTTTATTGTCAAATCTTTTTTTACTTTAATTTCCATTTTTCCTCCAAAGGACAATAGATAGCTTGGTTTTCGGGCTGGTCCATTTTTCACCAGCCAAACCCTAGGCACACTACACATCTCATAAGTGCCAAATACCACCGAGTAGTCAAAGTGCTCAAAGAGGGAATTGTAGTGTCTCTGGGTTATTATTCCCACTCCGATCACTTTCTTTCTGCATGTAAACGAGATGCGATCGTCGAAGTAAGAGTTGAAAGTGACCAAATCGCCTACATTCAATTTTGCACTCATGAACACTCCACAATCATGATGCCTTCAGCCTTTATCTCCTGTTCGCAGTAGAAGATCTCGGAGCCATCGGTGAATAAAATCCAGACACCCAAGCTGTCGTTCCACGTGGAAACCCCCAAGGACAATCCTCTATAGGGCTTTACGTTGTACATGGATTCGATCTCAATTGGTGTACCAGCGGGCAAGTCGGTCAATACTTTAGCTTGTCTCATAATTACAATCCTTGTATTTTATATAAGCACTCATCGAAAAGCATGCAATCGTCAACATATGTAATGTCATCCCCATCATCATACACTATGCGTACATCCGAACCTGTCCTATATACTATTCCAATAATGTTCTTGTGATTAAAGATTTTGCACACCACAAGGTCCCCAACAGCTACATCTTCAAAATTTTCAATTCTCATTTTTCCTCCGAAAAGTTTTTCATATTATACTCTTATAAGGCCCAGCCTGTTTTGTCAAGAAAAAAGTTAAAGTTTTTTCTCGTGTAATAATAAAATGTTCCCGCGCGGGAGCAAAGGGTTCATATTTATAAATAAATATGAAAAAAGATCGCGAACGGGACCTTTTCAGTTATGACAAGTTTTTTTGGCACACTTATTGCATGAAGATTTTTTGGAGGACAATTTCAGTTATGACAAATTTTTTTGGCACACTTGTTGCAAGGAACTTTGAAAAGACAATCCAAGTTATGACAACAAAGTTTGGCATGGTCCTTGCAAGAGAAAAAGGGCTGGCCCCCGATGGACGGAAATCTACCGGCGAGTAGGTTATCCCTCGACGAAATATGGTCGGAGGCCCTCTGGGCCGAGCGGAACCATCTCATAATCAAAAGCTATGAACTTAGACGCTGTTTCGAAACAATAGACTTCATAGTAATAATGTCGGCTGGCCATACCTATGAATTCAGGAGTTGCCTCGGATAAAACCACACAGAGCACGTCTCTGTTTTCATAAGACAAATAGATGCTAACTATATTACCAATTGCTATAATCATCTACGTTTCTCAAAGTTGCAATTAACTCATGCGGTAACTTCTCAGCGACTCTTTGTCTCAATCCCTCAAAGAAATCCATCTCGGCAAAAATCATTCGATATACATCGGAATCTGTTGGGCCGTCAACTTGTTCTGCGTAAGTTACATACTCAACCCACAAAGCTCTCAATTGGATGCTTAAATATAGATAGCATCCAACCAATTCTCTTTTATCTGTCGGTAATGTAACGTCTGAGTAGTGCATAAAAAAGACTCCAAGGGGGTAGGGGGGTAGTAGGGTAGTAGGGTAGTAGGTCAAAAAATTTCTATCATTCCTGATTTTATCATCCTGCGCAGTGAATCTGCCCCTATAATTGTAACGGAGCCATCAGAATAAATCAATTCATAGTTCACCCTCCAATTAATTAGAGATGTTTTGGTTTGCAATGATCCGCTTTTGATAATTTTTGTGACAATTGCAATTCTGCCCATGTCTAGCAAAAGCGTTCCTACTTTAAGCTCTTTTCCTTCCTCCATCTTTTGATGATTCCTTTTATTCTAGTTCTATCGAACATGATTAATCTCTCCATGTACACTATATCCTCTTCCAAACTTGGAAAGGGAGATAGACCATACATGCCAACCTTAACAGCATTGAGCACTCCAACAGCTCGACCAGAGTTATCAAAGACAACCGATCCGGATGAACCAGGTACAGCATATGAATGCATTATTGCATATGCAACCCCAGCATGTGCAATGGTGCCACTCAACATTACCTTTGGTAAATCTGATGGATAACCTGTATAATTCACAAGCACTCCTAGAATGTCTATTTTTTTATTGATCTTGTATTCAGTCGCCTCCACTTCGAAAAGTTCTCGGCTTGGTGACAACAGAGCAATATCGTAAAATCGATCCACGTAAATAGGTTCCAACATAACCGCTTCCCGCTTGTCATTAATAAAAAAAACAGCAGACTCGCTTATCACGTGTGCTGCTGTTACTATAAATCTTTCTTTACCTATTTTGAAGTAGTTACCGGAACCATGGCCAGTTACTAAACCTGAATCTAAAGTTATAATCTTGACCGAGGATTTGTAACCATGTTGGTGATTGACATGTCTCACAGCCTTTGTTTGTTCAAAGTTTATCGTTTTACGATTCAAATCAGACTCGTAAGATAATAAACAGGATAATAGAAATAACATATTCTTATCCCCCCCTAAAGTAATTAGGAAGGGGAATGCTCAATCTCTATGCTCTATTATAATCATCCTCCAACCTAACAACATCTTCTAATTCTGGTGTTGAAACTTCTACTAGGGTCACTGAACCATTGTGTGGAGCAGAGAATCTATGTATTGTTCCCGGTTTAACTCTATAGCGATCACCATAATGCAACATGGTGGACTCTTTATTGTGCTGGTCGGTGCCGGGTTCTCCGATCTCTAGGATCAATGTCCCGTCTAACACAAAAATTGTTTCATCTTTTTGATTATGGTATTGACGCGACAATCTTTTGCCTTTAGCAATGTATAAGATTTTACCGACATACTTATCAGTAATGGCAAATCTAATTTCATGTCCCCATGGCTTTATAACAGTATATTTATTCATTATTTCTCCTTTTCTATGTATTCCGATAAACACTGATACATCTTATCAAAATATTCCTCTGTATTTATTATTACTGATTCCATCAACATAAACTTGTATCCTAAATGCCACGCATTTAATTCTACTTGCACAACATTGCTGGTCTCACTGTCATCGAGTAAATGACCCACTTCATGAGTTAAGGCTATTAGTCTCTCTATGTTGCTCAGAGAGCCATCGACATTGATCTCTCCTACTATATCACCATACGAAGGATAGGGTATAAAACAACAGTCGTCACTTTCTAAATATACAAAACAATGTAAATCTCTCTCAATCTTTTCCGCTATCTGGTACAGGGTCAGCTCCAAGTCTATTTCTTTTGATGTACTCGATAGTATCTTCACATCCTCCGATAAGTCTTCCTGCTTTTCCATCACCTTCCTCCAATTCTATAACTAATGGTACTGTTCTCCAGTTGTGTTGTTCCATGATTTCACGCAAATTGTCTTCGACATTGTAGCACAAAACATAAATAAATTTTTGATCGTTCTCTTTCATAAAATCCAAAAGAGTGTCGCAAAAAGAACATTTGTCCCTTGCATAAATAATAAATCTTCTTTTCATTAGTCCCTCAACAGTTGTTTTCTAGAGTTTGTTACTTTTGCTTGAATTTTTTCATGAATCATCTCCGGAGAACCGAGTACGGTTATTTCCTCAAAGGAACCTCCATTGTCCAACCTTATCTTCGAAAAGCCGGTTGATTCATGAAGATTTAAAGAGACAATGTGTTCTTTAAGTTTTGCCTTGTGATCTTCATCTTCTTGAATATAAGAAATTTGTAACGGGTTTACATAAATTTGCTTTAAAGTGTAGTCGCGACCGGACCTGACTATACGCACTAATCGAACTAACATCTGGCACCTACCAACATAGACGCATCCTTAACACTAACAATACAGTATTCATTCTGCAAAAAGATTACCATGTCTTCACCGCTGTCATATTTTATAAAAATACCTATCTCTGGTTTTCGAGTGTATCTATATCTCTCGATCAGTGCAAGTTCACTTTGGGCCTGTATGACACAGGTATCGGCAGGAATTCGAATTAAATCTCCTTTACTTAACAACATTTTCACCTTCCTTAGATTCTACCTTAACTTCAACTTCTGGAACCTCTTCAGTCTGTTGGTTCATTTCTTCTAGTGCATTGAAATATCCACTAAGTATCATAAGATTATCAGAAACTTTGTGATCAGCATCGGACAGTAGTGTTCTGACTTCTGCTAACGTCTCCAGCATTTCATCTTTAATATCTAAACCCTCTGGGTTTGCTTTTAACTTGCCCTTCATAAGATAGAGTTTTACTAGGGATTTTTGCAGTATCTCAACTGCTTCCTCTGTTATTTCAATTGATTCCGATGGGACATCTTCAAAATCAATTGATTGTGAAATACGTACTTTCATTTGCACCTCCAAGTTTTATTGCTATGAATTGTTGTATATAATAATATAACACGCTGTGGAAGAATGTCAAGTAAATTTAAGCAGAAATTATCATTTTATAGACAGTTGCGGCTACAAGACCTATTACAGTTGTAATTACAGCCCATTGAACTTTTGCTTGGCTGGTTTTCCACTGCTCTAAAGCTCTTAAGCGAGCATATAACCCTTCGTCTGGGTTATACACTGCTTCTTTTATTTTCTTAACATCCTCAACCATTTCCTCTTGTCGCTCGGACATTCTTTCTATTTGACCTTTCAGGTCCATAATAGCTTGGGTTAAATGTGTGATATCTTGACTGGTCATGTTTTTTTTTGTTCCTATACCTTTAATTAGTCGGGTATGTTCACAATGGCATGACTCGTAGTTATAATTGTAGAGGCTACAGAGACGGCATTTTCCAAGGCACAGCGAGTTACTTTGACTGGGTCTATAATTCCAGCCTCTAGGAGATTGACTATTTTTCCATTAAGAAAATTAAAACCATGGGCTGCTGATTCTTGCAGCTTAACGCTTTGTACCACCAAATCTGGACTCAAGCCAGCATTTTTGGACATTTGGCGGATGGGCTCTTCGCATGCCTCAATGACAATTCTAACCCCAGCGGATTGTGCGTCATTATCCACATCTATATCTAAAGACTTAACTGCTCTTAATAGTGCAACACCACCACCAGCAACGACACCCTCTTCTTGAGCAGATCGAACAGCCTCTAAGGCATCATCGATGCGATGCTTTTTCTCAATCATTTCGACTTCTGTTGCTGCACCTACCCTGATAACAGCAACACCAGAGGCAAGTCTTGTAATTCTTTCTTGTAATCTTTCACAAATTTTAAGATTATCTTCTTGCTTAATGAGGGCCCTGATTGATTCGATACGGGTTTCAATTTCTTCTTCGTTTCCTTTTCCACCTACAATAGTTGTGCCAACCTTGGATACTGTTATGGATTTGCACTGACCGAAATGTGTTAGTTTAGCTTCTCGAACAGTTAAACCATTCTCTCTAGTAATGAAAGTAGCTCCAACTGAAGCACAAAGATCTTTAAGAATATTTCTTCTTTCTTCTCCGTATCTTGGAGCCTTAACTGCTGCTACTTTCATTGTCCCACGAACAGCATTTGCTACAACGGCAGCAAGAGCTTGACCTTCCATCTCTCCTGCAACAATAATAAGAGGTCTGTTCTCTCTCGCAGCAAGCTCTAGAGTAGGTAAAATTTGCTCTATTACTTCAATTTTTTCATCTGTGATCATTAACAGGGGTGAATCATAGTTAACGGTACCATTCCTCTCGTTATTGATGAATGTTGAGGAAATATAACCAGAATCAAATCGGAAACCTTCGATAAGATCTAAAGAGGTTTTTATTGATCGTGCTTCCTCCACAAGAACTGTTCCATCTTTTCCCGCTGAGTCTACGGCGGTTGCAATTAAAGTGCCTATGGACTTATCATTATTAGCAGAAATTGTTGCAATGTGCTCTATGTCTTCTTCTGATTGGATTGGTCTTGCGGATTGTTGGAGGACCCAAGAGATGCGGCCACACGCTTTGTCCATGCCCCTTTTGATTTCAATAGGAGAAGTTCCAGCAGCTAAATGTTTTTGTGCTCTATTGAGAATACCACGAGCTAGAACCGTTGCTGTTGTTGTTCCGTCTCCGGCCTTTGCTGCGGATTGTTCGGCTGCTTGTTTAAGAATTTGAACTCCAACGTTTTCAAACGGATCTTCAAGTTCCACAAACTTTGCGACGGTTACTCCGTCTTTGGTTATAACGGGAATGTTTTGCTTCTTATCGTAAAGTATTACGTTTCTTCCCTTTGGTCCAAGAGTTGCGCCCACATTGTCTGCGAGTGTGTTCATCCCTTCTAGGATTTTCTCATTAAGAGAGTTCCCATTGTCATAATGTTTTGTCATCAATCCTCCAATGTTTGTTGATATGTTTTAATATAACACTTTCTATCGTTTTGTCAAGCTTTATTTTTCTTTTCCTTTTAATTCTTTTAAAATCTTCTTTATATCTAAGCCGGCACAATCTATCTTGTTCTTTACAACATTATAGTGATGAACGAACCCTTTATATTTTCCGGACGTAACGGATCGAACCGTTGTATCTCCATCGGGAGTCTCATAAGGAATTCCGCAGCCATTATGTATAGATTCATATAAAGCTTTAAGCGCCTCAATTTGTGCTGGGTAGAATCCCATAAATTCTTCCATTGGTTTTCCATGGACCGTTGCATCTGTGATCAACGGTCTCTCACCAAAGCCGTTTCTCTTGTACCATGATTGATACTTGGGATAATAAGCGTTTGAGATCTCGACACCAACGGACTTCTCGTTAACCGCTCTCTCTTTGAAGCATGCCATGCAACATGATTAATGTCAAGAAATTGATAGATTGTTCCATCATTATCAATTGCAAAATGTATTGAAGCCTTTCTCTTGGTGTTGTTAAGAACCTTGAAGCATGACTTTGCATTGAGACATACATCCCAATGAGTGACGAACATTGAGATGTTCCTTTTCTCTATCATTTTCTTGTAACCATTGGTATGTTTTAGACCTCCGCGATTGAAGGGCAGCACTACCCTATCCCACATAATTGGTATGTAATTATTGTTATAAATGAGATAGTTTTCACCATTAGAATTGATTTGTATAGGTGTGTATGTTTCAATCTCGGCTTCTCTCTCTCAGTCCACAGCCTTCGGTATGTTCCGGGCCCAAGCAATCCGTCAGCTTTAAGTCCGTGCTTCTTTTGAAAAGCAACAATTCTTTTAATTAGATCATCGTCAAAATCAGAAGCTCCCAGCCAGTCCGGAGACCAGCCAAGGCTTTCTGAGGATGATTCGTTATAGAATATTTTATCCATTATATTATCTCGTCTGCTATCCCATAATCTATTGCTTCTTGAGCTGTGAGATAAACATTAACTCTTTCATTTAAAAGAGACTTAAGTTTCCTCTTAGAAAAAGAAGTGCATGAAACCATGGTCTCAATGTATTGGTCCTGCAGTTTCTGGATGGCCTCGATCTCTGTGTTCATATTAAACAGTGGACCCATTGCTGCGGCACTCACCTGATGAAGCATAACTCTGCAATTCTTACCAATCTTTCTGTGGCCTTTGGTGCCGGCAGCTAACAACAAAGTTCCTGCTGACATTACTTTGCCTATACCAATTGTCTCTATAACACAACTCTTCTTGACATGTTCCATCATATCGTAAATCCCAAACATTTCGTCTGCGGATCCGCCATAAGTTGAGATGTAGAACTTAATTGGATCGTAAGGCATCTCACCTTTTTTAATGTTGGCTTTTGGTTTAACCAATTGCGTCAAGCCTATGAAAGTAGAAACAATTTCCATCGACTTTTCTTCGCTCAGTTCAGAATATAACATAAGAATCCTAGATTCAATTTGATCTGGCGCAGCCCCCATGAGCATGCTCATAAGATCATCCTTTGGTGGTGCTTCCTTGTCTGGTGATTTAGGCTTTTCTATTTCCTGTATCTTTTCTTCTTTTTTCTCTTTCTTTTCTTTCTTCTCTTTTTTTTCTTTTGTCATGTTATCTCCAAATATAAAAGGACGTGGATATTCTCCTCCGTCCTTGTTAATGTAACATACTATTGTCTATATGTCAAGTGTTTTTTTTACTTCTTTCGCCCTAGGGCTTCGTTCATTTTCTTGTGAGCACGTTTTGCTTCGACGATGCGCTTAGCGACACGACGAGCAACTTCGTTAACAATTTCTTCTTCAGAAAGTTCCATGTTGACCTCAGCAAGATCTTTTTCCATTTCCTCTTCTTCGTCTTCTTCTTCAACGTCAGCCATGGTTTCCATGTCATCCATTGGTTCTTCTTCCGGTACAGGGAGATCAGCAACTTCTTCTTCGGCTTCCACTTCGTCGTCTCCAACTTCTATGTCAACACCCAACTCTTCGCCAACAGCAGCTGCGACGGCTTGCATAATTCCCATAGCCATGGCACTCTTGTCGTCGACAGGACCTTCAGCAGCTTCCATGTCATCAACTTCCATGTCATCAACTTCCATGTCATCAACTTCCATGTCACTTTCGAGTTCCGAGTCTTCGGCTTTCTCTAATTCCGTTTCTTCTTGCATGGGTTCTTCATCACGCTTATAATTATAATCACCCATCTCATTGAGAGGTTGGATGCCCGCTAATCCCATAAATCTTTTGACTTGGGCTTCGCTTAAAAGTTTCTTCTTTGCCATTTAAAAATCTCCTTAAAACTTATTCATAATAAATAGAACATAAAAACCAAAAACTCACAAATCCGGATGTTCTTTTGCTATTAAATCGAAAATGTTCTCCAGTTCTCCATCTTTTATGCCAAACTGGGATAAGAGGTCTTCTGCTTTTTCATTATCTTTGTTGATTATTTTCAAACTTTTCTTAGACTGTTTTTTCTTTTTCAATTTATAGGATTCTAAAAAAGAAACAATTCTCTCATCCTTATCCAAATATCCAGTTATAAAAGAGCGAAAAAATTCGGCTTGCGTTAGATTGTCATATTCAAGCCGAATTTTTAATCGACCGTGTCTTTTCGAAGAGTCATCAAAAATTATCTTTTTATCTTTTTTTTCTTTTTTATCTGTCATACAATAAGTAGTTTATCTTCCGGAAGAACCAAAACCACCAGTGCCTCTATCTGAGTTCGGCAGGTTTATAACTTCAACAAAATTGATGCTTGGTATTGGCACCAACAATAGTTGTGCAACTCTATCGCCGGGTTCATAGCAACTGTTCCCTTGTTTGTCAAACTTAACTATAACTTCCCCACGATACCCAGAATCGATAACCCCAACTGAATTGCAAAGTCTTAAATCTGTCTTGGAAACTGACGATCTAGGGAATAGCAAGCCCACATGGTGTATTGGTATCTCCATTGTAAGCCCAGTTCCGTAGCAAAGATTGCCATGGTCATCTTCCCAA
>UEXL01001290.1_pt1 | contig 30354 bp, 38 predicted proteins | sample 1796671 | NCBI WGS metagenome assembly UEXL01 (sample SAMEA4772471, study PRJEB27181) | metagenome | reverse complement strand
CATCATTGATCTTCCACTGTGGACACGGGATGAGTGTCAGAAATATGTAGAGGAAAGAATGTCTCTGCATCAAGAGGCGCAAATCAATTATGATATCCATGGTGAACTGCCCTTGTGTTCAGAGGCAGAGAAGTGGGAGCGCCCAACAACCTACGCTGTAATGGCGAAGGGAAGAAGAGAGCCATCAGGTTTTGGATACTCAGTTTGAGGCTGATGCCTACCTTGAAGGATTTAAATCAACCAGTGCGTTGAACCCAAAAGATTTAACCATCGAAACCAGAAAGGGTGAGAGGGTTAGGTGTAGTGGCTACTGTTCAGTGTCACATTTATGCGATCAGTATTTGAAGGAGAGTGAGGAAAATGACTACAGCAATTAAGAGATGGTTATATGAGATAAATGACGCAGAATGTCATGGCGAAGGAGATTGGTATTAATATTGCAACCATGTCCAAGATAGCCAGAGGTGAAAGAATGCCTCGCATAGATGTGGTGGAGCGCATTGAGATTTACCTCTGGTGATGAAGGCCACGTCACTTCTATAAAAATCCAGATGTTTGGAGTGAGGTGTCAAAGTTAGAAGATGCTAAGTGGGCAAAGATTTTTCTAGATACACATGCGGAAAGACCACTTGGAATTTAAATGATGATTTAATTCCGTTTCAAGAGTTGTCCTCTTGGGGTAAACTGAAACGGTTGTTTGGGGGTTAGCAATGGCTAAGAAAACTGTATGGGAAACACTCAGAAGTATTGATGTATCTGAGTATACCAAAAAGAAAAACGGCATGACCTATCTATCATGGGCACATGCTTGGGGTGCATTGAAAGATGTCTATCCAGATGCCACGTTTGAAAAGCATGTAGAGGAAGGCAACATTCCTTACATGATTGACCTACATGGGTTTGCCTATGTGCGTGTGACTGTAACTGCCAGTGGAGAAAGTGCTACTGAACTTTTCCCTGTGCTGGATTACAAAACTCGCCAATCAAAATCCTAACGCCTTTCAGATCAACACTGCCCATCAACGTGCTATGACGAAGGCCATGGGCTATCTGGGTCTGGGTCATTACATCTATGCGGGTGAAGACTTGCCGCCAGATGATGGTGCGGAGCCTCAGAAGCAAGCCGCTGTGGTCAAAGCTGATCGTGAGTTTCAAGAAGACTAACGGGAAGAAGCCAAAGGCTAAGCCCACTTCACCGCCGCCCTCAGCAACTGAGGCGTCATCAGGTGACGTGAAGAAGAATGTGTCTGAGGAAAACTGGGATAAGGCCAAGGATCTAATTGCTGAAGTGGTTAAAGCTTCATCTGATATAGATTGGTTGAATGGTGTGTATCGAAAGAACCTTGGCCCAATTAATCAACTCAAGGATAACAGTCCAAAGTTGTATGAAGAGTTAATGAATGACTTTTCAAAACGTAAATCTGAACTCAATTCAAAAGGAGATCAATCATGAGTCAGTATCCACCACGCGGAGCGTTGTTCCAAAATCAAAACAAGCAGAAGGAAACTCAGCCAGATTACACTGGCAATCTTGAGATACCAAACGATGTTGCTCAGGATATCATTGCCCAAATCAATGAAGGAATAGAGGCTCCAAAGATTGACCTAGCTGGCTGGAAGAAGGTTGGCAAAAGTGGTTTGGCTTTCGTGTCTTTGCGTGGGAACTTAGAGCGTAACCGCAGGGATGGAGCTTCATCCTTCCAAGCGCCAAGCAATAATGTTTCCAATCAGGAACGTGATGAGATTCCGTTCTAGTGCCATGGCTAAGAATGATTTTCTCAAAAACTTTAAGGTCGGTGAAGATCTTTTAGACGCTCATGAGGCGGCAGCACTCCTGTCAATTCATGTAAAGACTTTCTATAAATGGACAAGTGAAAAAAGATTTCCCTAGAGCCATTGAGTTTAGTCCACGCATGAAACGCTGGAAGAAATCTGAGATCACAACTTGGGTTGAGAGCTTAGGTGTATGAGTACAGGCGGTGAAATAGTACCGTATGAAACTCAGGCTGACTTCAGCAATGAGGAGCGTGTGGCTAAAATCCTTGCTGATAAATGGCGTTGTGAAATGCAGAGGAACAAACCTCTCTCTGCGTTTGACTACATTGCTCACAGAGGCGGTAAACCAACCGCCTTTGTGGAACTTAGAAGGCGATCAATTAGCTTTCATAAGTACCCCACAGTCATAGTATCTATCACCAAATTCACATCAGCTAAAACACATACTGATGTCACGGGATTACCCTGTCTATTTGTGTGTGAGTGGACCGATGAGATTGGTTACATAAACTTAGACTGTAAAAAAGATTTTGTTCTGTCCGGTGAGGGGTGGAACAGAAGAAATCCTTCACATGAAGTGGAGGTAATTGGTCACATCAAGACCAGTGATTTTATACTTTTGTAGAGTAGGAAATAAAATGGACTATAGAAAAGCACCATCAAGACCAAATGTAAGTCATGAGCTTACGTTGATAACTCCACCAATCGCTAGAGAATTGTTGAAGCTCAACACAAGAAACAGAAATATCAGCATGGAAAACGTAAGACAATATTCCACTGACATGGCTAACGATGACTTTGATTACAACGGTCATACGGTTTGTGTTTCAAAGACAAATGTACTTCTTGATGGTCAGCAAAGACTAACTGCCTGTGTTAAAAGTAATACTCCGTTCTGGACTATAAAAGTATCCAACATGGATGACGACAGAATGGTTACCATTGATAGTGGTAGAAAAAGAACATACTCTGACAGGTTAAAAATCAGAGGTTATGCTGAGAGTACAGCTTTAGCTGGAGTGATTTCTCATATTGCACTGATAGCTAGGAAGGATCCAAAGCACCACGGGTTCACACCTTCTGAATTAGATAAGGTTCTTGAACTACATCCAGATGCTGAAGAAAGTGCAGTGCTGTCAAAGGGATCATACTTGAGGTGTGATACAGTGATAGGTGCTATACATTACATAGCCCATCAAACTGGATACGGGCTCACAGGGTGATGACTTTGTGAGAACGTGGAGAGATGGTCAAATGAATTATGATGATGACGCAGTTGTCTTTATAAGGGAAAGGTTGAACTCTGATGCCACTAAGGTGAACAAGATGACAACCAATACAAAGATGCGGTTGATCATGTTGGCTTGGAATAAATTTAAAGACATGACTCCACTAAGGGCAGTAAAACTTAAAGGATCTCAATACCAAATGGATGGATGGACCCCTGATATTTGCGGAATATCTTCTCCAGAAAAAGATGAGAGATAGTTCTATTGAACTTATTAGTGAAGTGATCTATGGTGCCTTAACGCAAGGGGTTTGGTCACTTCAACGCTGCTAGATATGAAACCCTCTCAGAGAAATCTGAGGGGGTTTTTATATTCCTTGAGCAATCAGTATTCCCTGACGGGTTATTAATTTTCTTTGCTCAACCAGTTGCTTGACGATGCGATCCTTTTTCATCTTGCGGCAAACGTGAATCATTCACTGCCGTAATCTGCTGAGAGATCTTCCGTCTTGCTGATTCGATCTTCTTGATTTGCGGAGCAATCCTAAGCTCTGCCTCAAACCTAGATACGGCACTGTTGATGCGGTCCACGTCACCGCGCTGAGCCGCCTTCTTGTACTCAGCCGTTGCCCTGTTCACCTGATCACGAACCTCAATGTATTGAGACACGTCATCCCTGCTGGACACGCTGCGTAAAACTCTACGCATGAACGGGATCTCAGTGGCAATATCCTCTGCGGATTCTGCGGCAGCTATTCTTGCTGGTGCTTCAGCGGTACGCTGCACAAACCTACCAGCGCCACCCGTGATGTAATCGAACCAGAACTCCAAAGAGTTTGGTGACCAATCAATCCACCCACTCAGTGTCTCAGTCCCACCCGTCAACTCATTAAGAGCCTGTGCTATGCCAACCGCTGTTGGAGATGTATTGTTCCAGTACAGGCTGCTTTGTGATGCCACCTGATTTGGGAATGCCTTCTTAACAATATCTCTGCCAGAGAAGTCTGTGTTGGTTCCGTACAGTGAGATGAAGGGATCAAACACAGTGGGTGCTGCGAAGTTCAAGAAGCTTTCAGTACCACCTAGCGGATTGAATATCTCAAGGGTTGTGCGCCCAATAGATGCTCCAATCTCTGATGGATCTGATCTGCCCTGAGCCATCTTGGCAAAGTTGCGCCCGACATTGTGGAATGCGTTCATGCCGTATGGCATTGGTATAGAAACATATCCACGTCCAAAGGGATCCATCACGTCTGGCAGCATGAACACCATGTTGTGTTCCAGAATGTAGTCTGGGATTTTGTCGTACTGCTTTACCCCGTCCTCATCCTCATCTGACATCATTGAGTTGATTATATCTTGCGTAAAGCCAACAGCTATAACGCCACCCATGATGTTGCGAACCTTCTTGGAGCGAGCCAGTGATCTCAACAGGAAGAAGCTGCCCTGCAAGGACGCATTGTAGAACAGGTACAATGAGTTCAAGAATGCCTTGTTGTCACCACCCTTGCCAAAGTCTACGGTCACACTTCTTGCGGCCTGTGCCGCTCTCTCCTTGGTGACGCCGCGCTTAACCAGAGCATCATAGGTGCTAACACGAATGGCGTTTTCCACCACAAGGTTTGAGTTATCCATGAACTCTAAGAGCTTCTTACCCTTTGCCTTCATCAACCCAAGCTTACCGCTTGCATCAGAGATGTCTGACAATGTGGATTGAAGGTCAGATATCTGATCCTGTAGTGTGGTCATTGGGTTGGCAGCACTTGCACCACCGTTTGCTCTAAAGTCTTTGTATTTCTTTGCCCACTCAGAAGAATCATCATTGTTTAGGATGGATCTCTTCAAACCTTTTGCTGCCTTCAACACATTTTTAATCGTGTCTTTTCTCAGGCCATCCATTTCAAACTCACTGACCTGTATACCAGCGGCTTGAACGTCACGAATGAAGTTGGAGATAAAGAACTCTGGGTTCCAAGATGTGTTAATGTTTGACAGGTATCTGTTTACTTTAGCCAAACCTCTGGTGATTGTGGCAGCGTTACCAGCATCCCAAATGTTTTCCCCGTTGAACGCACCAGCCAAGTTGTTGTCATAGAACTGAAGGACTTTCTCTTCCCCGTTCTCCTTGACGATGGCGATTGATGGGTCATCACGATAGGTTCTTGTCGGCTTGATAACAACCGCACCATTCTGCATTACACGGGCTGATGGTGGTTGATCTAGGATCTCAGCATATCCAGACATGCCTTGAGGGTTTGATCTAACCAGATCAAGCATAGACTTACCAACCTTGTTGCGCTCACCACGAACAATAGAGTTTGTGTTTTGTAAGATGGTGCTTGCCAGAATATCTCTGCCGTATGACCTACGACCCAAGGCCCTTTGATCTTCTCTACCCATAGCGCCATATCTGGATGGCTTACCGCTGCCGTAGATTCCCTCTTGGTCAACTTCAAAGTGGCCCTTGAGGGTACATAGAAATCAAAGTTACTGTCTTCCATGTCGCCTATCTTCATGTCGCTTGACTGTAGACCAGCCGCAACACGAACAGCGTTGGTATCATCCACGATAGAGCGAACAGCATCCTCAGCTTGACGCAAAGCTATTTTGTTTTGAGGATCAAGACTATCAAACCAGTTGAGTATTGCATCAGCCTCTGCATCAGTCATACCTGAGCCAGCATCATTGGTGGGATCTACCGTTCTGATGTATGCGTTTCTCTCCTTGGCGTGTTTTGCATAGAGATAAGTATCTACGGCGGATAAAGCTTTTTGACTTTGTTCCCTCAAACGTGAACTCAGCAAGGCCTTTACCACCACCAGAGTTAGCATTTGACAGTGCCTTTAACTGTTCAACCTGCTGCTCTGTGATGTTCATGTTTTTGACAGCATCAGTGGCAGCTTTATAAATTGTTTCCTTGCGCTCAGTAATCTTACTGCCAGCAATACCTTCGCTCAGTTGCTGCTTCAGATATGGGTCCATGCTATCAGCGATCTTGTACTGAGGATTTATCTCCTTCAGTTCTTTGATCATTCTGCCAACAGGAATGAAGCTGTCCTGTGCCTTCTGAATAAATAGATCCGCTCTCTTCTGTGCCTTTGTCTTGTCGGTAAAGGGCACCAAGCGCAGAGCTTTACCAAGCCAGTCAGCGATATCAGTGTAGCGTGTCACACGATCCGCTTGCATTGCATCGAGACCCGTGCCGCTTACAGTGTTCAGTGCGCTCAGTTTGATCTGGCTGTTGCGGATCTTCTTGCGATCCTTCTTGTCCATGACTGGGAAGAATGTCTTGACGTAGTACGGACCGTTGCCGCTGTTACGCTTGCCACGCTCAAGGACAAGGCGCAGGGGTGGGCTTTTAGCCATACGGTTATCGAACCACTCCAAAACCAAGTTGCCTCCTGACGGGTACGCTACAACGCTGTCACCGTCCTGATAGCCTTGGCTCTTCCATCTGTGCAGTGTGTCATAGATGGCCTTCTCTACTCGCTTGTATCCTGAGTTCTCTACAAGCTCCTTGTCGTGCAGTCTTTGCTGGATGTGATACAGCCCACCACCGTTATCGAACTGATCATTGTTTCCCTCAGTGAGAAGTACAGGAATAACCTCACCATCAGTTTCCTGTATGCCGCCATATATGATGTCAGTCAGAGTGCCAGTTCTTTTGACTGGAGTTCTGATTGCTTTGTATGGATCAATAGGTATTTGAGAAAGCTTCTGTGGTGGAAGTTCATTTGAACTTTCTACACCTTCCATCGTTGACAGATCTACGTCTGCCTCTGTGATGAATGGCGCTGCCTCTAGTGCTAGTTCTCTAGGGGCGAAGAAGTCTCCCTCTGCAATCGTTGGCTTAACTGCATCAACGCTTCCGCTACCCGATCCATCTCCTTCTCGTTGAGAGATGACACCAGCGAGTCTTCCTCGCTCTGTTGCGGGGAGTGAATTTTTGATTTTGTCATCGCCTATACCTTTGTTTTTCAGGATGTTCAGGGCACCGTCAGCGTAATCGTTGTCATCGCCACGGCCTTTACGGACACCACCAGCTTCAAACAAACGCTTCTCAGCATACCACATAAGGGCTTTGGAAGTCAGCATTAGTTATATCAACGCCAGCTTCATCCTTGAGGATCTGCCTTGCACGATTGGCAACCTCACGCATTGCCGCTCTATCCTGTGCGTTGCGAGGATCTTCTTGAAGCGCTGGTATTAGTTTCTTTTGATATGTCTCGCTGGCTCTAAGGAAGTCTGTCTTTGACGGACGTGCATCTGCTGCTAAAGACTTTACTGTTGCCGCGTCTCTTCCTTCTGGGGTCTTGCTGTCGTTTAAAGTAAACTCGTATTGACCAGATGTTAAAAGCTCTTCAACCTTATCGTTGTAAGCTTTGGTATAATAATCTCTGTTCCATATTGTACCAATTTCATCAACTACCAAGGGTATGTCGGTCTTATCCATTGTGGATATGTTCAGTTTTCTCTGAGCTTCAAACAGAATGTTTCTATCCATGTCTGTCAGTGGTTTATCTGCCTCAGTAATAAAGTTCCAAACTTTATCAAGGTTCTGCTCTACCAGCTCGTCTGCATATTTTACTGTAGGGTTGCCAGTGATACGATTGGCGAAGCGCATCCACCATCTGTCCATGGTTAGAGGATCGTAATTTCCTCTAAGGTTTTGATAAAAACCGTTACCAATCTTGGGGCCTAGTATGTAGGCCACAGCCACCATTGTATCACCAAGTTCAGCACCGCTAGATTTAAATCCTTTAGGTAAGTCTTTAATTTTTTCAACACCAAGAGTGTCTGCCATCAGTCGGTTAAGTTCTTTCCTTGGCAACTGCATATTTAGCAGGTTGTCTATATCTCCAGATGACATGCCCTTACGGCTCAGTGTATTCCAGAACTCAAAGGCAGACAGCATAGACCCACCTTGAGCGCCTGACCCTTTGACCGGGAAGGTGCCATTATCACTAGCCTTCCAAGCGTCATACTGCTCAGATGCAAACCTGTAGTTGTCTATAACTGACAAACCGTTTGACGTGATGGCAGTGGCAAAGTCAAATGCATGTTCTGCTGCTGGGTCATACTCAGAGTTTGGAGAACCATCAGGCCTCTCCGGTGAGACCTCTGGATACACAGGGAACAACACACGCTTAGCCAGCTTGAGTGTAGAGTCATACCAACCAAGAGCATCACTGCCAGAGATCAATGCTGCCTCAGCCTCAGCCGCCATGATCCTTGCTGCGTCTTGCTTGTCACGCTCTGAATTTATTATGTCCAAAGGAGCTACGTTACGCAGGCCAAGAAGTTTCTCAGCAAAGCTAACTAATGTCTCTGAGCCTTCTTTCTTTTTAAATTGAGGCTGTCCTGTTTTTGGATTAAGGTAATCAAGTATACTTGCATCACGTTGGGCTGGCGTCAGTGGAACCTTTGATGTCTTAATGCCAAGAGCCTCAGTGTCTATGTCACCAAAGGTTGACTCTATCTGATCTGATATGATAGATGTCTCAGTAGAAGGAGTTATGTCAATGGCAGAAGAAGCTTTTGCTCTAGTGGAAGACGGAACTTCCCGTGCAGTAATATTTAAACCAGACGGTACATCATCAGTGCGAACACTGGATGGATCTGTCAAGCCAGTGGGCACTCTGGTTGGAGAAGAGATACCAACCGCAGATGATCTACGGGCATTCCGCGCAGCTTCCAGCATGGAACTCTCTGCGCTTCTCCAAGAAGACTCAGCTTCCTGACGGGAGATACCTGTCCGATCTAGGGCAGCTTGGAAAGCAGCATCATAATTACGATAGCTCTTTGCGATAGATGCAAAGTATTCTGCCTGTTGATCCTGTAGTTCCTGTTGAGTTTTGTTTCTCCACTCCTCAAAGATCAGGTGGCCCCGTGCTTTCTTCTCCACCTCAAGTTCTCTTAGTGGCAGATACCATTCAACCAACTGACCATTAGGCATACGGATATCAAACGCAATGATGCGCCATCCCCATTCCTTTGGCTCAAACAATTTGTTTGTGTCTATCTTAACAAGGCTTATGCCTTCTTTGAGAAGCTCATCGAAGATAGCTGGAACATCTCTGAAGTCATCAATAACAGTCTTGAACCTGTAAGAATCACGGATATGTGATGCGTCATGCCAAGGCTTGTTCGCTAAGATAGATGGTCTGCTTGCCTTCTGAGTTACCTTTGACAGGTCTTTGATGTTGTCGCCTGACTTGGTGCCAAACTTCTCATCAATCCTTTTGATAAGACGCTTAACAAGAGGCACATTCTCTTTCGTTAGCTTTTCTATCTCTGCCCGTATCTGATCATTGGGGGCATTCGTATTGATAGGCATCCTGATATTCTCAGGCGCAACGCTATCCTCTTCAACAACCGCATCAATAGGTATTGCTGACTGCTTTGCAGTGGTTACTTCTGTGCGTGATGTCGGGGTCTGTGTGACTGTGGTTACAGGAGCGCGATCAGCAACACTGCCAGCACCAATCCCACTGAATATAGAACCAACATTATTAAAGCCATTGTCAACATGTGCCCCTACTATGGACCTAAAGAAATCACCTATCCGCTTGAACAGAGGTCTAGATGTTCCAACATTTTTTAGTCTGCCAGCACTGTAGTCACGATACATCTCTGCAATCGCTTCTTCTTCAACGGCAGACAGCCTACCCTTGTCTCCCTTCTGACCGACAAGATCACCGTTAAGCCTACCAGCGCGGTCCAAGTAAGAGTAAGATCTCTTCTTTCCATCTGTATTTACAAACTTTGTTTTCTTGGCAGCTTTCTTTAGAAGGTTTATTTCCTTGGGTGTGAAGACATTCATGTCCACAAGTGCGTGTACTGCCTCATGATTCATTACTTCAGCAACGCTATTGGTGTAGTCAGCATCAGACAGTGACGGATCGTATACACCAAGAGCCAAGGTGATTGCTTTCTCTTCGCTCATTGGATCGAACTGACCCTCGACCAAGCTATCTTGACTGCCAATAACCTTCTGGCCCTTGAGGCCAACACGCTTGAGACCCATCTTATCCAGACGTTCTCTAAGGTTATTCATCACAGCCTCTTCACGCTGTGTATACTCAGGCTTCTTCTCAACCTGCTCTTTGCTAAGGCCATCGAAGATGGTTCTGGCTTCACCTCCTCTCAGCCGCCTGAAGTTGTGGGCCTATCTCTGCCTTCAATTGCTCAGGGGTAACTTTACCGGGTACTGATTCGATTTTCTCAGAAGCTTGAACTTTATAGTCATCTGGCAAAGCAACCAACTTCTGTTGGTTCGATTCGAGCCTTGCATTTAATTTGTTCAATTGAACTTTTTTACTATCAAGAGCAGCCTGAACTTCTTCAGCCTTTACTGCATTGCCTCTTGTGTCTTTGCCTGTCTGGGTTGCGTATCTTAAATCCAACTCAAGTTGCGGTATATCCTTGGCAATTTTGTTCGCCTTAACCACAACATTTGCGCTGTCACGTCTTACATTATCCAGAACTTTCTCTGCCATCTTCGTGGGTGGAGTGACCGTATATCTATCAGTCTTTGCACGTTGGCTTTTGGATATCACACCCTGTGTTGTAAGGATTCTCTAGCTTGCTTGATTAAACTATCTGTCTGTTTCTGAGTTTCACCTGAAAGACCAGCTTTTTGCAGGGCAATCCTAGCCTTGGGAACTTTAGCTCACCCTCAACACGCATAGATGAAAGCAAGATATCAGCCGCACGATTAACAACTTGATCTTCTGGGGTGGCTGTAGGTGCGGGTAATGCTAACTGAACCTGTGGTTCAGGGGCTGACAGTATTTCATCAACCTCTTTAACCTCTTGCTCTATTTGATCCAGCCATATGCAAGCCTTGTTCTTGCTACCTCTCCCAGATTTTTGATGTCTTCATCTAGTTCCTTGGATACTTTATCGGTATCAACAGTAGGAGATACCAAGCCAGCAGCAGAACCTATTGCTCCACCCACCAATGCTCCAGAAACAAGTGCTTCTTCGTATTCCTTTAAGGCATCTTCACTAAACAAATCTTGTCCAGCTTGTGCCCTGTTTACTATGCTTTGAGAAACTTCTTGAAGACCCTCAAGTCCACTAGATTGCCCGCCTTCCATCAAGAGTTTTTTGGCACGGCCCGCATCCTTTGGCTTAATAAACTTACCAACTACAAAGTAATCAATTGCGAACTCAGAGGCTGCATTGAAAGCAGTTGCTCCAGTTGCTCTTAGAATGCTGGTATCCATACCAGCTTCCTCTTGTTTATTAATTGCTTCAGCAAACATCTGAGGCAGAGCCTTGACTGTTGTGTATCCAACACCCGCTGCCCTAGTAATACCTGCCCCGATTGGGCCAAATGGAAGACCAACTGCCGTGGCTCCAACTTGTATGGCTGTATCCTTAGCCTCGCTGCCAAAAACCTCACCAGCAAAACTTGCTGCTGATGATAGATCATTTACATCATCATATCTTACAGATGGATCTTCAGCCTCAAGTCTTCTTAACTCTGCCAGTGCATTTTTTTTTGCTGCTCTTGTGCTGCCTCAGAATCCAAGCCAAACATTTTGCCAACAAATGTATCTGCAAGAACCTCTTTTGTTTTACCTTGAGCAAGTTGGTTTTCATAAGGCTCTCTCTCTCAAGACCCCTCATGAAGGCAGTTTTGTTTTCCTCTTCTGGCTCAGGTGGTTGAACTGCAACAGGTGCTTGATTACGCTTCGATATAAGGAAGTCGTTTATCTGTTGCTGTTCATTCTCAGTGGGTTCTGTTCCAGAGATATTTACTGAGTAGTCAATTCCTGTCTGAGGATCTTTGACAAATATTACAGACATAGGATTTCCTCATTGATCAGGACGGATTAAATGTTTGTACGTTAGCTAGCTGCGGGTTGGCTATACCTAAAAACTTATTCATCTGACTCTTTTTAGATATCAATCGACGCTCCAAAAGAGCTTTTGCTTCGTCTGTCATATCATCTGTCATTAATCCTGTGACAGGATTTGCTTGCTTTCCTGATGCTAACTGCGCTTCTATTTCCGCTATTTGATCTTCAAGTTCAGAAGCTCTGTCAAAGTAACCAGCTTTCTCTGTTCCTGTCATTGCCTTTGGTCTGTTGGCTTTAGCTAAAGCTGCCTGTCTAGAAAGGCGTGAGCTTCTTGCCTTCTCTTCTAGGCCCATCAGGCCAAGGATATCCGCATCGTATTGGCTCTTAGCCTTCTTCAATGCTCCTACGCCAGCAAGACCAGCTTCACCTATGGCACCGCCAAGTGTTGGGTTCTTAGATGCCATCAATGCTAGACCGGCTTGAGCAAGTGCCATCCACTTGTCTGAATCCTTATCAGCTTCTCTGTCTGAAAGCATCTGAGCTATGCGAGCTTCCAACCCTGTAGCTGCACCACCAGTGGGAACAATGCCACCACCGCCGCCAGCGCCACCGCCACCACATCTTTGCGGGCAGAAGTGGTTCCGACACTACCAGTTACAACTGGAGCTAATGCTGATGCAATACCTTGCTCCAATGCAGGATCACCACCGCCTAAAGTCGGTGTGCCTGTTGCCGCTGCCATATCGACTACAGAATCATCAAGCTGCAATGCCTCTGGGTCTGGAGAAAAACCTGTTGGAGTTAATTTGGGGGGTTGATTTGGGCTATCTGACGAAACTACATCTCTATTTAAAATACTGTCAAGGCTAAGGTTACCGTCCTTAAATGCTTGATCAACAAAATCTGGAGTCTCAAGTCCACCAATATTAATAGAAGCTGGAACAAAAGGACTGTCTGGATCTACAAGATTAGTATTTGGATCCACTGTTCTATAGCCAATTGGCATCGTGCCTACAGGAGACTGTGCGAAGTCTGCGCCTTGCTTCTGAGCAACGTCTATTGCTTGCATGGCTTCGCCGCCACTAACTCCAACCAGCTTACCACCAGCAACTTTAAACATATTGCCAGCATCGTTTACCAAATACTCTGTGCCGCCACTGACGATTGGGCTAAGGCCTAGCTCTGATATGCCTCTTTGACGGGCAGCTTCATCTGCCGCTTGAGCTTGTTCTAAATCAGGGAAGAAACCACTTGCTGTTGTTTCTGGCCCAGTAACATCAGGCATTCTGTAGGTGTCATCAGTAACAGGCTGAGATAAAACATCTACAGGCAGAGATCCACCCGGTCTACCGCCCTTCATTTCTTGACTTTTAAAGAATGCTTCCAGACCTTTTTGTCTTTCTAAATCTTCTCTTGCTATTTGATCTGGAGTTTTGGGTGCCAGTAAGTTCTCTGATATATCATCATAGAAATCTTCGCTTTCATCCATATAATTCTTGCCACCACGGTAGCCTCTAAATTCAGTTTCAGGATTATCTACTCCAGCATATTCAGCAAATACTGATTCCGGTGGAAGATTCATATTGCTAAAGAGCAGCCGCTCTTCAGCCATATCCTGTGGAGTCCTTACCTTTCCAAGCATTCGCTCGTTATAGTTTCTTATTGCGTCTGCGTTTGTGTACTGCCCACCTTCATATGGTTGCGCCTGATCGCCCTGAGACTGTGCAAGTATTGCCTTTCCTCTTTCTACAGGATTTTCAATATCAGATAGAAGTTGTGTAAAGTTGCGGGGCTGACCTTGTGGTACAGGCACTGCCATCGCCATGTCTTCTTGGGAGATACGTTGGTCTGTTGTTAAATCAAGATCAACAGTTGGGCTTACTTCACTAATACTTGGCCCAGATAAATTAGATCTCTGCTCTGCTCTTGCCAAAGCATCCCCACCAAACGTATCAAATTCAGGACTCATTGCGTCTATCAACGCTTGCTGCTGATTAATTGCTGTCTGAGTTGAGTCTGTAAGTGTAGCAGGTCTTTCCCCACCCATGCCAAGACTAGGCGGTACTGCTGGGCGGGTGTCTGTAACCTCCATTGACGTAGGGCTAAACGGCCTATCTGAACTCAACGTGGAATCAAGAGTTGGACGCTCTGGAGCGGCATCTCGCAACACCTCTGATCCTGTAGGCGCAGCAGATTCGTCCTGCACTTCTGGAGATTTTTCCAGAGAAGCTTTAATTGCTTCAGCAAGCTCATCACTCACAGGTCTACCAATGGCATCCTGTACTTGACCATTGGCTAATATAAAGTAACCCAACCCATTGTATTCTACTGGAGTGCGACCACCCTTAGCCATACGCACGATACCACCCTCAGCCATGCGCTGTGGTGCCCGTGTCGCTGCCGCTGGCATCATCTCATTCATACCAGTGTTTTGTGCAATAGAACTTTTTGGAGCCATAGCTCTGGCAGCATCAGCAATACCACCTTGTGGCATACCCGCAGCCATCACTACCTCTTCAGCTACAGTGGGCATATCTTGTGCCTCTCTGCGCTTGAAGTCATTACGCATACGCTGACGCCGTTTTAACTCCGCAGTGATAAACACAGGGGGTGCCATCCCTGTGGGCATTTGCATTTCTCTTACTAGAGCCTGATCTGGCAAGTCTTTAAGGGCTTCAGTTTGCTCTAGTATATTCATCCTGCCAATCCTTTATACAGGCCCAATGCAGATATACCTGTCCCCAAGGCTTGCTGTATTGGGTTATATGCTTGATAAGTAGCCGTGCTGATATCAGGTTGTATAGGAACACCACTAAGCATAGCGGCAAACCTTTCATACTGACGCATTGGATAGTCTTGCTGGCGCAAGAAGTCCTGATATGCAAGGTCAAGTCTTGCTTGATCCTCGCTCCTGATGTCACGACCAACGGTTTCAAGTAGCTGGGCACCCTGTATGTCTGCTGCCCTTGCTCTCTCACCGTAATCCACAAGCCCTCTGCCAGCCGCCAAAGCGGCTTGATACGCAGCCAGACCCTGACCCGCACCAAACTGCCTTGATGCCTCTCTAGAAGACTGTACACGCGCCCTCTCAGCCGCTTCTGCGTTCTGTATTCTAGCTGCTTCATCCAAGCTAATGCCTTGTGTGCGAGCGAGTTCCGCAGCCTCTGCTGATTGTACCCGTGCTGCCTCATCAAGGCTAATACCCTGCGTCCTTGCAAGCTCTGCCGCTCTGGATTGCTGTGTTCTTGCTGCCTCTGCCGCACTAGACGCTTCTGTACGGGCGACCTCTCCGATATCAATGCCTTGAACTCTAGCAGCCTCTGCTGCGCGGCGAGCGTCAACATCCATCTGTGCTGCCCTATCGGACTCAAATGCCTTCATTGCTTGCTGGAATGCGGCCTGACTTCCAGCCGCTTGGATATCACCAAGTTGCTCTCGCAAACCTTCTTCTGCCATGCCTTGCTGCACAGCCTGACGCGATCCACCAAAGGCCCCTGCGGTTACTGCTCCTGCATCTCTTGCTGCTTGACTTCTGCCAAAATCCTCACGGGCCTCACGCTTCTGAACATCCACCACATTCTGCATGTATGGGTCCATGTACTGCTGAACCTCTGCGCCTGTAAATTGACGGGCTGGATCAAATCCAAACTCACTAGCTCTTTGAGCTTGGAATTGTGACTCGTTGAATCCAGCAAAAGGATCTGCTCTGCCAGCTTGGAATCCACTATACGGGTCAGCACGACCAGCTTGGAAGCCTGAATATGGGTCAAATGCTGCTGTGTTGTAGTTTGCTAAGCCCTCAAGGCCAGCTATACCTCTGCGCTGTAAGGCTGCTGCTTCTCCAAGTCCACCAATGGGACTTTCAGCAATACCACGAACCATAGCGCGGGATGTGCCAATGTCACCGTAATCCTCAGACCCAGCTATACGCTCACCGCCATACGGCACATATGTAGACTCACCCGCAAGATCCCCGTATGGCAGGGTCATCAGGATAAAAGGTTGTGTAGCCTCTTCTGCACCCTTCAGAAGTCTACGAAAGTACGGGTCTGCATATTCTGGCAGACTCACTGTTCTTGTAGTGCCGCCAGCGGGTACTGTTTGCTGTTGTGATCCCTTGCCCATCCTATAACTCCATACGGTATGCTATATACTCTGAATAAAAGCCGTTCCCCCGTAAAGCTCTTTCCCAACCTTTTCTGCCATAACCTTCTAGATGTTGACAGTCATTTTCTTTTGCGAACCGACCTATCGTTTCAATAACAGTGTCTTTCCACTTATGTAGCTTAGTGCCACCAACAAAATCAAGAACCATAGCCCTCCTTCTAGGGTATGTTGCTATCCTTGTTGTTATCGCAGCGACCATATTATCCTCTTCATCAAGAACTACCCAAAGAACGTATATGTCTCTAAGGATTCCATCTAAAACATCTAAGATGTTTATCTTCCCCCTAGATGTATCCTCAACGCTCTTCCTTAGTAACTCTTCAACATCCTTCCAAACATGCTTTACAGCTTCTTTAGGAACTGTGCTAACTCTCAACCCCCACCATCTCCCTTATTTTTCTGGAGCTTTGTCCTCAGACTGATTGATGATGTCTAAGAACTCACTACCAAATTCATCTTGAATAGCCTTAGTTGTAGGCTGTCTCATGACGAACTCCCCCTCAGTGAGAAGAACATCTTGCTCACCGTCCATTGTAGCAGGGATCATGTCATCTTCACCAGACCCATCACCCATGCCTTCAACCATTCCCTTGTCACCATTAGCAAAGCGTTCAATGGTATCATCCAATGCACCTGACTGTACCTTCTCAACCAGATCTCTTAGTGCTTCCTCGCCATACTCACTAAGGAATATGCCAAGTGCAACCTCTGGTGCATCAGACAATCCCTTGATTGCCTTTACCGCCTCAACGATCACATCCTTTTCATTCATGTCTTCTGGTGCTTCCACCTCACCACCCTCTGCAAACCCTTGTAGAGTTGCGGGCATACCACCCTGAAGGTCTACACGCGCGAATAGATCTTCAGGAATGCGGTTAAGGTTAGGCAACATATCAAACCCGTTGTTGAAGTCAGGCCGGATTGGTCTAGCAAAAGGATCTATGGGCTGTGATTCAAAGAAGGCGTCATATAATGGCAGTTGGGCTGGGCCAGTAGGCTGTAAAGATGTGCCCAAAAGCTGCTGGAATGCGTCATCACCAAATGTGGTCTTGGCTAAGGTTTCAACCTCCTGAACAAATGGTTGAACTTTTTCTTTGTTTGAGTTATTTGTTGTTTAAGGGCTTCAGCCATATGAACCAAAGCTCTTAAATATGGGAGAGCTTCCGATAGACATTAACCCACCGCCACGCATCTTTTTCACTTCTCCACCTTCAGCAAACATATTGCCATACATACCAGCAGGGGGCCCTATAATTATTTACATAATTAGAAAAGGGAAGCTCTGCCTCAACTTCAGGTTTTGCCATAGGTGGGCCATAACTAATCATAGTTTCTTCAGCCGTGCTGCTCATGTCTGTCTTGGGTTGATAAGATCTAATGCGCGGCATAGGCGGTGGAATGTCGTAAGTTTTTTTCTCTGGCATTTCCACAGTAGGTGGATTCATTACACTACCAACCAGTGCAGCCGTGCCCACACCGGGAAGTGTCGCGCCAGCCAAACTACCCTGCAATCCTTTACTGGTAACTCCTTTTAAGAAAGCGTTCTTGCCACCCTCTTTCATGGCAGCATCAATGGCGGCTTTAGTTGCCCCACTGGTAGTGTCTCCGATTGCACCAGACAAAGCCGCGTTGCCGCCGCCCGTTAAAGCACCCATAGCTTTGCCACTCAGTCCAGCTATCAATCCAGTTTGAATACCCTTACCCACATCACCTGTCTCAAGGAATGATCCTAGACCTGCACCTATACCTGCTAGTGTGGGTGCGCCAAAAGCAGCCAACCCAGCGGCGGCAGTTCCAGCAAGCATACCAGAGCCAGCTAAAGCAGGTAATCCAAATCCTAAGAGTAAGGGTAGAGCCATCTGTTTACCTCAAAGTTTTGTAGATGATAACATCTACATCGTAAAAGTTCAATTGAACTAATCTATCAGTTCAAAGTGCGGTCCATCAATGAAGGGCCTGCGTCCTTGGCTCCTTCTTAAATCTATGTAGGCATTCATTGCCTCTTCCATTGTGCCTTCCCATTTGCGGATATCCATTGGGTATGGCATGTCAGGTGTGCCCCAAGCAGCGCCCCAGCAAATAGGAACTCCAAGCTGTGTTGCCGACTCTTTGATGGCGTCAGCAAGATCATCATAGACAGAGAGTTCCCATGATGCCCTGCCATTTATATAGGCCATGATATCGAAAGCCTTGCCCTCAAGGTGCTTAGACTTCATCGTTTGACTGGCACCCTTGTCAACAAGTTCTTCTGCTGTTCAATAGTTCTCATGCCCTGCACCACACCAAAGTCTGTCTTGGTCATGGTTATCGCCATCTTGACTACGGCCTGTAGCCGATCATCAATTCCTTCAAGCCTATCAAGGCTGCGTCTGCTAAGTTTAAAGCTCATATCATTTCCTCTTAAAAAAGGCTTGCGCCCCGCGCACACCAAAACTGGCTGAAATTGCAATTCCAAGGCTGTAAAAATACCAGTCGGGAGCTTTTGAAAGTTGCTCAAACCCACGATCAACCCAACCTTCAGCACCGGGAATGAACGCCAAAATCAAAGGTATCGACAGGACAATAACGAACCATTCGTCCTTCCAGCTAGACTTGGCACCCTCTGCCATGATGCGCTCCCAGTCGGCAACGCTTGTCTCTTTTGACAAAAGTATCTGGGCTTTCGCCTTCGCCTCAGTAAGCTTTAGCTCCGCAGCGGCAGCGTTCTTATCAGCCTTACCCTGTAGCCATGATCCAGCAAGATTGGCTATCGGACCTAATGCAGCGGTAAAGATACTCATACACTCTGACCCTGTACCATTGCACGACCACGCTCGAACTCATCGTTCATCATCTGCCTGCCGCCTAACCTGTAATAGTTTTCAGCAGCGTAGCGCATCGCAGGGCTAATGTTAGACCTGTCTGACAACCCATAATACCTTTAGTTGTGGCGGCATAGGTGGGCAACGGGCGTGGAGATGGTGGGGCTGATGGCGTAGGTTGAGTGCCCCCCGCTGGTGGAAGAATGCCACCACCTTGCTCTTGATACATACGCATACGGTTACGCAAGAACGCATTGTTTGGGTTAAAATCCGTTGAGAAGTTAGGCGCATTGGGATCTGTAATAGTAGGCGCTGGGCCTCTATCGCCAGAGCTAACAGACATTTGACCATCTGCGCCTCTTGTAAATCCATACTGCTGGCCCCTAGCATAATCTGCTTGAGACATTCCTGTGCCCATGAAATCTTTGTCTGCTTTACTCTTGGTGAACTCTGTTCTTTCTTGATAAGGCTTTATATCATCAGCCGTTACATCCCCAAATGGCAGCAGGGGTTGTCCTGACATGTCGGCAATCATTGCCCTATAACCTATCTGCCTGTCTTTATTTAAGTCACCAAAAATACTAGGGTTAGGACCATAAGATCTAAGCTCTGTAGGTGCTGCGTTTTGGACTTGGTTGCTGGCTAGATCTCCTACAGGAGTGCTTCCAAAGGTCAGCCCAGCCGCAGCCCCAGATCCAATTCCTTTTCCATCTCTATACCTATCAGCCGCTGCACTGCCTTGGTTTTTCTCTATGCTATTGGCGGTTCTCTCATCATAGCCAGAAGGCTTGCTATCAGAAATACCAAGGCCGTATGAGATATCATCAAAAAGACCCATTACTTAGACCCCGCTTCTTTGCTCATCCAGATGCCAAAGCAACCTGTGAGTGCGCCCATGCAGACAGATACCAGACCTGCCGACTGTGTAGTGTGTGCCTCTGGTGGCAAGCTCATAAACCAATGCACTGCCTGATAGGTCAACACCGTGACAACAAACATCATCAGGCGGGGAAACACCTTCCAGTCATCTATAATATTCTTAGCCATGTCAGTCTCCTACGTCGATACCGCTGCCCGTGTATCAACACGCAGCCAATTAGATCCATCACCAAACGCAACAACAGGGCTACCTGCTGCCCCATCAGAAACGTATATTAATGTGCCAGTCTCAACGGTTGGTAATGTTGATACTGTATATGTGGGCAGTGGCATACCCACAGTATTTTTGCTGCCGTAGCAGACTTGAGCCTAAGCACCGTATTGCTTTCGTAGACAGTGCCGACCTCATCACCAGATAAAGAAGATGCAGGGATCTCAATGAGTATAGGCTTTGCTATAGCAGGGTTTGTAATCTGAGTTGCAAACACAGAGAACGCACGAACTACCTCTGCCATATACTGTTGTGTATACTGGGGCGGTGGTACAGGAAAGAATGGTACTGGAGCTATAGACATTATCTTCTCCCGTCCGATCTTATATCAACGCGGGGGATACCTAATCGCCACAACACATCTGCATCTGTTGACTGGACCTTAAACGTAAAGCTACGGCCTCGCAGTCTGGTCTGATATTGGCTCGTATACTGATCCACAGGCACATTAGATGTCTTTGTAATAGTATCAGTATTGGTTGTTTGAGCCACCTGACCGGGCGCATTCTTGGCACTCAAAATAAAATCTACCGTGGTATTATCTACATTGGTATCTCTGAAGTTAAGATCAGGAATAACCCTAGTCACAAAAGAGAATTGGTTGCCATCAGAAACCCCAAGATCACCTGACTCAATAAAGGATGTCATGGCAGCGCCATCTGCTTTTGCGCCCACCTCATGGTTAAATAAATAGTTGTCTGTACCTGTGCCCACAGGAAGCGAGGATATCCCACGATCCAGCCATGCTGTGCGATCTAAGGTGCCTATGTACCATATGCCTTCTTGATAGTTATAGACTACATACTTGTCATTTTCAGTAGAGCTTGCGGATGGGTAGAACCACCACACTTCAGAGAATGATATGTTTGATCCCGCAACAACCTTATCAGACTGTGCAGTGTTGAAGTTATCAAACACATGGTCACGAACCGTACAAGGCAGGCGCTGTACTGCACCGTTGTAAGCATAGAACTCCGCTGCACCCATCCAGTACACTGCATCGTCTACGGCTACCGCAGCTTTAGGGCTGGCAATACTTATGTTGCTAGAGATAAGATTGATGCCAAACGTAAAAGGCGGTCCAATGAACTGCATCGCGTATATAGCAACGTCAGTAAATACTAGGATTTGCTGCCTTGTCTCTACGGCTTGTACGATCTTTGAGCCAGAATCAATTCGTAGATCACCCGCTGTATTTGTAGTAGTCGGATACCAGTCAATAGGGTTCTCTTGACTTGAGAACCTAATCAGCATTGGGTCTTGAGTCTCATCACCTTTTGGAGCAGACGAACTTCCCCCTAAACCATCCGCACCAAAAGCAATCACATGCCTGTCACGATCTGATAAAAGTATTTGCGCTGCTTTCTGGGGCACAGATGTTGGCGTCCCTGTCAACGTAGAAAGCTCTATGCCCCTTGTGGTCACACCGTTTGTTTGATCCCAATAGAAAACCTGACCATTGCGCTCATTGAAGATAAGATCTTCTCCAAAGTTATCGTGTGACCAAATACGCAAGTTAGATGCGGCGGTCTGTGTGCCAGTGGCAGGAGCTTCGCCCCAACCGTTAAAGTTGTCTGCGCTATCCGTATTGCCCAACGTAAGAAATATATTTGCACCATTGGAGTGTGTAGCAGCACTACTGCCATTTGTCCCGCGAGTAACTGTCAACGTATCCGTAGCAACTGAACCCACTGTCATAAGTTCGCTGCCCACCACAACAACATCATTGGTTGCAAAGTTAGAGCCTTGTCCTGTCGCTACATCTACCCCTGTCTCAGAAACGTCCAGATCCTCTGCTATGGTGGTCTGAAAGGCGCTGTTGTTTGTACCGCCCCAAAGTCCAGCGCCCCAACCAGCGCCATCAACTGAGGAGTTAAGCCCCGTGCCTATCTGATAGGTGCCCACAACACTGCCGCCGCCATTACCTGTGTCGCTGCTATTGGCATTTACAGCCGTAGCGTTCAGACCACCTGTAACTGTGATACTAGGGATAGTGCTAACAGTACGCGCAGATATCTTGTACTCGTTACCGTTTACAACCTCTGTAACTTGATACTCTTGGTTCAGTATAGCGGCTGTTATGTTGCCGCCTAAAGAAGCTGCCCCAGAGAAAGTTACAAAGTCATTAACAACACAACCATGATTTACTTCTGTAACTACGATTACAGGAGATCCGTTTGTTGCAGCAAAAGTAACATCGCCCGCAGATGTAGTTAATCTAATAGGGGTAATGTCGTTATAATCTGTACCCTGCTTGATGTAATACTTTTGCTCTGTTCCTACACCTAGAAACCTTTCGCCGTTGAGGGCAACCCATTCATGCAGCCCACGGCACAGTCCAAGAAAAGCATTGCCTGAGTTTTCTCCCACCCGTTTAGCTTTTCTGGATACCCAAACCTAAAGCGCACCTTATCACAATCAACCCAGCCGTTCTCCTCAGAGTACGGAGTGATTTCTTTGTTTATGCCAGCTTTAAATCTAAGGTCTGTATAAGCCATTTTCTACTCTCTACACCTGTGGTACGGCTTCGTATATTATAGTTAAATTACCGCTGCCGCCAGCACCACCAAAAGATTGACCCGGAGTGTTTGCTCCCCCCGTATAAACCACTGGCCCAGCCCAACCCGCAGAACCTCGCAAAGCCGCTGTAGGCCCTGCGATAACTTTCCCAGAGTAGTAACTAAGAATGGAAGCCCCAATATCTATACCCGTATCTGATCCCTGAGCGCCGGGATCTCTAGCACCAGAGCCACTAGGCCCACCTAAACCGCCGCCGCCACCTCCAGCGGTTACGCTGCCATAACTGAAAGTGCTGGTTCCACCAGTACTGCCCCTACTTGATCTGCCGCTTGACCCCGGAGTGCTGCCCGTAGTTGAACCACCGCCACCACTACCTGCAACAAAGGAAGCACCTATTAAATCTGTTACATCACTAAGAAATAATCCATGAACACCGCCAGAACCGCCCGGAGCGCCAGATCCCGACCCTGTGCTGCCGTATAGTACACCAGCACCGCCGCCGCCACCGCCAGATACTCCGACCCAAGCAGCACCGCTACCGTTTATATCATCGGCAGTAAGAGTTATTGAGCTAGTAAAATAATCTGCGGTAAGGGTATTAACATTATCTTTACCACGAAAGTCGTCGATAGATATAGGATTTCCACTGGTAGGTATGCCAGAAGGGCTTGACACAAGACCGTAATATTCTGACAAAGATATCGGGTTTGAACCACCAAACTCAGTCTGTATGTCACTTAGACTTGCTGTTCCTGTTGGCACGGCCATGATTCAATATCTCCCTACAAGCTGCCAAATGCTGTAACGTTACCCGTCACAGTCAAGTTGCCACTAGAATCAATTCTCATTTTATTAACGCCGTTGTAAGCAAAAGTAAGATTAGTTCCGCTTGCAGTGGCTGTCCAGTTCTGGGTTCCCCCAGAAACCGTTACCCCCGGAATAGTTACAGTGCCTGTAAAAGTGGGAGACGCAATTGGAGATTTTGCGTTTAACTGCGTTTGAATTGCAGAGGTTACGCCATCAACATAATTAAGTTCCGCTGTAGTCGCTGTAACACCATCCATAATGTTTAGCTCAGCCGTGCTTGCTGTTACACCATCCATGATGTTAAGTTCAGCCGTTGAAGCTGTTACACCATCCATGATGTTTAGCTCAGCCGTGGTGGCAGTGACCCCATCCATAATGTTAAGTTCTGCCGTACTTGCTGTAAGTCCGTCTAAAATATTAAGTTCTGTTGTGGTGACTCCTGATACTGCAACATCCCCATTGGAATCAGATGTCAAAGCGCGGCTTGCTGTAAGGTCTCACACGCCACGAACCACAGCCTTGCCACCCATACCTGAGTGATTGGAGCAATAGTAGTACAATACCGCAGGAGCATCTTGCTCCAGCTTTACCTGCGTGTAAGCACCCGCACTTCCCGGTGTTCCCGCTGTTGTAACCCCTGTCGTAAATGGAGCATTGGGCGAGTTGTTATCATTGGTTGAAAACCGCAACGGATGGCTGCTATTGGAAGCATCTGATTGATCAAAGCTGTATGTGACAGAAGGCTTTATTTCAACAGTTTGCTGAGAGGTTCCGTCTATTACAAACTTACCACCCGCCACCGTTACAGCTACAGTTCCAAGAGGCATTTTGCTATCAATCTGGGTTTGTATTGCAGAGGTAACACCATCCACATAATTTAACTCCGCAGCCGTAGCTGTGATAGATGTACCTGCTATCTGTAGCGTTGTGGCGTTTACCTCGCCAGATGATCCGTAGATTACAGCTTTACTGTTAGCAATGGTTCCCGCCGCTGAACCGTCCAGCAAGTTTAATTCTGCGCCAGATGTAGTAACGCTAGTGGCACCAACATTAAATGGGCTGGATAAATCTGTTACGTTCTGCACCGCAGCGGTAAAATCGGTAACTGCCGCACCAGAACCTGCACCATCTGCAAGAACAATAGAACCTTTGCCAACCTCAATCGTTACATTTGCACCAGATCCCTGAGTTATAATCAACGCTTGGTTTGTCGAGTTCAGCAACATATACACTCTGGCTTTATCATTTTGCGCCAAAGTTACAGTACATGTACCGCCGGGCGACCCCGTAAACTTTATAGCTTTATAGTGCCCGTTTTCCGCAGAAGAAGGCTGTGCAGAAAGGGTCAGGTGTATGTCGTTGAACTAAGAGCGATAGACTCAAAGCCGTTAGCTGCACGATCAAGGATTTGCAGGTTGACGTTTGTACTAGAACCCCATGTACCAGCCTCGTCACCTGTAGTTATTAGTTTAACGCCGTTTGCGTCTGTATATGTAGCCATCTGAGCGCCTATCTAAAAAGTTCAATTGCACTTAATATACTTTTTATTCCGTTTTAAGCAAGGTCCAATCTTGTGTGACCATTCTGGATCTTGCGCGGGAGTTATCGTTGCAAAATTTGGATCTTGGTCGGGTAGTATTAGACCGTAAACAGCAGCGCCCCCAATGAATACGGTTATTGAAACTCCCTCTACGGCTTCCCTAACTTCATTGTGACATCCTGTCCAGCAACACTGAACTGCCCAACATCTAAAGCTTCTGTGAATTTAGCGTTTGCATCGAAGCCTGTTAGGGCAAAAGAACCAACGTCCAAAGATAAACTGACCGCCAAAGCTAAGTCAACATTCTGTCCTGTAAGAGAGAAAGATCCACTATCTGAGGATAAAAATACGTTTTTCGCAGGGGTAGCGGCTTGACCTGTAAGAGCAAAGAACCTTGACCTAATGCAACGCTGCCTTCAAATCTTGTCGTGACATCCTGTCCTGTAACTGCAAAGCTGCCTACCTCAAGATTGGCGGTCTTCTTAAAGTTTATTGCTTGCCCAGTGACAGCAAACGAACCATGATCTAGTGCTTCGGAAACTTTTCTATTAGCCGCAAATCCTGTCAGAGCAAAGCTACCTGCATCTGCAACCATAGATTTTTTGAAGTTTAAGTTTTGTCCGTTTGCCGCAAAGCTACCGTTTGCTAACTCTTCACGCATTGCAATCGGTGTATTTACCGTCTGCCCTGTGACCGCAAATGATCCCCTGTCAGGCTGCTCGCGCAATGCTATTGCAGTATCTACATCTTGGCCCGTAACAGCATAGGAGCCAAAGCCAAGAACTCTGGTGACCTTAGAGCTTACATCTGCAGCTGGCAGCAAAGGAACCTTGATCCAGTATGGCACTTACCTGCACACCAAAGTCTATGGTTTGACCTGTGACCGCAAAGCTGCCGTGATCTGCGGTCAGTCGCATTGCTTTTTGGAAGATGTTTGTCCTGTTAGGTTGAAACCACCCGTTTCAAATATCTCACCTACAAGACCAAACGCAGCCTGACCTGTTACGGCAAAGCTGCCGTGATTGAGGATTGCACTTACATCTATTACAGGCGTTACGTCTTGGCCTGTTACGGCAAAACTACCCGCTTCTGATTGCAATCCTTTTCCAGCAATCATACTGTTTTCTTGACCTGATACAGCAAAAGAACCTGTCGCAAGACTTGCGGAAACATTTAAAGGTGCAGCCTGACCCGTAACGGCAAAGCTACCCGCTCCAAAGTCCTCGTTCATAGCTATGTTAGGGGTAACTGTCTGACCAGTTGTAGCAAAACTGCCCGTTCCAAAGCCATCACTGAGAGCTATGTTAGTTCCCGCCGCCTGACCTGTTGCAGAAAAGAACCATGATCTAGGCTAACAATAATAATCTCATGTCCAGAAGACGCGAGTGCAGATCCTGCTATGGGGCTGTAACCTAACATAGCAAGAAACTAACATTGTTTTTAGTTTGAGTCACCCTCATATCGACAGGTCCACATGGTCAAGCTATACTTCTTTCCCCCACGCAAAGGCAGAACCTTATGTCCATGTGTTACCATAGATGGAAACAAAATGCACTGCCCAACTTTTACATCCTTGTTTGTAAACTCTTGTCTGGGAAAAACAAGCTCCGCTCCAGTATAATCATCATTAAGCTTTACACTGCCCGTAAACAAAGATGCGTCTGTATGCAGCCCTAGTTCTGTCTGTGTGTCCATAGAATAACGCATAGTAAACGCATCACGCAATCCAAGGTACGCTTCTGGGTGCCAATGCTTCTCGCATATTTTACTAAGCTTATCTTCCCATTGTTCTGATATCTCGTCCCATAGACCTAGTTCTTTTATTCTAACTTCTTGCGCTGGAAACTTATCACCATCAAGCTCACCCCACCGACCAAGGCTTTCTGATGCTTCAATGTATCTTTGGCACTGAGCCTCTGACATAAAGTCCGTCACCAGTATTTCTGGTGCAACCTCTTCGTACTCAAGATCCTTATGGTACTCTGGAGATAATACCTCTGCCTCTTCTACATACCCAAATTTATCTGCAAGATTTTTAAATCTTACCTTTGCGTCATCTCCACCATTCCCATGATAGATACATGGGCAGCACATGCCGTTTGATAGTTGACCATTGATAATCTCAATATCGTCATCACATTGAAAGATGTAGCCTTCGTAATCTAAATTGGCAGAAGCCGTAGATTGCCAGTCAGATGATAGGAATCTTTTTGCATCCATAGTTGATCATCAGAGTCATTGGGCACTGCCTCATTAAGAAACTCTTTGAGCACCCACTTTACCTATGTACGCGCCGCTGTTTAAATACCTATAGATTGTTGACAAAGGAAATTGTGACGCCATTGTCGGATCAGGCCAACAATTCTTTTCTGCTGCGAATATGATATCCGCACCCATGTCCTCATATCTCTCTAGGATAGTAGGCAGCGTGTCGTTTATGATAACATCATACCCATCCACAAACAGCACCACATCCCCATCGTGCAGAGATTCAAGGTGGTTGCGTACAAGGTTAATCTTTTGACCCCCACCTTGAGCTTCCATTGTGCCGCCCAAGTTACTTGGCGACCTAGATTTAAGTACGTTATCCCGTGCGCTTTTGCAGATTGTTCTAAAGCCCACATTTTACTTTGATCTGTTCCAACTGTTAGTACATGTACCTGCATTGATTCCCCCTCAATCGTGCTTGGTCTAACTTCTCTAGGTATCTGCGTCACCACCTCTGGTGTAAAGAAAAAGTTCGATTGAACTTTTAGCTTGGCAGGCACCCACTCATCTACAGGGATGATAGCATCCTTGTAGCCTTCTATCAATCTCTTGGCGGTTTCTGGTCTAAGAGCGTAAGCATGACAATTATACCAATAGCCAAGAGTATTAAGGCGGTATCCCAACCAAACGCTGTCATGCTCTTTCAATAGAGTGTCTACTGCACTTGGGTCAATATCATAGACTGCATCTTCTTCAAGGATTATGCCATTGCGATTAGAAGCGGCTATTTTTCCCAAACCCTGAGATGGCTAACAGCGCAACCAAACTCCGTAACTAACAGGGGCCTGTCAAGTATTGGATCACGCCACTGTGTATCTCTAACACAGCCCGTCTCTTCTCTACTGTATTCCAGTCTTTCCCCGTGCATCATACGCAGATCCATGCAGGAAATCTGATATACTATTGCCACCTTGGGCCTTCAAACCAAGCAACAAGGCTTTTCCTTGTGCCGCTTGTAATTGGCAAAACTCTATGCTGCAAATAGCTTGGAAAAACTAGAACAGTTCCCTTGAGACGGGAAGAAGCATCTGGCGTTTGACATTCTATAAACTCAAAGCCGCCGCCCTCATATTCGTTTGTGTCTGAAAGCTGAACTGTAACGCTTAACTTTCTATCTCGCGCCTCGTTACCATTCCAGTTTACATCTATATGCCAATCGTAATGACCACCCTTGTTAGCATGATACTCTGTAAATTGAATGTCGCGCATATATTTTCTAATTGGCAGCGAAAGGCGTTATCGTTTGCCGTTTTAACATACTTCCAAAGAATATCTTGAACGGCCTTATTGCCGCTTAACCAAGCAACATCGCTTGACCTTACGCTTGTGTCTGCATTGTTAAAAGTCGTTGCTGATTGCGTATTAAGCTTTGAAGCCTCTGTAAATATTGTTGATAAGTCTGTATCGGATAAACCGCCAGACCACATTTGCCAGTTTTGTCTCATCTATCACCCCCCAATGAATAAATTAACTTGGTTTTGTAGGCCAATCGCTATCATTTAAAACGGGCCAATTCGTATGGGTGGTAATATCACGCAAAGCCTGACGGTAAGCTGTTTGGTCATCTGTCATTGTACGATCTGATACAGCCCACCAATCTGTTTCACTAAGCAATGCATTTCGTGTTTTTCTGCCCTCAACCGTGGCGGCATTTATAGTCATAAATTTCTTCCTTAACTTAATGTAAATATCCATATACCTGTCGCATCACACGCTGTGGTGTTAGCAGAGCCAGTTAGAGTAACAGTAGAGCTTGTTGCTAGAATATTGAAAGCACCCCTTATACAAGTTCTAAGCCCAGTACTTCCATAACCCGTTGTATTTGTTGTTTCAAAAGAAGTAACCGCTCCACTCAAAGTAGCTGTATTACTAGCACCAGAGCTTGCATACTGAGCAATCCCTAACGTGCCAACGGTAGATGAAGGAGTTGCTGTCACGCTTGATGTATATGCTGAGAAAGAGCTTCCACCGCCAGTTTTCCCCTGCTAAGCTCTTAGTAATCGAAACATTACCAGAATTAGAAAATGTGGGCCTGTAAACAAAGCAAGTTCGCAGCCCATGTACTGTTCCACCACCTTGAGAAGCATTTTGAAAGCCAGAAACACTTGTTCCACTATCGGATGCGCCAGCAATTTTATAATTACAAAAGCATATGCTGCTTCGTAATTGCTTGGCCTGTACCAAGAGTTGATACCGCCCATGCCTGATGTCCAGCCTGATGGCGTTTTGAGGTCAATTCCATATCCTTGAGGACTTGACATAATTGCCTGTTCAAGCATGACAATCAAATCACCAGCTTGAATACCAGTAGGCAGTGTATGGGTACTATCTGGCTCTGTAAAACTCTCAGTATTTGTAGCTACATGCTCAAAAGCAACTCCCACCAGTTCCGTTGAATTTTCGTCAGAATACCTAAGAACCGGTGGAGTAAGACTAGCATCCCCAGTCATCTTCCCTGATATTACTAAAGATGAACTAGATCTAAAAACAATGGGTTTTATAGTATTAAGCTCAGAAAGACTTTTAGTTGATAATACTGTAGTATTATCTGCTTCATACGCAGTAATACCGTTAGTTCCGTTTAGTATTAGTTTTGACATAATATCATTACCTTCATTAAGCAGCACTCATTAGGGTTTCGAGGTGGTGCTTGTTATTATTTCTATCGATTATAAATTTTTCAGATTTTCCGTTAAAAAACTTAACGCCTTCCATCACAAGTAGACCATCTACTAAATCTATGCCTTCGACATGCTCAGCAAGTTGTCTGGGGAAAATAGAAATATTACCGCAACTTAAACCAAAGTCAGATGAAATTTTCATATCAAACATCAAACTATCGTCCACGCTTGTCCATTATTTACGGTAACAGTCACGCCGCTGTTGACGGTTATTGGCCCCGCTGACATCGCATTGTATGCGCTTGTTATTGTGGTTTGATGTAACTGCCTGTTTGTTTTCCCATAAAGGGTTTCCGCTAGTGTTTTGGAATACTCCATTAAAAGAACCAACAGTCGGTCCAGTGGGGCCTGTAGGGCCAGTTGGGCCAGTTGGTCCCGTTGGTCCCGTTCCACCTGTTGACCCTGTTTGGCCCTTCTGACCTTTTTGTCCTGTAGGGCCTGTGCCACCTGTCGGACCTTGTGATCCTGTTGGTCCAGTGGGGCCAGTGTTTCCTGTCGGCCCAGTGCTTCCTACTTCACCCTTCTGGCCCTTCTGACCTGTAGGCCCTGTACCACCAGTGCCGCCTGTGGGGCCAGTTGGACCATTTGGGCCTGTCGGGCCAGTTG
>UEXL01000183.1_pt1 | contig 30578 bp, 38 predicted proteins | sample 1796671 | NCBI WGS metagenome assembly UEXL01 (sample SAMEA4772471, study PRJEB27181) | metagenome | reverse complement strand
TCGCAGGGCTCACGTTTCCGGTGGCCAGGGATCGCATTCACCTGGGCGGTGAAATTGCGCAAACCTATCTGGGCGAATACACGGCGGAATTTGGCGGTGCTGACGAAGACGTCAAACTTTACGGCAGTGAGGTCGTGTTCGCCGGCTTTTTCGACGTAGCGACCGGCACCCGGTTATTTGTACGCGCTGGCGGCTGGGCCTGGGAATCTGACGTTGATCACGGCGACGATGATTCCGGTTTTGATCCGGTCTGGGGAGCGGGCTTCACCTATGGCTTGGATAATTTGTTATTACGTGGCGAAGCAAACCGCTACGACGCCGATGATGTGAAGGTGGATGCCTACACCATCGGTTTGCAGTATCAGTTTATGTAGAACGTGCGCGTTTCAAGAAAACGAAAAGGGGCCTGACGTTTCCGTCAGGCCTTTTTTTGTCTGGTAGCAAGGGGCGGACTTGAACCGCCGACTCCAGCATTGTGAGGGCGAATTCACCTTTCCATAAATTGGCTTATTTTTACAAAACAGCAAGTTAAATTATTTAGGGTTGCTGTAAAGAGGACTTCCTGTCTAAGCGGGTGTCATGTGGGCAATGTGATTTTTGATTGCAACTACATGTTCCCGGGCCGTTTTTCACCAGCGCGCAAATTAAGTATGTAAGGTATCGCTTACATAAATTTGTAAGTTGATGATGTAAAGTGAGTTTTGAAAATTCGAGGTGCAAGAAAAGTCGAAGTAAAAATTCCTGTTCAACACGCAAATGCAAGAAAAGTCAGGTGAGAGTGATTCCTTTTTTTATAGTAACTCATTGAACTGTTTTTATTTTGTCGTGATTTGAGCAAAGAGCCAGATCGGGGATATATTGCAAAGTGATATATCGCAAGTGCAATTGAATACGCTGTTAAGTGAGAAAAATGAAGGCTAAGGAAGCGATTAAGAAATGGTGGGAAGGAAAATATGTGCCTGAACCTCCTGGTAGCCCAATGCTGATGGGTTCTTATGAGCGACACTGGACTTCAATTGCGCTCCATTCCTGCGTTCGATTCTATTTGGCACATTGGAAATGGATCTGGCCGTTTCTGGTGAGTGTTGTCGGATTGATGATTGTAAGAACAAAAGGGTGAGGTTGGTGAAATCACTTAACAAGCGGCGGCAGGCGGACCAAATTTCCGCTCGTTCCTCGCTCCAATTTGCCCGCTGCGCCGAGCGTTAAACTCCACAGTATTCCTTCTCTTTAGCGATCTTCCGCTCAGAATCAGGCTGATCTCGCCAAAACTGACAAAGCTGTAAGTTGATTTTGTACGCATCGACTTGCTGCTTTGCCTGTTCCCGCTGGCGTTGCTGCTCTTGCCGCTTTTGGAACATGGCTTCTTTGTGGTGCTCTTGACCTACTTTCATCCAGTAAGCGCGTTCGGTTCCTTCCAGTTCCCAGACTCGTTTCCCCTGTGGAGTCATGAAACAAAGCGCGGAATTACTATGGTTGCCTTCGCTTTCACAAAGGGCGGTCATTGATGCGGCTTGGGAGGCTTTGCGTTGTTCTTCGGCAATGGCTCGCGCAATCCCGGCGGCTGAATTTCCGATAGCCTTAACGATCTCTTTACTGACATCAGCTTGGGCGAAAAAAATAATACCGAGGAGTAGTGAGGCTATCAGGTATTTCATTATCTATTTTCTCAGCGGTAGCGGTACTTGTTCTGCATGTGCCTGTCTGTATCACGGCTCATCTTGATGGCCTTTCGTCCTTGTTCTAGTGCCCGTTTTCTTCGTTCACCAGTCATTTGGTATGCGGCTTGATAACTACCAGGTGGACGGTGGCATTCTGCAATTTTCTTTGCACTTTCGTAGTCTGAACAGATGGGCTTGTACTTGGTGATGCGCTTTTCAAGCACGGCATCGGCTAGAGCGGTATTGGATAAACCAAAGAGGAGAGCGACAGACAGAGCAAGCTGCCAGCCTTGGCGTGGTGTATTCATATCCCTTCCCTGAGATTGAAATTTATTCTGTGCTGAACTTCATGAGCTGTGTTCAGTAATCATGTGCAGATTTTATTCTATTTGAGAACTATCTTTGCGCTGCGCTGGATAACCTCTATTCCTTGTTGCGCGACGCAGTCGGCACCAACTCACCTAGGATATCATCCTGTTTTATCTCGAGATCTTCAAGATACGAGGTTTTGCCCCGTGCGCGTGTTTCTCTGTTTTGCCAGGTCGAGGCGCATTGGTTCACACCTCGAGAGTTGCTCCTACAGCCCAAGGAGAGAGGAGAAGGGGGCGCTGACTCGGACAGAGCAGGTGTTGTCAGCCTGTTGAGTGGCGCATAAAGCTTGATGCGGCCGCGGCGCGACTATCGGCGGCCACAAAAAAGGGTTAGAGATCGCTCTCTAACCCTTTTTCTTTGTCTGGTAGCAAGGGGCGGACTTGAACCGCCGACCCCAGCATTATGAGTGCTGTGCTCTAACCAGCTGAGCTACCTTGCCATTTGAGGTCGCGAATTTTCCGTGAGGTGGGGTGGTGTCAAGCATTGCCGGTGAGGCTGGGTAATGTTTGATCAGAAGTTGCCTGTGGGGCAGGAAATCTGCCATAGTTGCCGTGTAAATGAAAATCACTATCATTTGCTGGCTGGGTTCGTTAGAATCTTGCAAAGCAAGGATACTTGACCAAATTGCTCGGGATTACTACTCTCACTCTTTTAATACACGCAAGAAAGGTGTGGATATGCGTTTGACGACCAAAGGCCGCTATGCGGTAACCGCGATGCTGGATCTGGCGCTGCATGCAGCGACGGGGCCTGTGTCGTTGGCGGATATTTCCGAGCGTCAGGGTATTTCCATTTCTTACCTGGAACAGTTCGCCAAGCTTCGCCGTAATGGGCTGGTGAGCAGTGTGCGTGGCCCCGGCGGCGGCTATCAGCTGAGCCGGGAGAGTGAGCAGATTGACGTGGCGGCGGTGATTGCGGCGGTGGATGAATCGGTGGATGCCACCCGTTGTGGTGGCCATGGGGATTGTCAGGAAGGCGATACCTGCCTGACCATTCACCTGTGGTGCGATCTGTCCGATCAGATTCAGGATTTTCTCAGCGGTATTACGCTGGGTGAGCTGGTGGCCCGCCAGGAAGTGCGGCATGTGGCCCAGCGCCAGGATCGCCAGCAGCAGCGCTTGCCCGTCAGCAGCCTTTGATTGTGTGCCGGCGCTGCCGGCCTCAGTAACCCGATACCAGCCATACGATACCCATCATGAGTAATGCCGTTTACCTGGACTATGCGGCGACCACTCCGGTAGATCCGGCGGTGGTGGACGCTATGGTCCGTCATCTTGGCCCTGAGGGCACCTTTGCCAACCCCGCATCACGCAGCCACCTGTACGGTTGGCTGGCGGAAGAAGCGGTGGAATCTGCCCGCCGTCAGGTTGCCGACCTGTTGAATGCGGACCCCCGCGAAGTGGTGTGGACCAGTGGTGCCACCGAGGCCAATAACCTGGCGCTGAAAGGGGCTATCGATGCCCGTGGTGGTGGCCATGTGATCACCAGTGCCACCGAACACAAGGCGGTGTTGGATGCCTGTGGCTGGCTGGAAAGCCAGGGCCATGCGGTGACCTACCTGAAACCGGAGAAAGACGGCCAGGTGAGCCCGCAGAGCGTGGCGGATGCCATGCGTGAGGACACGGTGCTGGTGAGCGTGATGCACGCCAACAACGAGACCGGGGTGATCAATGATATCGCCGCCATCGGTGCCCTGTGCCGCGAGCGTGGCGTGCTGTTCCACACGGATGCCGCCCAGTCTGTCGGCAAGCTGCCCCTCGACGTGAAAACCCTGCCGGTGGATCTGGTGTCAGTGTGTGCTCACAAGGTCTACGGCCCAAAGGGTATCGGCGCCTTGTATGTGCGCCGTTCGCCAGACGTGAAGGTGGCCGCGCAAATTCACGGCGGTGGCCATGAGCGCGGTATGCGCTCCGGCACCCTGGCGACGCACCAGATTGTGGGGATGGGCGGAGCCTTTGCGCTTGCCGGGTTGCTGAAGGACGAGGAAGGGCCGCGTATCGCTGCGTTGCGTGATCGCCTGTGGCAAGGAATCGAGGCCCTGGGCGGCGTGAGTGTGAACGGCGAGGGCGCTCCGCGTTTGCCGGGGCACCTGAATGTGGCGTTCGAGGGCGTGGATGGCGAGATGCTGCTGACGGCCATGAATGGCGTGGCGGTGTCGTCCGGTTCGGCGTGTACCTCTGCCTCGCTGGAGCCTTCCTATGTGCTCAAGGCCATGGGGGTTGAAGATGCGCTGGCCCATGGGTCGGTACGTTTTTCCGTGGGGCGTTTTACCACGGACGAGGATATCGAGCGCGCCATTGCGTCGGTGACCGACGCGGTGTCGCGACTGCGCACTGTGTCCGCCTGACAGCAGCGATCGGGGACCGTCCGGGTAAGAATGTGACGGTTTCCGGCACTGTGTTGTCTCCACCGCCCGGGCGACCCTTGCCCAGCGGTGTTTCCGGGCCGCTCAGAGGCCCGTTTTCCGGTATGGCTTTTGCTTTGCTTTCAGTGAGGATTCACCGCACTGATCGCGAGGACGTGCCATGCACGGTGTCATCGTTTCCAATTTCAAAACTTACCTGGATGATTTTCTCGGTGCGGATGCCTGGGGCGATGTGATTGCCGGTGCCGGGCTTGACGGAAAAACCTACCTGCCGGTGGCCCTGTACCCGGATGCGGAAATGGAGGCGCTGCTGGAGGCGGCAGTGAATGCCACCGGCCTGCGCCGGGAGGACTTGCTGGCGGATTTTGGTGAGTGGGTCATTGGGCCGCTGGTGCGCATGTACCAGGCCATGATTCCGGCGGATTGGGGCACCCAGGCGCTGCACCGAATATGCAGACCATCCATGAGCGGGTGCTGAAACTCAAGGACCCGGCCGCCAGTGCGCCGAATATTCAGGTGCGCCAGTGCGGTGAAGGCACGCTGGAAATTCACTACCTTTCACCGTAATATGGCGCCGATGATTCTGGGGCGGTGAAGGGGCTGGCTGAGCATTTTCAGGAGACGGCGTTGCTGCTAGCCGCAGAGGACGGCGAGCAGGAAGGGGAATGTCGGTTCTTGTTCCAGCTGCAGTGGCAGTGTTTTTCTGCTCAGGATGTGGGCTAGGTTTTGTAGGAGCGCTGCTTGAGGCGTCAACCGCACCCGGAAAGGCTTTCGCAAGCAGGTTCGCGGCTCGAGAGCCGCCCCTGCAGAGAAGAGGGAGCGCGTTCAGGCGGCCAGTTGGGTGGCCTGGTGTTTGATCTTGGCGACCATGGCGCAGGCCGTTGCCACGGTTGGGACTCTAGTGGCCGAGCAGATCGATACGGTCGAAGAAGCCGTCCATGTCGTAGTCATGAATGCCTTGGGGGGATTGCTGGTTGAGTGCCGACAGCACGATGGCGGCCAGCCCTTTCACGATCAGCGCATCGGAATCCACCGCCAGATACAGGGTGTCGGCATCACTGTCGTAATCGGTTTCCAGCCATACCTGGCTCTGGCAGCCGCGCACAAACCGGTCTTCGGTCTTCAAATCGTCAGGGAGGCCGGGCAGCTGCTACCGAGGTCGATGATATAGCGATAACGCTCTTCCCAGTCATCCAGAAATTCCAGATCCTCGGCGATGTCCTCGGCGGTCACGTCCTTGCCAAGCTTGATGCTGCGAATATCAAATGACACGTCGTTGAGCTCCGTTATTTATGCCTGCAGGGTTGCCGGGTTTTGCGTGCTGCATGTTGCGTGAAGCGTGCAGCGTCTCTTATCAGAACATCCCCAGTTCGAGCTGGGCTTCTTCGCTGATCATTTCGCGGCTCCAGGGTGGGTCGAACACCAGGGCCACTTCCACCTTGTCCACGTTGGGCACTTTGCCCGAGCGGTCTTCCACGTCGCCCACCAGCACTGGGCCCATGCCGCAGGTGGGGGCGGTGAGCGTCATGCGTACCTGCACCACGTTTTGTCCGTCTCGCTGGATCACGTCGCAGCCGTAGACCAGCCCTAGCGCATGATGCTCACCGGAATTTCCGGATCAAAATAGTGTCTAGGACGGTGTCCAGGTCTTCATCGCGGACGCTGCCATCGCTGTTGGCGGGGCAAAGTTCAGCTCCAGCGGTTCCTGGCCGATGGCATCGGCATCGGTGCCGTCGATGCGCGCCATGTTGCCGTTGATGGTGACGGTGTAGGTGCCGCCGAGCGCCTGGCGCAGGTTGACGAAGCTGTTCTTGGGAATGGTGATACGGGTGCCGTCCGGCACCTTGCGGGCCGGAACGTCGCGTTGAACCACTACCGTGCGTTGGTCTGCCATTGTTGTCCTGAGCTGGTGGTTAGACGTCGTCTACCGTAAAGCTTTCGCCGCAGCCGCATTCGCCGGTGGCGTTGGGGTTGCGGAACTTGAACAGGCTGTTGACGCCTTCGGTGACGTAGTCGATCACCAAGCCGTTGAGCATGGGCAGCCATTTTTCCGGTACGTAGAGGTTTACCCCGTCGATCTCGAACAGCTTGTCTCCATCCTTCGGTTCTTCCACGAAGTCCAGCGTGTACATGAAACCAGAGCAGCCGGATTCGTCCAGATCCAGACGAATGCCGCTGGCGCTGGCCCGCTGGATTTCACGCAGGGCCTGTTGATTGGCTGCTTCGGTCAGGTTAAGGGCGACCTGGCCGGGTTGGAATGTCTGAACGGTCATGTGATACCTACCTTGCATGAAACGCCAGACGCTGAACGCCCGACGCTTGACGCGAAAAAACCGGATCAGGTGTGCCTGGTGTCACAGGAAGGTTTTGACCTTCTCCAGACCTTCGAACAGGCGATCCACCTCTTCCAGCGTATTATAAATCGAGAATGAGGCCCTGACAGTACCCGGAATGCCCAAGCTATCCATCAGCGGCATGGTGCAGTGATGGCCGGTGCGCACGGCGATGCCCTGTTTATCCAGCAACATACCCACATCGGCCGGGTGGCCGCCGTCCAGTAGAAAGGACAGCACACTCACTTTATTGGTGGCGGTGCCGATGATTTTCAAGCCGTCGCAGGCCTGGGCGCGCTCGGTGGCGCGGGCCAGTAGGGCGTCTTCGTGGGCCGCCAAGGCCGGGCGATCCTGCTGGTTCAGCCATTCAATGGCGGCGGCCAGGCCGATGACGCCGGCAATGTTGGGCGTGCCGGCTTCGAATTTGTAAGGCAGCTGGTTCCAGGTGCTCTTTTCAAAGCTCACCGTTTCGATCATTTCGCCGCCGGTCTGGTAGGGCGGCATGGCTTCCAGCAGTTCGGCGTCCATAGAGCACGCCGATACCGGTGGGGCCAGAACAGCTTGTGGCCGGAAAAGGCGTAGAAGTCCACGTTCAGGTCCTGCACGTCCACCGGGAAGTGGCCCACGGCCTGGGCGCCGTCGATTAGCGTAATGGCGCCGACGGCTTTCGCCTGGGCAACCATGTCTTTCACCGGGTTCAGCGTGCCCAGCGCATTGCTGGCATGGCCAATGGCGAAAATTTTGGTGCGCTCGCTGAGCAATTGCGCAAAGGCATCCAGATCCAGGCTGCAGTCTTCGCAGCGGGATAACTTTCAGCGTGGCGCCGGTAGCGGCACATGCCTGCTGCCAAGGCACGATGTTGGCGTGGTGCTCGCTGGTGCCGATCAGCACTTCGTCGCCGGGCTGCAGGCGATCGCGGCCAACGCACTGGGCCACCATGTTGATGGATTCGGTGGTGCCTTTGGTCCAAAATTTCTTCGCGGCTGGCGTTGAGGAAGGCCGCCACGGTTTCGCGGGCGCCTTCAAATTGGCCGGTGGCTTCGTCGCTCAGGTAATGAGCGCCGCGGTGCACGTTTGAATTCACCGTGCGGTAGTAGTTATCCAGCGCTGCCAGCACCGCCACCGGTTTCTGGGTGGTGGCGCCGTTATCCAGGTACACCAGCGGTTTGCCGTTGACCTGTTGATCGAAATCGGAAATTGTGCGCGCAGGGCCTGAATATCCATCACGCGGCGGACTCTCCAGCTGGCGTGGTGGAGCCAGCTCGGCTTCCAGCCAGGGCGTGGCCCACTGCGCCACTTCTTCGTGGGGCAGGGTCATCAGCAACTCGTTCACGAAGCCCAGGCTCAGCATGCGCTTGGCTTCGGCCGCCGGAATGCCGCGCGATTGCAGGTAGAATTGCTGCATGGCATCAAGCTGGCCGACGGTGGTGCCGTGGGCACACTTTACGTCGTCGTTGTAGATTTCCAGCTCCGGCTTGGTGTTGATTTCGGCGCCGGGGTTGAGCAGCAAGTTCTTGTTGGACAGCTCGGCATTGGTGCCGCTGGCACCGGGATGAATATGGATGCGGCCGTTGAACACCGCCTTGCCACTTTCGCCGGCCAGGCCTTTGAAGTTCTGGTCCGATTCACAGTTGGGCACCGAGTGCTCTACGCACAGCTGATTGTCCACGTGGGTCTTGTCGCGCACCACGAAGATGCCTTTCATGTTCAGTTCGGCACCGCTTTTGCTGACCAGGGCGCGTACGTCGTTGCGGCGCAGGCGGTTGCCGGTCATCAGCTGGTAGCTGTCGACCTTGCTGACGCCTTGCTGGTCGATGACCAGGGTGCCGATATGCAAGCTGTTGGCCTGCTCGCCCTGCAGCCGGTAGTGGGTCAGCTGGGCGTTGTCGGCGGTAATCAGCGCGGTGACCGCGTTGGTCAGTGCTTGGCCTTCGGCGTGGTAATGCTCAATTACGGCGGCTTCGGCACCCTGATTCAATACCACTACCAAGCGCGGGTTGCAGTGCGCTGGGGTATCGCTGGCAGACTGGATCTGCACGTGGATGGGCTGCTCGATGCGGGTGTTAGCGGCCACGGTGAGTACCACCGGCTGGCCGGCAACGGCGCTGTTGTAAAAGGCAAACGGGGTCTGCAGGCCGTTGATGGCGGGGCCCTCGTGGGACAAGCTCACGCCATCGGGCAGATTATGGCTGACCAACTGACCGTTGTTGATGGTTACCACGTAGTCAGACAGCGCCGGCAGCGGTTGACTGATCTGGCCGTCGGCGATGGCATTAAGGTGGCCGTCGGCCAGCGCCTGCAGCGAGGTGTATTTCCACTGCTCGGTCTTGCGCTCCGGAAAGTTCGCAGCTTCCAGCGCGGCCAAGGCATCGCCTTTGCTGCCGCTGTTGTTTGCGTTGGTCAGCGCCTGGCTTTTCAGTTCCTGCGCCAAGGCAGAAGCGGAGAGACTCATGCGGACTCCTCTTCTCCGGTCAACCAGCCGTAACCTTTCTCTTCCAGCTCGTGGGCCAGTTCCTTACCACCGGATTTGATGATCTGGCCGTTGGACAGAACGTGCACGAAGTCCGGCACGATGTAGTCCAGCAGGCGCTGGTAGTGGGTCACCAGCACAATGCCGCGCTCCGGGCTGCGCAGGGAATTGACGCCCTTGGCCACGGTCTGCAGGGCGTCGATGTCGAGGCCGGAGTCGGTTTCGTCGAGCATTGCCAGCTTCGGTTCCATCAGCAGCATCTGCATGATTTCGTTGCGCTTTTTCTCGCCGCCGGAGAAGCCTTCGTTGACGCCGCGCTTGAGGAAGCTGGCATCCAGGTTGACCTGTTTGCAGGCGGCGCGGGCCTGGCGGAGCAAGGTGACCGAATCCCACTCTTCCTTGCCCTGGGCGCCGCGCACAGATTCCAGTGCGGCTTTGAGAAATTCCATGTTGGAGACGCCGGGAATTTCCACCGGGTACTGGAATGCCAGAAACAGGCCAGCCTGGGCGCGCTCTTCCGGTTCCAAGTCAGCCAGGCTCTTGCCTTCAAAGAGGGCTTCGCCGCCGGTGATTGCGTAATTGTCACGACCCGCCAGCACGTTGGCCAGGGTGGATTTGCCGGAGCCATTGGGGCCCATGATGGCGTGTACCTCGCCCGGGTTAACGGTCAGGTTCAGGCCCTTGAGAATCGGCTTGTCCGCCACGGTGGCGTGCAGATCACGAATTTCCAGCATATTTTGATGCGCCTTTCGGTTGGGCCGGGAATCCAGCCCGAGTTAATTCAGGGTGTTGTTCGGTGGAGCGGGGGCTTAGCCCACCGCCCCTTCCAGGCTGACTTCCAGCAACTTGCCCGCTTCCACAGCAAATTCCATGGGCAGTTCCTTGAACACCTCTTTACAGAAGCCGTTCACAATCATGGAGACGGCCTTTTCCGGGTCGATGCCGCGCTGACGGCAGAGGAACATCTGATCGTCGCTCACCTTGGAGGTGGTGGCCTCGTGCTCAATAGTGGCGGACGGGTTCTTCGACTCGATATACGGGAAGGTGTGTGCGCCGCAGGTATCGCCCAGCAGCAGGGAGTCGCACTGGGTGAAGTTGCGGGCGTTTTCTGCCCGTGGGCTGATCCGCACCAGGCCGCGGTAGGTGTTGCTGCTGCGCCCGGCGGAGATGCCCTTGGAAATAATGGTGCTCTTGGTGTTCTTGCCCAGGTGGATCATCTTGGTGCCGGTGTCCGCCTGCTGCATGTGGCGGGTCAGCGCCACGGAGTAGAACTCGCCAATGCTGTTGTCGCCGCGCAGGATCACTGACGGGTACTTCCAGGTGATGGCCGAGCCGGTTTCTACCTGGGTCCAGCTGATCTTGCTGTTGTCGTGGGCGACGCCGCGCTTGGTCACGAAGTTGTAGATGCCGCCTTTGCCGTTTTCGTCGCCGGGGTACCAGTTCTGTACGGTGGAGTACTTGATCTCGGCGCCGGGCATGGCCACCAGCTCAACCACCGCCGCGTGCAGCTGGTTTTCGTCGCGCTGGGGCGGTGCAGCCTTCCAGGTAGCTCACGTAGCTGCCTTCATCGGCGATGATCAGGGTGCGCTCAACTGGCCGGTGTTGGCTTCGTTGATGCGGAAGTAGGTAGACAGCTCCATGGGGCAGCGTACGCCTTTGGGGATGTACACAAAGGAGCCATCAGAAAACACGGCGCTGTTCAGGGCGGCGTAGAAGTTATCGCCCTTGGGGACCACGGAGCCCATGTATTTCTTGATCAGTTCCGGGTGGTTCTGGATCGCCTCGAGATAGAGCAGAAGATTACCCCCGCTTCCCACAGCTTCTCCTTGAAGGTGGTGAACACGGAGGAGGAGTCGAACACCACGTCCACGGCCACCCCTGCGAGCATTTCCTGTTCGTGCAGGGGGATGCCCAGTTTTTCATAGGTGGCGAGCAGCTCCGGGTCTACCTCGTCCAGGCTTTTCGGGGCATCGTCCAGGCTCTTGGGCTTGGAATAGAAGGACACCTCGTTGACGTCGATGGGCGCGTGATGCAGGTGGGCCCAGTCCGGAGGGGTCATCTCCAGCCACTTGTGATAGCTGTCCAGGCGCCACTCCAGCATCCATTCCGGTTCGCCTTTTTGGCGGACAGAAAACGGATGACATCCTCGCTCAGCCCGGGGGGCAGGGTCTCGGCGTCCACCGTGGTGGTGAAACCGGCCTCGTAATTGGAGCGAATCAGTTTGTCCAGTTCGGCTTGGCTCATAGATCAGGGCCTGCGGTTCAGGTTGTGTTAGAAATACCAGAGTAATTTAGTCGGGTATTATACGCCATTACAGGGCGCTGTCGAATAGGGGGCGAGGAAGAAAATGGGCGCCCCCGTAACAGCAGGACATGGGCGCTTCCGACGGGGCGGCAACGGTATCATAATTCACCCCGCTTGCGTATAATCCGCCGGTTCCAAGGGGTGGTGAAACTGGCAGCTTTGACTGGCCAGCGATCACCCCTGTCATTGCCCCGGACAGCCCTTGCTGTTCCCGAGGACCATTTAACGCAAATCTGGAGTGAACTGACTGATGGCTGTTGAGCGCACACTCTCTATCATCAAGCCTGATGCCGTGGCCAAGAACGTGATCGGCGAAATCGTTACCCGTTTCGAGAAGGCTGGCCTGAGCGTGGTTGCCATGAAAATGGTACACCTGAGCGACGAAAAAGCGGGCGGCTTCTACGCTGAGCACAAAGAGCGTCCTTTCTTCAAGGATCTGGTGGGCTTCATGACCAGCGGTCCTGTGGTTGTACAGGTGCTGGAAGGTGAAGATGCGGTTGCCAAAAACCGTGACCTGATGGGTGCTACCAACCCGAAAGAATGAAGCTGGCACTATCCGTGCAGATTTTGCGGAAACTATCGACGCAAACGCGGTCCATGGTTCTGACTCCACCGAGTCTGCCGCCCGCGAACTGGCCTACTTCTTCTCCGACGAAGAAGTTTGCCCGCGCGCTAGCTAATCTCAGCCAGCGTGCAATACCAGCCACGACTTGGGCCGTGGCTGGTGTTTAAAGGAAACCCGGTTTCCTATTGGAGAATGCTATGACTGCCCAACAGAAGGTGAATCTGCTCGGCCTTTCTCGCCCGCAAATGGAAGAGTTCTTCCTGACCATGGGGGAGAAGAAGTTCCGTGCCCAGCAGGTGCTCAAATGGATCCATCACCACCAGGCGGATTCCTTCGAGCAAATGACCGATGTGGGTAAGGCATTGCGCCAGAAATTGTCCGAGGTGGCGGAAATCCGCGGCCCGGAGGTAACCCACGAGAGCATTAGCCGTGACGGCACCCGCAAATGGGTGTTCGAAATGGATAACGGCGGTGCCGTGGAAACCGTTTTTATTCCCGATGGTCGTCGCGGCACCCTGTGTGTGTCATCCCAGGTGGGCTGTGCAGTGGATTGCAGCTTCTGCTCCACCGGCAAGCAGGGCTTTCAGCGCGACATGACCAGCGCCGAGATCATCGGCCAGGTGTGGCAGGCCAGCCGCGCCTTTGGCCCGCGCCGTAACCTGGGTCAGCACCCGATTACCAATGTGGTGATGATGGGCATGGGCGAGCCCCTGCTTAATTATGACAAGGTGCTTACGGCCATGCGGATCATGAAAGATGATCTGGGCTACGGCATTGGTAAAAAACGCATCACCGTGTCCACCTCCGGGGTGATTCCGAAAATGAATCAGCTCAGTGAGGATCTGGATGTGTCATTGGCGGTGAGCCTGCATGCGCCCAATGATGAGCTGCGCAACCAGCTGGTGCCGCTGAATCGCAAGTATCCGCTGAAAGACCTGATGGCGGCGTGCAAGAGTTACAGCAAGAACATTACCCATCGCCATAACACCATCACCATGGAATATGTGATGTTGCGGGATGTGAACGACAAGCCGGAACATGCCCGCCAATTGGTTAAACTGCTTAACGGCATCCCTGTGAAGGTGAACCTGATACCGTTTAACCCGTTTCCGCATGCCGGTTATGAGCGGTCGCGCAAGAACGATATTTTGGAGTTCCACAATTACCTGAATGACAATGGAGTGATGACCACGGTCAGGACAACGCGCGGCGATGATATTGATGCCGCTTGTGGTCAGTTGGTGGGGCAGGTGAAGGATCGTACCCGGCGCAGTGAGCGCTGGAAGGAATCCATTTTTCATCGCGCCGAACAAACCGATAACAACACAGCGCAGACCTAATGAGACGTTTTTTTCAGGTTATTTTTATCCTGTGTTTTGCAGGATTTTTGACCGCCGGGTGTGTGACGGTGGACGATGGACCCAAGGTAAAAGTGAATGATGCGGTAAACAGCCGTGTGGCTGCTGGGTTGCAGTATTTGCAGCAAGGCAGCCCGTCAGAAGCTCGCCGTCATTTCTCGCGCGCTGAGTCTGGATGATGACAGTGCCGTTGCGCACAACGCCATGGCGTTGCTTTACAAGTACGAGCAGGATCCTGACCAACGAAGAATACCATTACCGCAAAGCGCTGGATGCGGATCGCCATTATTCCCCGGCCCTGAATAACTACGGCACCTTGCTGTATGGCCGTGGTGAGTACCAGAAGCGCTCAAGCATTTCAAGAAAGCCGCCAACGATCCGTCCTATGAAGGCCGCGGCAGTGCCTGGGAAAACATGGGGCGCTGTTATCAGAAGCTGGGCAACGATGACGATGCACGCAATGCCTATGTGAAAGCACTGCGTCTGAATCCGCGTTCAGTTCAGCCCAGCCTGGAGCTGGCGCAGTTGTATTTCGATGAAAATCGTGGCCGCCTGGCCTGGGATTATTACCAGCAATATGTGCAGCGTACCGGTCGCCAGAGTGCCCGCGCCCTGTGGCTGGGGATTCAACTGTCCAATTCGTTGGGTTACCGCAACCAGCAATCCAGCTATGAGCTGGCGCTGGATAATTTGTACCGCCGCTCTGGCGAGTACCGTCAGTGGCAGGAATGGAAAGCTGAGCAAGAAAGGAGCGCAGCAATGAGCGATGACATGGTGGTCTTACCCGGCGAACGTTGTCGCAAAGCCCGTGAAGCCCAGGGCATGACCCAGGCACAGGCGGCCCAGCGTTTGCACTTGTCGCTGACCTATCTGCAAAGCCTGGATGCGGACGATTATGAGCGCTTGCCGGAAGCGACCTTTGTGAAGGCTATCTGCGCAATTACGCGCGCCTTCTCGGGTTGCCGGCGGATGAAATCGCCAATACTTTCCAGCAGATGGTTAACGACGATGTGCTGGACAAGCCGCTGCAATTGCCGTCCATTACGCCGCCGCCTTCGGCCTGGCGCAAGCCGGTGCTGATTGCTCTGGCGCTGGCAGTGCTGGTGGCGCTGTTGTGGGCGCTCTGGCCTGCCAGCGGAGAGCTGCCTGCTCTGCCGGAAAAAACGCCGGCGACAGAGCAAGACGCTGAGCCGGAAAACATGAATGAAAATGCCGGCGCCCAGTCTGCTGAAGGTGCCGTTGACGGGCTCGATGGCTTGGGCACCGAAGGGGCCCCGGCAGGCGCCGACCTTGACGATGAAGGCATCACTGGCGACGGTATGCAGGAAGGAGCGTTTGATATCGATCCAGCCAGCGATAGTCAGACCCAGCAGAGTGATGATGGCTCGTCCATGCTCGCGGCCAATGGCTGGATCGCCTGCTGCTCAGTTTTACCAGCAATTGCTGGATTAAGGTCACTGATGCCACCGGGCGCACCCTGCGCCAGGGCGAGCAATCCGGTGGCGCCTCTAATGCTGGATGGCGAAGCGCCCTTCAGCCTGACTCTCGGTAACGCCGGTGCGGTGGACGAGCTGCGGGTAAACGGCAGCGCTGTCACCTTGCCGACGGATTCCCCCGGTAAAGTTGTGCGAATCTCCGCTCCCTGATTCGCGAGGGTAGAAAACACCATGGAACCGGAAGTTAAAATTCAGCGTCGTAAAACCCGCCAAATCATGGTGGGCAATGTCCCTGTCGGTGGCGATGCCCCGATCTCCGTACAAAGCATGACCAATACCGAAACCTGTGATGTGGATGCCACCGTTGGCCAGATCCGCCGTTTGCAGGATGCCGGTGTGGATATCGTGCGGGTGTCGGTGCCGTCCATGGATGCCGCGAAGCCTTTGGCAAAATCCGCAAGCAGGTGGATGTGCCGTTGGTAGCGGATATCCATTACGACTACAAAATTGCCTTGGCGGTGGCCGAGCAGGGCGTCGATTGTCTGCGTATCAACCCCGGCAATATTGGCCGCGAAGACCGTATCAAGGCGGTGATTCAGTGCGCCAAGGACAAGGGCTTGCCTATTCGTATCGGTGTTAACGCCGGTTCGCTGGAAAAAGAGCTGCAACGCAAATACGGGGAACCCACCTCCGATGCGCTGGTGGAATCGGCTCTGCGCCATGCGGATATCCTCGACCGTTACGACTTCCAGAACTTCAAGGTTAGCGTCAAGGCCTCCAATGTGTTCATGACGCTGCAAGCCTACCGCAAGCTATCCTCCCAGTTGGAGCAGCCGTTGCATCTGGGTGTTACCGAAGCGGGCACGTTCCGCTCCGGTACGGTGAAATCTGCGGTGGCACTGGGTTCGTTGCTGATGGAAGGCATTGGCGACACGATTCGTGTGTCCCTGGCTGCAGACCCGGTGGAAGAAGTGCGAGTAGGCTTTGATATTCTGAAAAGCCTGAACCTGCGCAAGAAAGGCGTGAACATCATTGCCTGCCCCAGCTGCTCACGTCAGAACTTCGATGTGATCAAGACGGTGAATGAGCTGGAGCGCGCCTGGAAGACATCAATGAATCCGTGGATTTGGCGGTGATTGGTTGTCTGGTGAATGGCCCGGGCGAGGCCCGTGAAGTGGATGTGGGCCTTACCGGTGGCACACCGAATAATCTTGCGTATCGGGACGGCGAAAAGAGTCATCACATTACCGCTGACGATCTGGTCGATGAGCTGGAGCGAATGGTACGTGCCAAGGTCCAGAAACAGCGCGAAGATGAAGAAAGGGGCATTATTGCCCGTAGTGAATAGAAGGCTTGGCCGGGCGTGGGTTAACGCCCGGCGTTAGGCGTCCAGCGTTCTGCGTTTTTAAGGAATGTTCGTGAGCAAGAAAATCACCTCCATCCGCGGGATGAACGACATCCTGCCGGAACAGACCGGCCTGTGGCAGTGGCTGGAAGCAAAAGTGGGATCGGTGCTGGCCAGCTACGGCTATCAGGAAATCCGCATGCCCATTGTGGAACAGACTGACCTTTTCAAGCGCAGCATCGGCGAAGTCACCGATATCGTCGAAAAGGAAATGTACACCTTCGACGATCGCAACGGTGACAGCCTGACCCTGCGCCCGGAAGGTACGGCGAGCTGTGTGCGTGCCTGTGAGCAGCACGGCTTGCTGTACAACCAGACCCAACGGTTGTGGTACACCGGACCCATGTTCCGCTACGAGCGCCCTCAGGCCGGCCGGTATCGCCAGTTTCATCAGATTGGGGTGGAAACCTTTGGCATGACGGGGCCGGATATCGATGCCGAAGTGATTCTGCTCACCGCGCGTCTGTGGAAAGCCCTCGGTCTGACCGACAAGGTGACCTTGGAGCTAAATTCCCTGGGTGATAGTGCTGACCGGGCCCGTTACCGCGATGCGCTGGTGGCTTACCTGAAAACCCATTTCGATGCGCTTGACGGGGACTCACAGAAACGTCTGGAGCGCAGCCCGCTGCGCGTATTGGACAGCAAGGACCCGGGCACCCGCGAGGTGCTCAAGGATGCGCCGCAGCTGGCGGACTACCTGAATGATGACGCCGTGGCTCATTTTGAAGGCCTGAAAGCCTTGCTTGATGCCAGTGGCATTGCTTATAAAGTGAACCCCTATCTGGTGCGCGGGCTGGATTACTACGGCAAGACGGTCTTCGAATGGGTGACCGATGCACTGGGTGCTCAGGGCACGGTGTGCCGGTGGCCGCTATGATGGTCTGGTAGAGCAGCTGGGCGGCAAACCGACCCCGGCGGTGGGCTTCGCCATGGGCGTTGAACGGCTAATTTTGCTTATCGAGCAGGAAAAACCGGAACTGTCTGCGCCGGTGGACGTCTATGTGATGGCCATGGGCGATGTGCTCGCATCGACCATGGCGTTGTCCGAACAGCTTCGCGATGCCTTGCCCAACCGTGCAATTCAGTTGCACTGCGGTGGTGGTAGCTTCAAAAGCCAGATGAAAAAAGCCGATCGCAGCGGTGCTGCGGTGGCCTTGATCATCGGCGAAGATGAACTGGCCAATAACAGTGTTATGGTCAAACCCTTGCGCGGCCAGGCCGAGCAGCAGCAAGTATCCCGGGATCAGGTTGCCAGTGAGCTGGTAACGCTCCTGGCGGACAATTAATAAGAAAGGAGAGCAGGGTGGCGGATTACATGCGCGACGAGGAAGAACAGGCAGAGCTGCTGAAGGAATGGTGGCAGAAGAACGGTACTGCCGCGATTATTACTGTGGTGCTGGCGGTGGCGGCCTTGATCGGCTGGCGCGAATGGCAAGGCCATCAGGGCGAGCAATCCTCTGAGGCGTCCAAGCAGTATCAGGTGATGGTAGAAGCGCTGACCGCACAGCAAGTGGATGAAGCGGCAGTGAACAAGCAAGCTGAAGCCCTGAAAGACGATTTCCCCGGCAGTGCCTATGCAGGCTATGCCAGCCTGGCCCAGGCCCGTTTGGCGGTGCAGGCGGGCGAGTACGATAAAGCCGCTTCCCTGCTGCAGGGCGTGGCTGACGACGGCGCCACCGATGCACTGACCTACACCGCACGCCTGCGTCTGGTACGTGTGTTGTTGCAGCAGGAGGCCTACGACAAGGCTGCTGCCGAACTTGATCACACTTTCCCGGCCGCCTTTAATGGCATGGCACTGGAGCTGCGTGGCGATCTGGCGAAAGCCCGTGACGACCAGCAAGCCGCTACAGATGCCTATACCCAGGCGCTGGAAGCCCTGCAGGACAACGGTGAAAAAGACCGTGTGCAGATGAAACTGGATGACCTGAAGAGTTAAATGAAATATTTCCTTCTCCCCGTTGTACTGGCCGGCATGCTGTTAGCCGGTTGTAGCTCCAACCCGAATGCTATTGAGCCTAATGACCTGCCGGATTTTGATGCCAGCTACAAGGTGAAGCGGCTCTGGAAAGAAGGTGTGGGCGACGGGGTGGAAGAAAGCCAGCTTACCCTGCGTCCGGCCGTCACCCAGCAACAGGTGTTTGCCGGTGATGTGTTTGGTGAGGTGTATGCCGTCAGCCGTGACAAGGGCAAGCGCCAATGGCGGGTAAAACTGAAGACCGCATTGGCGGCGGGTTTTATGCCGGCTACGGCATGCTTCTCTACGGTACCCGTGAAGGGATGGCCGTGGCACTGTCCATGGAGAGTGGAGAAGAGCTGTGGCGCACCCAGCTTTCCGGTGAATCTCTGGCGATTCCCAACAGTAACGGCACCATCGCCGTGTTCCAGACCCAGGATGGCCATGTGACGGCGCTGGATGCCAATACGGGTGATCAGGTGTGGGATTATGAAACCCCGGTGCCCACCCTGACCTTGCGTGGTTTGGCTCAGCCTGCCATTGCTGATGGCCGCGTCTACGCCGGTTTCGCCAATGCCAAACTGGCAGCCCTGGATGCCGATACCGGTGTGCCGGCTTGGGAGCAGCGTATTGCTGAGCCCACCGGGCGCTCCGAGCTGGATCGCCTGACCGATGTGGATGGCAACATGATTGTGGAAGGTGGCGGCGTCTTTGCCGTGGCGTTTCAGGGCAAGCTGGCCGTGGCGGACCAGATCAATGGTCGCCAGTACTGGGGCAAGGAAATGTCCAGTGCCCAGGTGATCAGCGCCAGTGGTGGACGTGTTTGTGGCCGATGACCGCGGTGTGGTGCGCTCTGTAGACCAGCGTACCGGCAGTGTGCTCTGGCAGCAGGACAAGCTATATGGTCGTCGCCTGACCGGCACCGCAGTGCAGGGTGACCTAATGGTAGTGGGCGACTTTGAGGGTTACTTGCATTGGATGGATGCGGATGACGGCACCCTGGTGGCGCGCAAGCGGCATGACTGGGATGGCTTCGCGGGCACCCCGGTCAGCTATGAAGATACCCTTTATGTATTGAGTTACGACGGTAAGCTGGCGGCTTACACGGTGCGGCCAAAATAACCGGTCTGCTTTCTCGATACCTGAAAAATCTGCGCTCCGCGCAGATTTTTTCGTTTGAATCCCCCTTTGGCGTTACCATAGCGCCGTTGAAACCTCGTTGAGATGACTATGAAGCCGGTAATCGCCCTGGTGGGGCGGCCCAATGTGGGCAAATCCACACTCTTCAACCGACTGACCCGTACCCGGGATGCCCTGGTGGCCGACTTTCCGGGGCTTACCCGTGACCGTAAATACGGGGATGGCCAGCTGGGCGGCTATTTGTACACGGTGGTGGATACCGGCGGTATTGGCGAGAACGATGACGGCATTGATGCGCCGATGACCAGCCAGTCCCTGCAGGCTCTGGGCGAAGCCGATGTGGTGCTGTTCATGGTGGATGGTCGCGCCGGCCTGACCGCCGCCGATGAGCAGATCGCCAGCGACCTGCGCAAGCTTCCCAAACCCACCTACCTGATCGTCAATAAGACTGACGGTATCGATGAAGACTCGGCCATGTCTGAGTTTTTTGCGCTGGGGCTCACCGAGGTGCTGCCAATCGCAGCGGCCCATGGGCGCGGCGTCACCAGCATGATTGAGCACATTTTGGCCGCGTTCCCGGATCTGGAGCTGTTGCCGGAAGGCGAGCACCGGACCTCCAAGAAACCCGGTGAAGACAGTATCCGCGTGGCGGTACTGGGGCGCCCGAATGTGGGCAAGTCCACCCTGATTAACCGCATGCTCGGTGAAGAGCGGGTGGTGGTGTTCGACCAGGCCGGCACGACGCGCGATTCTATCGATGTACCTTTCGAGCGGATGGGGCGGGCCTATACCTTGGTCGATACGGCGGGGGTGCGCCGGCGCGGCAAGGTCTTTGAGACGGTCGAGAAGTTCTCTGTCATCAAGGCGCTGCAGGCCATGGAAGCGGCCCAGGTGGTGGTGGTGGTCATCGATGCCCGCGAAGGCATTACCGATCAGGACCTGCACTTGCTGGGCTACGCACTGGATAGTGGCCGGGCCCTGATGATTGCTGTGAACAAGTGGGATGGCCTGGAGGCGGACCATAAAGAACGCGTGCGGGTGAACCTGGGGCGGAGACTCGAATTCGCCCCCTGGGTGAAGATCAAGTTTATTTCTGCGCTGCATGGCACCGGGGTGGGGGGATCTCTGGGGCATGGTGGAGCAGGCGTGGGACAGTGCCTTTATCAAGATCGGCACCAACGAGCTGACCCGCATGATGGAAGAAATCACCAACGGTCATCCGCCGCCCCGCAATGGGCGGTTCCGTGCGAAATTGCGTTATGCTCACTTGGGCGGTAACAACCCGCCGACGCTGGTGCTGCATGGCAACCGCACGGAAGCCCTGCCGGCCAGCTACAAGAAGTTTCTGGAGAATCGGTTCCGTGAGCTGCTGAAACTGGAAGGCACGCCGATTCGCCTGGAATTCAAGTCCGGTACGAATCCGTATGAAGGGCGCAAGAATGTGCTCACCGATCGACAAGTGCACAAGCGCAAACGGATGATCAAGCGAATGAAAAAATAATTTGCGCCGGGCCAGGAAGGGAGCCGGAGCAGGCAACACGGAGGGTGCGTTATCAAACGCTGGGGGTATTGGGGGATAACCGGTTGGTTAGGCGTGTTTTGCGTTTCCGCGCAGGCCATCGAGCCGATGATGGAACCGGCCCAGCAGCCTGCCATGGTGCTTACCCCTGCTCGTGTCAGTCAGCCTCAATCCGAGGCGCCTGCCAGTGTCACGGTCATTGACCGCACGCTGATCGAAGCCAGCGGGGCCCGCGAGCTGTATGAAGTGCTGAAGCTGGTTCCGGGCATGGCGGCGGTGAAGGTGGACGGCAATGTCCCTTCGGTGGCCTATCACCCCACCCAGGCTCGCGATCAGCGGCGCATGTTGGTGCTGCTCGATGGTCGTAGCCAGTATCAACCGGGCCTGTCCCGGGTGAGCTGGAACGACATGCCGGTGGATATCCGGGATGTGGAGCGCATCGAAGTTACCCGTGGCCCGGCGGCGGCGGCCTACGGGGCCAACGCCTTTACCGCCGTGATCAATATCATTACCCGTGATCCGCGGGATATCAGCAAGAGCGGTGTAACCGTGCAGGGCGGCAATAACGGTATCCGCGATGCGCATTTGGTTGGTGTTCACCAACTGGAAAACGGGGCGGTAAGAGCCACTGTGTCGCGCCGGGCGGATAACGGCTATGACGAGCCCTTCGAAGGTGAAACCCTGCCGGATACCAAGCGCATCGACACGCTTAATACCGAGTGGGTTTGGGAAGCGGATGCCCGCAATACGCTCACGGTGCAGGCCGGTGGTAGCCGCAGCCGACTGGGGCGCCAGCAGGAACCTGGCGTTGCCGATCTTGGCGACTACCAGGGCGAGCCGATGCAAAAAGGCGAGCGGGCATTTGTGTCGTTGCAGTGGCAGCACAATTTCAGCCGGACTCATCAGCTACAGGTTCATACCTACGGCCAATACAATCAGGAAGTCACTGACTTTGATGTTTGTTATCGGGACCCCGTGACCGGCCAGCCCGGGCCGGGGGGCGGTTTGTTCTTCAGTCAGGAATTGCGTGACCTGTATCTGCTCAATAGCAGTGACATAGACAGCACCTTTGCGGCCTTTCCAGCGGATGCCGATGCCACTAACCGTTATCTGACGCTGCAAAGCGCTGGCGCGCCTTTTTGTGCCGGCAGCGAGCTGGATGTGCAGGAAATCCGCTACGACCTGGAAGTTCAGGACACCCTGCAACTGACTCGCTGGGCGCGGTTAGTCAGTGGCGCCGAAATCCGCCATGACCGGGTGCAGTCCGACAGTTATCTGGGCGGCACGGAAGACAATGTCAGCTACCGGTTTTTTGGCAATCTGGCGCTGGATGTTCTTGAACCCGTTACGGTAAATCTGGGCGGCTATTGGGAGCGGGACCAGATCAGTGGTAATCATTTCAGCCCCCGAGCTGGCGTGAACTGGCGGGTGCTGCCGGGCCATCATCTTCGCTATGTGTATTCCGAAGCGCTGCGAACGCCGGATATCTATGAGGAGCGCGCCAATATCAACATTCAGGCGCAAACCTTGTCACCACCGTTCGCTAGTAATACCCAGGCGTTGCTGGGCTGGGCTCCGGCGTATTTTTTTGTGACCCAGCAAAGCCCCGGTACCTTCGAGCCGGAGCGTATCCGCTCCTGGGAGGCTGGCTACTACGGGCAGTTTTCTGCGGTAGAACTGGATGTGCGCTATTTTCAGGAAACCCTGACGAACCTGTTGAGCACGGCCCTGAATCCGTTTGAATTTGAGCCTAGCAATGAGGGGTGGGTGAACCATCAGGGCACAGAAACCCAGCTCTCCTGGCGGCCGAATGAGTCGCATTTGTTGCGTGTGACCGGCGCGCACATTCACACCAGGACGAATGTAAAAAACCGAGCGCCGTTTTGCCGCCCGGGATTCCGGTAGCGCCCTGTGGTCCTGGCAGTTCAGCCGCCATTGGGCATTTTCATCCGCGTATTATCTGTCCAATGATTATAACGACAACGTTTTTGAGCGTGCGGACGTGCAGTTTCGTTTTCGACACCGTGCCGGCCCCACGGAGCTGGAGTGGCGGGCGGTTGTTCAGCATGGCCTGAATAACGACCCGATGGTTTTTGCAGAGAATCATTACCAGCAAGACCGTATGTGGCTGGGTGTGACGGTGAGGATATAGCCGGATGCGGAGCAGGCATGGACGCGTACTGGTATTTCTTTTGCTGTTGGCAACGGCCGGTGGTGCGTTGTCTGCGCCGGTGCAAAGGATCCACGTGCTGGCCGAGCCGAGCCCTTTCAAAGATGTGTTTGTGCTTTCGTTGGCGCAGGACTTGCCGGCGAGTCTGCGTGTGGTTGATGAGTCCGACGCGGCGGATGTGCTGGTCGCCCTCGGCGATGCCGCTTTTACCCGCGCCATGGCCCATGGCAAACCGTTGTTGGGAGTCCATGTTAGTCGCGCCTTAAGCGAAAAGGCCGTGCGCGGGGGGCTGCCAATGTGCGGCTATCTGGGCGGGCGTCAGCCTGGTGAATCAGGTGCAGCTGGTGCATGTCATGATGCCTCTGGCTCGCCGGGTTGGAGTGGTGCTGGGCACGGACAGCGTTTGGTCTGCAGAGGAGGTGCGGGGTTTTCAAGGGCCGATCAAACTGGAATTGCTGCCGGTCAAGAATGCCCGAGACCTGGGCGACACCCTGCGCGAGAATCTCAATCATCTTGACGCCATTGTGCTTCCCGTGGACGACGCCCTGCTGGGGCCAGATGCTGCCAAGCTGGTGTTGCTGACCAGTTATCGCCAGCGCCGCCCAGTGTTTGGCCCGGACCTGACGTTTGTGAATGCGGGCAGCGTGGCATCATATTATGCCAGCGGTAGCGACCTGGTCAGCGAGGCCGTTCACCGGCTGCGCGATTTTGCGGACATTGGCGAGTGGGGAGCCTCCGCCTTTGTGCCTCGCCCGTCCGTGGTGGTGAACGAGCACGTTGCCAGCAGTTTCGATATGCATTACCGCGAGAGTGGGGCACTTCAGGATGCTCTGCAAAGTGCGAGGGAGGTGCCATGACGGATGCTGAGGTACCGCGCAAAGGCCCGGGAATCCGCAAGCAATTGCAAATTCTGGGTCTGGTTCCTGCCCTGTTCATGCTGGGTCTTTTGTTGGTGGCGCTGACCTGGCAACGCTTTGAGGACGCCGATAGAGACCTGCATGAGCTGGGTAGCTTTCTGGCCCAGCAAATTGCCTCGGCGTCGGAATACGGCGTATTGGCGGGCAATTACACGGACTTGCGCCGCCAGGCGCAGCTGGCCATGCAGCGGGCGGATCTGCAATACGTGGTGTTCCGCGATGGTGATGGCCAGGTGTTGCTGTACGAGGGGCGCAATGGTCAGGAAAAAAGCGATGAAATCATCGAGTTTCATTCCGGTATTTATCGTCAGTCTGTGGCGCCGGAAGGGATGCTGGACGGCACCGTGGAGCGCGATGACAGACCTGATCGCATTGGTGAGGTGGTGCTTGGCATGTCCAGTGCCCGGTTGTTGGCGCGGCAAAAGGAGATTTTGCTGGCCAGTATCATTCCCGCCTTCTTCGCTATGATCCTGGGGCTCTGGATCGCCCATTATCTGGCGCGCCAGATTGCCGCGCCACTGGGCTATTTGTCTGGCCTGTTGCGGACCCTGCGCCAGGGGAATACTCCGTGCGGGGCAACAGCCGTTTACAGGGGAATTGGGCGAACTGCAAGATAATGTCAACGAGCTTGCGGGGGCTCTGGAAGGGCCCGGCACAAGCAGCAGGCCGCCATGACAGAATTGCAGCAGGCCCATCGCAGCGCCGAAACCGCCAGCCAGGCCAAAAGCGATTTTCTGGCTATGATGAGCCACGAGCTGCGTACCCCAATGAATGGCGTGTTGGGGATGCTGCAATTACTGGAAGAAACGGCCCAGAACGATGAGCAGCACGAATACACCGAAGCGGCGCTGGAATCCACCGGCCACTTGCTGGATGTGATTAACGATATTCTCGATTTTTCGCGCATCGAAGCCGGGCGCATGGATCTGGATCCGTCTTTCTTCGAGTTGCGGCCTTTGTTGCAGAACTGCATTGCGACGTTTCGCTATGTGGCGGAGAGCAAAGGGCTGTATTTGCGCCTTGAAGGTGACGATGCGCTGGCAGGGAAGGTGGCTCGGAGTGATCCGACGCGGTTGCGTCAGGTGCTCAGTAATCTGATTTCCAATGCGGTGAAATTTACGCAAGAAGGCGGCGTTACCGTCACCGTATCGGTGCTGCCGGTCCGTGGCGATTGGCTGGACCTGAGTATTGCCGTGGCTGACACCGGCATTGGCATTCCAGAAGAAAAACGCTCAAGCCTGTTCAAGGCATTCTCCCAGATTGATTCTTCCACCTCTCGCCGTTTCGGTGGCACCGGGCTGGGGTTGGCGATTGCACGCAAGCTCAGCGAAATGCTCGGTGGCACCCTTATGGTGGGCAGCAAGGAAGATAAGGGCAGTGTCTTTACGCTGTCGTTGCGCCTGTTGTTCCGGGAGCAGTCGGTGGCCAGTGTGCGGGCGGGGGCGGACAGCCCGGTTGAGCTGGCACAACCTACTTTGCATGGTCTGGTGTTGCTGGTGGAAGACAATGTGGTCAATGCCATGGTGGCGCAGCGTATTCTTGAACAGATGGGCGCCACCGTGGTGACGGCCAGCAATGGCGAGGAGGCATTAGGGAAAGCGCGCCAGCGTGACTTCGATTGCATCCTCATGGATGTGCAGATGCCGGTGATGGATGGCCTGGAGGCCACCCGGCGGCTGCGGCAGTGGGAGCGCGAGCAGGGCAGGGCGCCTATGCCGGTGGTGGCGTTGACGGCCAATGCCATGCATGAAGAGCGCGAACGCTGCCTGGCGGTGGGTATGAATTCTCATCTGGCCAAGCCGTTCCGTCGCCAGCAGCTGGCGCGGGCGCTTAGTCCGTATCTGACCCTGGACGTGTTCCACCCGGGCAGTAACTTCGCCGTCGGCCAGCCGTGTGGTCAGGGTGTCGCCGGCCTGCAATTGGTTCACTGAACGCACCGCTTCGTCCCCTTGAAGGTAATGCTGTAACCGCGCGCCAGAGTTTCCAACGGGCTGGCCGTTTGCAGGCGCTTACTTAACCCGCCCAGCTGCAATTGCTGTTGTTGAATCTGTCGTTGTATCGGTTGCGGCAGCCGTTTGTTCAGGGCAGCCAGTCGTTGCTGGCGGTCCAGCAAAAGCCGCTCTGGCGACAATCGGGCCAACCGTTGCTGGCTGGGTTGCAGCCGGCCCTGGAGCAGTGTGAGGCGATGCTGCATTTGCCGCTGCAGGCGATTGTGTAATTCATCCAGCCGTTGGCTGCTTTGCTCAAGGTGCTGGCGGGGGGAGCGAAGCCGTTGGCTCAGATGGCGCAGGCGTTCCTGCGGAGTACGAAGTTGTTGCGCCATGACCCAGCGCAGTCGCCGATGCAACCCGGCAAGTCGCTGGCTGACCACTGACAGGTCCGGGCTCACCAGCTCTGCAGCGGCGGACGGGGTCGGCGCGCGCATATCCGCGGCAAAGTCGGTCAAGCCGGTGTCGACCTCATGGCCCACGGCGGAAATAATGGGAATGGGACAATCGGCAACCGCCCGGGCCAGGCCTTCATCGTTGAAGGCCCACAGGTCTTCCAGCGAGCCACCGCCGCGACCGATAATCAAGACGTCACATTCGTTGCGGGTTACCGCCAGCCCCAGTGCCTGTCGCAGCTGGGCCGGCGCATCTGCGCCCTGTACTGCTGCCGGGTAAATCACCACGGGGATGGACGGGCAGCGCCGCTGCAGAACCTGAAGAATATCGCGGATGGCGGCGCCGCTGGGGGAGGTGATCACCCCGATCTGGCCAGGCCAGGCCGGCAGGGCCTGTTTGCGGTCCTGGGCGAACAGCCCTTCGCTCTGTAACTGAGCTTTGAGCGCCTCGAATTGAGCCTTGAGAGCGCCCTGGCCGGCTGGCTCCATGTGTTCGACCACAATCTGGAAGTTGCCGCGGGGCACATACAGGGTGATTTTGGCTCGCACCAACACCTGCTGGCCATTTTGGGGGGCAAAATCCAGCAGCCTGTTGCGATTTCGAAACATGGCCCCATTAATCTGGGCACGCGTGTCTTTCAGGCTGAAGTACCAGTGACCGGAAGCCGGGCGGGAAAAGTTGGACAGTTCGCCCTGGAGCCAGATCAGCGGGAAAGAGCTTTCCAGCAGGCCCTGGGCATCCAGGTTCAACTGGCTGATAGACAGTGGTTCGGCGCGGGATGAAATGGTCATCGCGGGAGGGTAGCCCGTTTTTTTGTACCCTGCCAGCGGTGATTGTGTGGTTAGCCGGTAATGTCGTATAATCGCCCGCTTAATTTAACGGGGTGCCTGTCCCATTCTAGGTGCTGCCGCTCCGCCCGGTGGCATCCGCCAGGCTCCCCCCTCACTTCCTACGGTGCAATATGCTCAGAATTGCCCAAGAAGCATTAACGTTTGATGACGTTTTGCTTGTGCCTGCCCATTCCAATGTGCTGCCCAAGGACGTGTCCCTGAAATCCAGATTGACTCGGGACATCGCGCTGAATATTCCACTGGTATCCGCAGCCATGGATACGGTTACCGAGCACCGCCTGGCCATTACCATGGCGCAGGAAGGGGGCGTCGGTATCCTCCATAAAAGCATGGATATCGAGGACCAGGCACGCAACGTGCGGATGGTGAAAAAATACGAATCCGGTGTCGTCAAAGACCCGATTACCGTCAGCCCGGATACCACGGTGGCCGAGCTGATGCGCATCACTGAAGCCAACAACATTTCCGGTGTTCCGGTGGTGAAAGGCGATGAGGTAGTGGGCATTGTCACCAGCCGTGATACCCGCTTCATCACCAACTACGACCAGTGCGTGCAGGACATCATGACCGGTAAGGACCGGCTGGTGACTGTGCAGGAAGGTGCTGGCGCTGATGAAGTTCAGGCCTTGTTGCACAAGCATCGCATCGAGAAAGTCGTGGTAGTAAACGACAGCGGTGAACTGCGCGGCATGATCACCGTGAAAGATATCGAGAAAGCCGCCAAGTACCCCAATGCCTGTAAAGATTCCCAGGGGCGTCTGCGCGTTGGCGCAGCGGTGGGTACCGGCGCCGGTACCGACGAGCGTGTGGCGGCACTGGTGGAAGCCGGTGTTGACGTGATCGTGGTCGATACGGCCCACGGCCATTCCCAGGGTGTTATCGACCGGGTGGCTTGGGTGAAGAAACATTTCCCCGAGGTCCAGGTGATAGGCGGCAACATCGCTACCGCTGCCGCAGCAAAGATTTGGTCGCGGCCGGCGCGGACGCGGTGAAAGTGGGTATTGGCCCCGGTTCCATCTGTACCACCCGAATCGTGGCCGGTATTGGTGTGCCGCAGATTACGGCTATCTCTGACGTGGCAGCCGCGCTGGAAGGCACAGGCGTACCGTTGATTGCCGATGGTGGCATCCGCTTCTCCGGGATATTTCCAAGGCCGTGGCCGCCGGTGCCAGCGCCATCATGATCGGTTCCCTGTTGGCAGGCACCGAAGAAGCGCCGGGTGACGTGGAGCTGTTCCAGGTGGCTACTACAAGGCGTACCGGGGCATGGGTTCCATGGGCGCCATGTCCGGTTCAACCGGCTCTTCCGACCGCTACTTTCAGGATGCCGCTGCCGGTATCGAGAAGCTGGTACCGGAAGGCATCGAAGGTCGAGTTCCTTACAAGGCCCAATGAGTGCCATCGTGCACCAGCTGATGGGCGGCCTGCGCGCCTCCATGGGCTACACCGGCTGTGCCACCATCGAAGAGATGCGCACCAAGCCGGAGTTCGTCAAAGTCACCAACGCGGGCATGAAAGAATCTCACGTGCACGATGTGACGATTACCAAGGAAGCGCCGAACTACCCAGTGGGGTGATTCGGGCTTTGGTGTCACTGGCTAAGAGCCTGATGCTTGGAGCAAATGCCAGATGCTGAAATCGGTCGAGCCGTGCTCGACCGATTTTTTTTTAAGCGTCAGGCGCCAGGCATTTGGCGTCGGGCCTGTTCTAATCAAGATTCGGCTGCAATCGCCGGCAATCACCGGGATAGATCCCCATGACAGACATTCATGCCCAGCGCATCCTGATTCTGGACTTCGGTTCCCAATACACCCAGCTGATCGCCCGCCGTGTGCGGGAAATCGGTGTGTACTGTGAAATCCGTGCCTTCGACATGACCGCTGAAGAACTCAGCGAGTTTGCGCCCAAAGGCATTATTCTGTCCGGTGGGCCGGAATCAGTGACAGCAGCGGAAACGCCGCGCGCGCCTCAGGCCGTGTTTGACGCGGGCATTCCGGTGCTGGGTATCTGTTACGGCATGCAGACCATGGCCGAGCAGCTAGGCGGCAAGGTCATCGCCGGTGAGAAGCATGAATTTGGCTATGCTCGTGTTGAGAAAGCGGAATTCAATGCGTTACTGAATGGCATCGTCGACCATGAAGAGCAGGGCAAGGAATTCCTTGATGTGTGGATGAGTCACGGTGACCGTGTCGGCGAAATGCCGGCAGGCTTTGTGGCCACGGCCACCACCGATAGCTGCCCCATCGCGGGCATGGCCAACGATGAAAAGCGTTTCTACGGTATCCAGTTCCACCCGGAAGTGACCCATACCTGCAGGGCGGCCGTTTGCTTGAGCGTTTTGTTCGTGAGTTGTGCGACTGTGAAGCCCTGTGGACGCCGAGCAATATTATCAGCGATGCCATCGACACCATCCGCGATCAGGTCGGCAGCGATGACGTAATCCTGGCCTGTCCGGTGGTGTGGACTCATCGGTGGTGGCAGCCTTGCTGCACAAGGCCATTGGCGATCAGCTGACCTGCGTGTTTGTAGATAATGGCCTGTTGCGCCACCAGGAAGGCGACCAGGTAATGGAAATGTTCGCCGACAGCATGGGCGTGAAAGTGATCCGGGTGGACGCGGAAGACAACTTCCTGGGCAAACTGGCTGGTGAAGCGGACCCGGAGAGAAAGCGCAAGATTATCGGCAACACCTTTATTGATATCTTCGATGAAGAAGCGGGCAAGCTGGAGAATGCCAACTGGCTGGCCCAGGGCACCATCTACCCGGACGTGATCGAATCCGCTGCCAGCAAGACCGGCAGCGCCCATTGATCAAGAGCCACCACAATGTGGGTGGCCTGCCGGAAGACATGAAGCTGAAACTGGTTGAGCCACTGCGTGAACTGTTCAAGGACGAAGTGCGCAAGATCGGCCTGGAGCTGGGTCTGCCCTACGACATGGTCTACCGCCACCCCTTCCCGGGGCCGGGGCTGGGCGTGCGAATTCTTGGCGAAGTGAAAAAGAATATGCCGACACCCTGCGTCTGCAGACCATATCTTCATCGAAGAACTGCGGGCCGCGGGCCTGTACCACAAGACCAGCCAGGCCTTTGCCGTGTTCCTGCCGGTCAAATCAGTGGGTGTGGTGGGCGATGCCCGCCGCTACGAGTACGTGGTCGCCCTGCGCGCCGTGGAGACCATCGACTTCATGACCGCTCGCTGGGCGCATTGCCGCCTACGAGTTCCTGGAGCTGGTTTCCAGCCGGATCATCAACGAGATTCCTGGCATTAGCCGGGTGACCTACGACATTTCGTCCAAGCCCCCCGCGACGATTGAGTGGGAATAAGCCGAACTGGCAGCGATAAGTTCTAGCAGATACAGAAAAACCCGGCAC
>UEXL01000246.1_pt1 | contig 30580 bp, 32 predicted proteins | sample 1796671 | NCBI WGS metagenome assembly UEXL01 (sample SAMEA4772471, study PRJEB27181) | metagenome | reverse complement strand
GTCGGAGCAACAGGCTACTTATTGCCGAACGAGAACCTTTACACCACCAATAATGAGTTTATTGGCAAAATCCTTGAAGTCAGTGGCACACGCATTCGTTTCTATGAGCCAATTAAAGTCGCCTTAACAGCATCCAGCAAATTAAGAGGCGGGTTGCTACGCTTAATTCAATTTGGAACGACAACCGAAAGGGACACGGTGAACGCACCTTCAAGTTCCGCCACTGGTTGGAATCATAACCTCATACCGACTGACATGCCGAAGCGAGGCACCATTGTTGGCAATCCAAACACCGACATAAACGACAGTGCTGGTGCTGATGTTAGCAATTACACTCTCACTTATGACGGTTGGGAAATTGTCAACGACAAAGAAGTTCAATTCAATATCACCAAAGTGGAGTCAACGAGTGCGATAAAAGACATCACCGATTCTCTTTCAACAGATCCCGACGACCCTACATGGCTTGTGAACAACGACACAGAAGAACAACACACGGTTGTTGTTTCGTGGGAAATAGATGCCCCGACTGGTGGCGGGTATTGGGGCACTGCCAACGGTGGCCCTGTCGTTCAAGGACTCGGTGCCTCCCTCCCTGTTTGGTATTTGACGGCCAAACCAATGGACGGCGGGAACATGGGCTTGCCAGCCGCAAACGCTGATTCACGGGGTGCCAATCCTTCAACACATACGACAGGGCATGGGTATAGCCGATTCTCCATAGAAGGACTCAATTCATGCTCACTGCCCGATATGCCGCCGCCCGATAAGCCATTTGACGGCCCAGTCGTCGCAGGTTCAACCGAGGCTGATCCGTTTCAATGGACTGGGCTGAACACTGCTTTGAATGCACATCAAGAGGACAACCTGCTGATTACAAAAAGCGAGTTTGGGACTCAAATGGACGACGCAGGGCCATTTCAAACGAACTGCATGGTTTCAACGAACGCCAATATCACTGGCGGAACTACAATCAAATTGTTGACACCAGCCACCAAAATATCATCCCAATTCAACGACGGTGATGTCATTTATGCCGCCGATAAAACCGCTTTAGGCACGATTGCCGCTGGCGGAATTGCTGAAACCACCAACACTGCCCTCACTGTTGTCGGGCCAAAAAGTATTGACAGTGGTGTGCGTGTTGATCATGGTTTTGGAAACACATTAAATGGCGACCCACCGCTTGGTGGGAACCGTTGTTATAACGCTGGCACATTTTATATGTGGTATCACGCAACAGGTTCGTTAAGCACTTTGAGAACAGGGGGCGTTGCGCCGAACTCTTTTTACGAACCCGGTGATGAAATAACAGACGAAAACGACAATTTGATTGGTTCTGTTCCTATTTGCCGGACTGTCAAGCGTCAAGCACCGGGGGCGGGCGGAACCATAGGTTCCCGTGTGCATATTGCCGACGGCAACGATTTGTTTTCGGACGCAAACAGGGACATTAAATCCTTCACCGTTGATAGTAACGATCCGAACTTGATTTATCATGTTGGTGAAAAATTGTATGCCGAGGAGATATATTACAAGACTATGGTGACAACATTACCAGTTCCCCAAGCAAATGAAGACGGAAGCGAAATGATTGGAGTTCACCCATTATCCCCAATCCCGACGAGTGCAGGTTATGAGGGTCAACGAATCAAGCCACACGACAGGATTTACAAGCTTCGGGCAACAATTTGCTTTATTGGGACTGTAAAAACCGTTGCAGACGACATGATTCTGTTAAAAGGACATAGTGCGGAGATTTTGGCAGATCAAGAACATATTTATGTTCATGCTTACATCGGGACAATCAAAGGTATGCAGGAAACACAGCATAAGACGAGCGTGCATGGTTTTCTAAGCGGCACTGTCGCCAACAATTCAACAACAACATTGAACTTCTCAACCAATGACACCACCGTATTCACCCGACGGGTATTGCCCGGTTCTAAATTGGAAACCAACAGCGGCACTCTTGTGGGAACAGTCAGTTCTGTTGGGGACAGGAGCATTACACTTGAAGCCAATAACGCCGTTGCTCTCAATGCGAACACCATACTTCATGTCCGAGGAAACAGCGAATGGGCAATTGAATTAGAGGATAAATTGCATTTTGACAACGGGGCAGGACATGAGTTCTTTAACGATGTAGCAAACACTACTGCTACTGGAACTTTTAGGTTAATTGACGATTTGCGTTTAAGAGCCGAGTCTGTCACTGCCCAAAGCATCACGATTTCAAACCTTGCCGCCGACGGCAGTGGCGACTCATCCCTTTCGGGCACTATCCTACGGAACCTAAACCGTGATCAACGCCTATTCACCCCTGCGGTGAACTATGAAGCGGGGGTCAACAATCAAGGTGCCCTTAACACCCAAGCCGCCGATTGGAAATATACTCAAGCACACCACGACGATGGCAACAACACTGGTTCTCGTTATCTTATCGTCAAATCAACTGCTGGTGTCAAAAGCATTGACAAAGAAACCTATGGTGGATCTTTGATGATGAATTATGCCGACGCATTGAATGGCAACCCTGCGACTTTGATTGGTGAGGATGGAAAAGAATACGGCACCATTTCTTCGGTTTTGGACGAAAGGGCTGTCACTTTTCAAGGAACGACTTTCACCTATTCACGAATCAAATTGGCTACATGCGTTGCGGATATTCCCGAAGGAACCGTCCTTCACCGTGCGGCACCGACAATCACCCTCACCTCCGCCATCAGCGGAAACACCTTACGACACGGACAAATGCTGTTCAAAGGAAAAGACATCAATAAGTGGCAAGTCGCTCTTGAGAACGGGCATAAAATCAACAGCCGCTTCCCAAAATGGAACAACGCATACGGCGACCAACACGAAGAAATCACAAGCCTCACCAATTCCGATGTTGTATTGAATAAGGCCATTGTCAAAAACGGATTGAAGAGTGAAGTCAGCACTATTACAGCCTCCACTGTTGCACACACAGGTTCACAGGGGTATGTGCATAGACCGTTCCGAACGGTGAGGGCCGTCAACACAGAACGGGTCAAAGGGTTGCACATACCTAACGAAGCGATGGTTTGGGAGAACATAGAACTGGTGGACGACACTGGTGCTGAATTAACCCTTGAGGGCGGTTCTCCGTTTGGAACCGTGATAAAGACTACAATTACAAACAGAACCGCATAGATCCTAAGACGAATACAGCCTCTTCGTTGCCTTCAACACCCGGCAGTGGCCTTGAGCCGAACTTGGAAATCCAATTGCCATCGCAGGATGAAATACCGGGCAACATCATTGTCCGTAGTGGGCACGACCGTGTGCAAGCATGGCGACACCTCTCATGGGGTATGGGTGGCCTAAGCATCCCTCGTCCCGATGAACCGGGTGTTATAGAGGCGGGTGCGAGTCCATACGACAGCACCGCCGGAGAAGCCACGCAGTTTGACACAAACGACAGGGTTCTTCACTTCCACCCAGTGCGTATTTTGCACGACACCCTCACCTCCCAATTCGGCCTCTCATTGAACAACACACCCGGTGCAGTGCCCAGTGGTTCAACACGAATGTTTGCGGCACACCGCCTTTCCGATCACACCGAGCGTGGTTCGGTATTGCCCGAAACCCAAAACGGGGCAGTTCAAGCCAGCAACATACACGCTCACCACCGCATTCGCTTTGGTCGTCAAGGGCACCATTTTGTTTCACCTATCACTATACGAGGAACGCCTATGTCCCTTCGCCGTCAATTGCACAGATCACACGGGTCAGCATATTCGTTGATGTTTGAAGCGGAAACGGAAAACAAGCACTTTGGTTTCCAATCGGGACATAATGACAGCGACGCAAACACATTCTATTTAGACACGATGGAGGTTAAATCGCTCACTGAAAACACTGGGTCTTTCAGCGCAGACGGCCTACCCCACGCTGAAATAGAGAATAACGGATTGCCAAATCACCACCGATTCTTCAACGCCGCACCAAATGACGGCTACGATGTTTTGTTTGCACCGGGTCAAGAACATACACTGACCGAAGGCGGAAAGGAGCAAGTTCACTTTGTAGCCTCAAATCACGGAAAGGAATTGAGCAATTTTGGTGGCTACGGAAATGCGGCTCATAGTGCCGCTGTGGCCTTAGAATTGGCGAGTTCAAGGGTTGTCAACAACCGCTTCACGGCTGGTGAAGAGTTCACTATCAACGGATTCTTTGTCAATCAATACTTGCTCATGGGTGGTCGCCCAAGACCAGCACTACGCACACTCCCACACGAAAGGAGTCAAGTTGATCCATACGGCTACACCTACAACGGACACCCAGCAGGATGGCATCAGCCCCGTGTGGGAACTGAACTGGCTACGGTGCCCCCTCTTATCGCTCACGACCCCGAAATGGTGAATGCTTCGGCCACTGCTGTCGCTATCGTTGAATCTCCATCCACCAACAACCAAGCCCACTTCACTCAAGTTTCAGCCCATAACGACCTTGCTTTGGTGTCGGCCAGTGATACGAACTCCGGGGCTACACCCGACGCATTCCTTTGCACATGGTTGGCTGGATACAGCCACCCTGCACTGTTCGGCACAAGCCGTGAGCAATACATGACATTCCGATACAGAACAGCAGGTATGCCGAAGGCGGTCAATAACCCAGCCGTTCGTGGTTTAATGTTGAGGAATGCCCATTCTATTGGCTCTCAAACGACAGGAACACCGAAGGTTGCTATGCCTTTTGAGCGACTATATGCCTTTCAATGGCTACAAAATTATGGCTACAATGGATTGAATGCGGGAGGTCATGGGGCAAATTGGGGGACAAGAGCCGCCAGTGCTGTCCTCATGGGCCACTCCACTATCCGAGAGCCACACGGCACGCTTGAACTGCGACCGAATTATGTGTATCATGCGTATGGTCGCCGAAAGAGTCGTGGTGAAGGCATTGGGGACGGACTCAACCCATACAAGGTCGTTTCAAGAACCATTTTAGATCAGGATGCAACCAATTCGCAGGTTTGGAGTGAAGTCACGACCGTTGAGAACGCTATGGTTGCAGTGGATTGGAGCCGCCGTTTGCCTGTGCGAGCATGGGGATTCCGAACAGGCAGTGATGCACTGAATATGCTTGCTGGCGACCCTGCTGAAACTCTCACCACCCAACAAAAAATCCAAGCCTCCGGTCGTTTTGACGGCGGAAAGCACGACACCATGAACACACTGCCTGTGGGCAACGACTGGCAAACCCTGTCAGCCTACACGGGTGTTGAGCGAACAGTGCCGATTGGTGTTGTTATGAGCGAACACACGAACGAAGGATATGACCTTGAAGGGTTCACTCGCCTCTCAACTAAAGCGTGGGAGAAAGGGGAGAATCCAGCAGGTATGGGTCGTGTATTGGATATGGAGGATGTCGGGCTTGTCAAGCCAAACGCTCTCCCAGCGGGTCTTGTTCACTCTCACCGAACCGAGTTCACCACAGTGACGGGGACTTCGGCTAAGTTCCTTCATGCTAAATCACTGAACACTGGTTCAGATCCTATCATTGGCTTGAATCACCATAGCGGGGATGCTACTTTGGCGGCAGGTTCGGTTGAGGCTGTCACTCAATCCACTGCATTTGGTGGCGGAAGCACTTTCATTCACCATAAAGGAAACAACCTCCACCTTAACGCTCATCCTGTTGATCATAAGGTCAGCAGTGGGGATTTGACCCATTTCCCAGCACATGGCTGGGGTCGTTCTTTGAATATGAAGAATAAGAACGAGGCTGAAAAGAGGGACTATGCCTATTCCGTTGTCGGAAATAGCCGACCACAGGCAGGTGCAATCCGACTTATCACCTCGTTTGGGTATGGTTGTTGAAACCGAAAGTGAGCGAACCACTGGAAAGAACGAGGAATACATTGTCACCAGCACCAAAGCCGTGTCTTTACACAGTGACTTGGCTGTCGGTCAACAGTTCCCATTAACCCCATCTTGGGTTCAACAAACAAAGTGGACGAAGTTTGCTCAAGGGGGTCAAACAGCCGCCGCTGGGCCGGATGGCACATACGGCGACCCAACCCAACCAAACCAAATAGAAAAAATGCCGCAGTGGTCGTTGAATAGGGAAACCCTCTTTGATGCGCCCAGCAATTCCGACACCGTGCGTATGTTTGACAGCAAAGGTGTCCAAGACCATTGGGCTGTTCGTGGGTGTGGTGATTTGCCAGCATGGGGTGGAGTGTATATTCTCCGTAAAACATGGCTTGAGCGACCCGAAAACAACAACAACCGCCGAAGTGTGATGCCCTATGACGCCGACGATTCCTTGCACCAACAAAACCCTGCGCCTGTGTCAATACCGTGGATCAGCCTGTTCGCAAAACAGCCGACTACATCATGCGTATGGTGCGTCCTCTCAAAGTGTTCGGCTTTACAACACGAAAGGACTGGGACAACACAGACCAATTCACCCAAGACGGATGGCTCTTGGGGGCATATAACACTCTCACAGCAAGCGATAAAGCACACCAACCGTTCACCCGTGACAAACGATACGGTATGTTTGAACTGAACCAAAGTAAAATGCCCGGAACACTTGAGCCTATTGCATCCCGTGTTGATACTGCCCCAACAATGGCTTGGCCGGACGCAAACGACAGGGATGTCACTTGGCACTTGATACCGAGCGCAAACATGCTTCAACACTTCAAGTCCGATGCCGCAAGAAGGGATGGAGAAGGTGCTTTGTTGCCTTCAATTGACCCCCGATATTCACAATCCACCCATCCGGGCGGAAAGCATGTGGTGTCGCAAACAGAAACCCAATTCACTACTCAATCCAATTTGGCTTTGATGGATCCTTACAACCGAAGAGGTGCCGATGAGAAAGTTGTCAAGGAACAAGCGGATTTGGCTATGACAACGCTCGGCCCTAAGCAAAAAAATATCAATTGATGGTGGGTCTTACATGTATGTCAAGGACGCAACAGTGTTCCCTGCTACTGGAACACTTGTTATCATCGGCCTCACAGGCCAATTGACATACACAGCAAGGGACGAGCAACGACTGACGATTTCAACCGATCCTGCACAGGCCAGTGCCATAGCATAGGCGACCTTGCTGGTTATGAGGTCTATTTCGGTAAAAACGGTGATTCAACACCGGCCACAGTCGCCAACATCCACCCGTCAAAGCATTCACTTGTAGTCGCCCCATCGTTCGTGGACAACGCTGTGTCAATGGGTCTTTCACTGCCGGACAAATGGGACGCCACTGACAGCGGAGATACTCAAACATTCAGCCCCAACCTCGCTTATCGGGGAATCGGTCATTATGAGCCATCGGACTTCAACATGCTAACTCCCCAGCGGTTCGTGCTAAACGACGGGGCAAAAGAAGGCATCATTTCCTATGTGAAGCGACCGGGGACGGGCGGATTAAGCACGGTCTATGCTGACGGAAAGGCCCTATCCGCTACGAATTGTCCTCCGTATTTGATTGATGCAATCCAAAAGCGATGGCGTATTGCTGGGGCTGATGTCGTGTCGGGAGAAGGCACTTGGCAACAAAACCTTCTCAAGTTCCGCAATATCAACGGCGACTCACTTTCCGGTGGAGGTATGTCACTCGGAAAGGTGCGTTTGGGCCACTACATGGCTGTCGGAGTGCGAACCACAGATGCCGCATTGATGATGTTAAACGACATCGGAACATCGCTCCCCGGTGCAGATCTTGTCCCCTATGAAGCGATCATTGAACCAACAAAGAAAGACACGGCCCTGTATGATTATGGCGAAACGGTGCCTACATCGGGGTATCTTCTCCGCTTCAAAAATGAAATGACCCTTTCAGCCGCCCTCAACGCTCACCCATCCTTACTGTCCAGTATCGATCACAGCAGTGTTTTCGTGAGCAGGGATGCAAGGGGAATTGGTGTGCTTGATACAATCCGTTCTTTGTCGCAAATGGATGGGCGACAATTGTTGCTGGATGAAACGGGCCGCATCCTTTATTCCGGCACTGTGTTTGTCGGTCGGGATAAGCGGATAGGATCATCCAGTGGCCCTCAAACCATTGAAGTTTCTTCAATGCTTGAAATGGCAAACCATGTCATTGTTGAAGGTGATAAAATCGCCGAAAATGAACAAGTTCGTGCCGAAGTCAAAGATTTGGAAAAGGCCAAAATGATGGGCGGCGAAGGGAACGAAGAAGGTGTATTACGCACAGCCACACAAATGGTGCCGGGATTGAAAGAGCCAAGTATGGCTTTGCGTATGGCAAAACAGTTTATGAATCGGACAGAATCGGGAGCCTCTATGTTGCGTGTCGGTGGTCTTGTCAAGGCAAGCCACATCAACCCGGTGAAATCATCAATGTTGACTTCGCCAATGAGGCGTGAAGGGCCAGTTCGCAGTATTTGAGGCAACAACCAACAGCACCACAGGTTTCACAGATTTGGTGATAGGCCAGTATGAAAAAGGCATTGAAGGTATTCTTGCTGATTTGTTGTCCTCCACTGCCGCAACCTCTCAAGAAGATCCATCCCGTTTGAAAGAACGCATGGAATTGTCATTGACTGGTTCGGTTCGTTTGGTCGCCGCCAGCCGTGTGAGAACTCGTCTTGTCAATAACACCCGCCTCATTATTGGCGGTCGCTGGCGAGGTGGTTCCGTGAACACACCGTTGGGCGCAATTGGACTCAAGGGTGGTGCTACTGGTGTTGTCAAGAACGGGGCAATAAACGCTACATCAACGACCGCTGTTGTCGTTGACGGCGTTGACGCTACTACACGCTTTGCGGCAGGGGATAGAGTCTATACCCTCGCTGACGCCTATGTCGGCTTAGTCCAGTCCGTTTCGGCAACGCAAATCACGCTGACGGCCAATAACGCCGTAGCCATCGCCGACAACATTGAATTGAGAGTAAAGACAAAGAGGTCTGACCCAGTGGGTCATTCAAAGTCGGTCTTTTACGAGGTGAGATAATGCCAATACTTGATGGAATAAAAGCAAAATTAGCGGATCACCTACAAACACTTGTCAGCCAAATGAGTCTTGGGACTTCGGGAGGTCAAGCCTCACGGCGGGACAGTGGGACAGGGAATGTCGCTATGTCAACAACGCCTGTCGTGCAAAGAGTGGACGACCGAACTATTTCAGCAAATGCAATTTTCACGACGGAGATGATTTCTTCAAATGATGTCAAAGAAGTGGTGTTGCATGGTGCAACACCTCTTGACAACCCTACCTTTAGGGCTTCTTTTGTTCCTATCAGCAAGAATACTACAAACGAGATTCGTGTTGATGTCGTCATGGAGGTGCGATAATGGGAACAACAGGCATAACAGAAGGACACGAAAAATCAGGAACGGGAGCGTCTTGGCAAGCCGACGGATTAAGGGATAGTGATGTGCTTTCATCAGCCTCTCTCACCAATTTCGTGGAGCGAGGTATAGGCAACGGTGTTATCCCGATCAACCTCACCAATTATGGTGCCGACAGCGGTGGTTCAGATCGAAACAACCCAATTGTCGGGAACTGCGTCGTTCGTCCCAATACAGGGGGTGCGACGAACTCTATTTTCGTTGATGCAGGGGTCGTATGCCTTGATGGCGTCTTTTACAATGTGGGCAGTGGAACTGCGTTCAATTTTGACACCAGTGGCTACTACAACAGCCGTTTCAATGCGGGCGGTATGGTGTTGCCCAGTGGCTCAAATCAAGAGTGCTGGGTGCTTGTCATTGTTGACCCCGAATTGAACGGCACAAACAACATCGGGCTTGTATGTGGCCCTGTGGTTGATGTCAGCACTGGCCTTTATCCTCAAATGCCTTATTCACATTTGGTTAAGCAATCAGTCGTTTTAGCGGCTATGCGAATTACCTATGCCAGCCCATTGAATGTGGCGGCAATTGAAGACAAGCGCATGTTCATCCGTGGTGGGCCTATGCCTTTGACGACCTTGAGAAAGTCGGACGGAACCCCTACTGACCCAATCAACGACTACGGCACCACCCCAACATTGACCGCAGGAACCTTACCCGAAGTCGGACTTGGTGTTTTCTATGCAAGAGATCCAATCGGACATCAAGCGGCACTTGCCGCACCTCATGGTGCAGGGCAAACCCACCTCTTTTACCAGTCGGACATAGCGGTCGGTGCTGGTGCTGGTGGTTCGTATCAAATCACCCCAGTTCACCGAACTGAAAAACAAATCCTATCGGTCGGTGCTGGTGCTGGGGCTTTAGCGGCTCTCGCTTGCACACCTCTCGCCAGTGCCACAGGTGCGGCAAATACTCATTTAATCAGTATTTTGTGGACAAATGCCAACGGCTCAACCACGAAGGCTTGGGTGGAAAATGTTCACTACACCGTCAGCGGTAAGGTTGTCACCACCACAGCGGCGGGTGCGGCGGCAGGTTCGGCTGAAATCACATATACCCATGCGGGGTATTGAGATGGGTGATTTGGACTTGCTCGGATCGAGGAACAAATATCGTGCCAAAGTCACGCAGGATTGTCCCGGCTGTGGCGACGGCGTTCTTGCTTTACGCATCAATGGCTTCTATGCAGGGAGCCGAGAAAGGATATTTTTATGGGAATGTCCTGCGTGCGGTGAACTATGGCGACACGCACGACCGAGGTTGAAGCCCGTGCCGCAGATGTTGGATTCGGCGTCTTGAAAGGCAAGTTTCAAGGATATTCAAAGAATCCTTTGGCTGGTCGTGCTGAACGACAGGCTAAAAGAAGGGCATGGGGAGTTTCCCGCAAAAACAAATCAAAGCGCACAGCCAACAGATACAAGAGATCTAAGAAGCGTGGCAGTGGTTCGGGGGCAAGACCTAAAATGCGGCGGTCTTTAGGTGCAGGTGGACAGCGGCCAGCGAGGGATAGATAATGATTTGGAGTTTGATTTTTGCGACATTGACAGTGATTTTAGTTTTCTTGATGTATGAGGTGTTCAACCTTATTGAAATCCCTCCCGAAGAAGGAGGGAGCGAAGAGGATGAACGCCAAGCAATTATTTCCTCAATGTCCCGTCAGCATTTGCGTTAAAAGAGGGACTGTTGCGCCCCACTTCCGAGTGATGGGTAAAGACCCGGCATTCCTGCCTTTGCTCTTTCAACAGCCGTGATTGCGTCAAGGCCCAATCCATAAGGAATCAGTGAGCGCATTTGATACTTCGGCATTGTCAACCCGCTTGGCATTTTGTGGTCGCCGACTCCTTGAGTTCCAGATCGTGCGCCTCTCGGTGCCCATTGGTGATATTTGCCAGCGTGTCCGGGTCGCTTTGGTGCTGTCGGAACTTCTTTCACCCTGTTTCCGAACTTTGCTTGTAGTTCCTCAAGACTCATGTTCAGTTCCGGTGCATCAGCGGCCAGTCCTATTGCAGTATGAGGTCGTGGTTGCCAAATGTTGCTGGCATTTGTCCACAAATCAGTGGGTTTGCGTGAAGGTATTGCAGGGTGTCCCGGTATGTCGTGTCGGTCAAAACCAAGTAATTCAGCGAATGGGCCGGAATAAGAAGCGTGGGTGACAGACGACCACGGAGTTTGCTGTCCCTTTCTTGGTTTCACGGGTCGTCCCATGAAGTCCTGCTTAGGCTGTGCTAAATTGCGTGCCCCCAATTCGGGTTGAAAACGCATCATTCCTGTCGGGTTCTCCAACCACCAATACATTGGATCGTCAGCATCAAGACCTTCGTTATTCAGTCTGTAATCCTGCAATTGATCAATCATGCCTAATTGATGAAGCAACAATGCCCGACCAACCTGTGATTTGGCGTTTGTTGGCGTTGGGCCAACACCTTCTCGCATGAAGAAATTAGCGTCCCCTGCGTTCCTCGCTCGGTTGAAGTCCTTTTCCTTTTGATCTTGACCCTCCCAATCCGCCCACGGTTTGCTACCAAAGGCGGCGACGGAGTTCCCTTCACATGGCGGTGAAGAAAAGAATACATCGGGTGTTTTACCACCAAACAGGCGCAAGTAGTCGTCTAAATTGTATTGCTGGATGTCGCCCGGTAAATCGGGCATGTAGCCCAAGTCCACATCGTAGTCTTTGTCGGGATTGCCCGCATACATGATTTCAGCAGTTTTTACATCATGCCCCCTATCACGGGCGGCTTGACTCCAACCTGCTCCCATGTTCTCATAACCACCACCAGCGGCGAAGTTATCCACAACCCTAAGTTTGGCGACATCATCAGCGGCGGATAAATCGTCCTCTTCTAAATTGAGAGTTTTCAACAGATTCCACCCCCCGGCCAATGCTTTGCCGTGTCCCCACATGTTCCCCTCCACGACTCATCATCCCTTGAAGTTTTCGATCACTTTCTGTATTTACGAATCCATTGATCCATCAAATCGTTGAAGCGATGTGGTTTGTCTTGTTTTCCGGGTTCGCTTGGTTGCGGCTCCATCAAATACATTCGGAGTTTTCGCCCACACATTTTACAACAGGGCTTACGCATAGCACTGGTGAACATTCTGTGGTTCTCACCGTTTGTGTCAAGGCACTCACCCGAACGACATTCCCACCATTTAGCCATGCTCATTCCTCTTCGTCGGTGATAGGCCACGAAACATCAGCATAGGGTTTCTTTCCTGTCTTTGTATCAAGGAACCGAACTCGCTTGTTCTTTTTGACAGCATGATACAGATCGTAGCACATGATTGCGTCTTCAATTGCCCACCTTGCACATTTTATGTGTTGGCCCTTTAGCCAAGAAACGCCTTTCCTCATCCGTGTAATGATTTCAACCGGGAGGCTACGCACCCCGTTCCAGCGAGCAAGATCATACAAGTCAAACCGCTTGCCTTCGTTTTGAAGAACCGGCGAACTGGCTTTTTTGACAGCCCTCAAAATATCAAAGGAGTTTTCACGGAACTTTCCGTGCAAATTATGACCCACCATTGGCACATCGTCCCGCCAAAAATCAAAGGAGTTCAAATCCCTCAATTCTGTTTTTAGGCTTTTTTCACTCATTGAAATGTCGGTATATACGATGGCTTTTGGCCCGTCCCATGTGGCAATTAACAGGGGTTTCAGTTCACCCCGCCACCCATCGTCCTCAACGGCTGTGTCAAACAATACGGCAATTCCCATCATCTCAAGCACCCCATTTGAAAGCGACATAGTTCCTGCCGCCCTTTCCTTGCTTAACGATTTCAACCTGTCCACCCTTTCTTAACGCCTTGAAACGGCGTTCAGCAGTGATGTCAGCAACCGACTGTTGAGCCGCATAGACCTTGAGCAGATCTGATTGCATAACACGCTCAATACCGTCTTTTTCGCTGGTGAACTTCTTGCACATAGTGGATGCCTTCGTCCATGAAGCACGCTCCGCAGTGACCTTCTTCTTGTCCTTGACAGACTCCTACTGTTCAAGCCAAATGGTGAGGTTATGTAGGTTGTCAAAAATGATTTCACTTGCCATCATAATGTGGTCTTCTGTGATTTGGTCTTCACGCATGAGAACAGCGATCAAGTTTGCGAAAATCATGGTGTAGTTCTCAATGTTCGGCAGGAACGACAGGGCTGTTTCCCTCACGGCCTCGCTGGCTATGTTGTTCACCAGTCCGTAGTAGTCGTCCACCGCATTGAGTAGTGCTGGGTGATACCCAGCCGATACGGTGAATATGTCGTGTGCGTGGCGCATAGCGGCTTGTTCTCTCTCCCCTTCGGGAATGCGCCTCCATACTTCATCACGCTCTATGCGGCGTTCTTCTATTTCCCCGTCTTCGTTGCGAATCTCCACGGTTTCCCATGTGATGCCCATAGCGTCAAACAAACGGTTCTTCATCAGATCGACAGAACCCTGCAAGTATTCGGCCAGTGTCCCGTAGTCCATGATTCGTTCATCTGTTCGGGTGTATGCGCCAGCAACACGGTGTTCGCTGGTGGTTTGTCGCTGTTCACTGGTGATGTCATTTTGAAACAGGAACACACGCTGAAAGAAACCTTTGTCCAGCACATGCGCCATGATGTCCTTTGGTGGATAGGTTGTCATCCAAAGCGATACCCCCGATGGAGTCCTCACATCACCACCAACAAGGTGCTTAACGAGAATGTTCGTCCTTGACCCCAGTGGAGCCATCGCTTGTTGAAGGTATAGGATTTTGTCGGAGAAGTGGGCTTTGGAGTCGTTGAGTAGGATAGATGCTTCGTCAAATAGAAGTGTCTTGTAGCCGTTTAGAAGGCCGGGAACTGTTATGTGGTTGACTTCACCCGTTGGACGGCCATTGTCGTCCACTACGGGCGTTTGTTGGACTGTTCCGATGAGTTTAGCGTCCGACCCTGCTGTGAAGGTGTCGCTTTCAATACCGCACGCCTCAAGCAATCGATCAGTGAACTCCCATGCGATGGACTTTCCTGTCCTTGATTGTTGAATCCAATAGGTGTGAACACGACAGTCAATGTAGGTGCCGTGTATAGGGACTCTCATGTAAGGGGCACATAACTGACCCATGACGAAAAAGAAGGACAACAAGCCAGCGTATTCGTTGAAGAATGACACGGTGTTAAACCGTTCAATGTAGCCACGAATGAATGCCGATCCGTCGTTATCACTGCTGACGACGGCATAATCATCCCACTGTCGCTGTTGCGCCATCATGTCGTTCATGTCGCTGTTAATTGATACTGTCATGCTTTTGCCTCCGTTGGAATTGTCCCTATCATTATCCCCTATATCAACGCTTAGGCATTGGTGATTTTGACTCTCTCTTTCACCACAGGCGACTCACTGTTCAGTGCCTCAACAATAGACTTGGCACGGACTTTGCCAATGCCTTCAAGTTTCATCAATTCCTTCACAGAAGCCCCAGCGATTTCAGCGATTGAGCCGAAAGAAGTCAGCAAACGCTTTGCGATAGCCTCACTACACCCAATGCCACGAAGGCCGTCAATCCGCATATCCTCGCTTGAAGTGCGGCGGAGTGTGCGGTATGTGCTGATGCTCCCAAGCGTGCCATCCTTTTCACATCGTTTCACGATCCAATAGGCGGCGGCGGAAGGAGTAGGGAATTGCATAATCGTCAAGTCAAAGTCAACATCAAGTCTTGATAGTGAACCCAAGAACTGTGCTTGGATGCGTGCGTATGGTGTCCGGTTGCCTCTTCGCTTGAGGCTCGCAACATAGGCGTCCAGTTTGCCATGAATAACCAGTATCATGCGGTTGTAGTTCTCGTCCATGTTCTCCAATTGGTGAGCAAGGTGCCCACTTTGGAGCGATTGCATGTAGTCAGCGATGCTCTTTGCTTCAATGCCGATTTGACCGTAGCAGTAGTCGGTGATCAAGTTTTGGTTGAGTTCCCACTTGATTTTTGCCTTGTCGGCTTGCTTCTTGACAGCCTCTTCAAGACCAGATCGTTCACGGTTGTCAATGTATAGGATTTTTTCAACCATTCAATCACCTCTCAATACTTCGGGATGTCGCTTTCGCAGTGCAGTATAACAACGGTGGCAAAGACGGTGTATTGGATGCACAGTTTTCACTCCTTTTGTGCATCCTCGGCACCTGTATTTTGCCTTGACATTATCAGTTCTTCCAAGCGTGCCCGGTTGAGAAGGTCGGTGACGAGTAATGCCCATTTTGGGTCTGCCGACATAGCCACTATTTGACCTTGTTGACATATTTCAAATGCACCTTCCATAGTTTCGCTCAAGCGGAATCCCCAGTCGGGTTCGTCAAAGCCAAAATCAGCCCATGTAAATTGATTTTGCATGGCTTGGACTTCTTCAAAGTCCTTCTCCATGCCCTTCACCTTTGCTTGCATCTCGGCCACTTTTTTTGCTCGTATTTTTTCAATGTCTTCTTTGTCGCTCATCCAATTCCACTCCGGCTTCATTCCTCTTCCCCAGTTAGATCTTTAATCACCTTTCCGCTTATGCACGATGGGCACTTGCGGAATCCGGGTCTTGCTAAGTTTTTGCATTTTCTGTCGGCACATAGCCTTGTTGTTAATCGCATTCATTCCTCTCCTTTTTCATATTTCCAATTGGATTCTTGTTTGGGATTTTCCAATTGAAAAATTGATTTTCCAATTGAATTATTCATACCCCGCCACTCCTGTCATAGAATGGGCAACGCCCGATACAATACCCCTTTTGATGTAGGGTTCGGCATGAAGGTGATTTGTAGTATCGATCCACATTATGGTTGATGTATGATACGGTGATGTCCTCTTTGTAGTCCGACCAATTCAAGTCCCGAATGAACGACACGATGGTGTCCTTGATGCTTCGGTTGGTGACTGGTGATGAACGAGGGGGTCTTGCGAAGGAACGAAGCCTGTCCTGCAAATACATGGCGAGATACACCCTCGCTTCGTGAGTAGGGTTGCTCCCCTTTTCACAGGCGGCTGACGCCAAGCAGGGGAGTATGGTGAGGTTGCCGACCTTTTTCATGTCCACCTCAACGGGTTCAGCCTCAAATGGTGCGTCGGGATCTCGCTTCTTTGTCTTGATAACCATGCCTTTCGTGCCGTATGGCACCATGCCCCCATGAGGCTCGTCGGCTTTGGCTATGACTGACGGCCAACCTGCTTCAAGGTCTTCGGTTGTCAGCGGCATACCCCATAGCCCTCGTTTGAAATTGTATGTGTTGGGAATGCGAATGTGCCTGTCGGGTCGGAATGAAACCACTGGATCGAGAGTGGATAAGTCCCACTTCTTGACCCAGCCGTCAATCATTTTACGCCCAGTGAGTAGGAAGTCACCGAGTTCAATTGAAGTCGGTTCGTATGTTTTGTCAAGGCTGACCCAAATGTGAACTCCGCCTCCGGTGAACCACATAGCGTGCCGCCAGTCGTTTGACACAAGGTGCTGATGAAGCGCATAGACTTCTTTGAAGCACCTGTCGCCCGCTTGGGCGGCTGATACCCCTTCTTTCATGGCTCGCTCATAGTCCATGTCAATGACGAAGTGTGGGATCACAGCCGTGTTGTATTCACCACGGTTCCCCTTCGTCTTCAATTGGCGGAAACCATAGACAGTAGTGGTGAGGTTGTCAGCACCGTTCGTGGCGGCGACATACCGTTGAAGTTCGTCCATGTTATGCACCACTTTCCGCTTTCGCATATCCACCTCACGGGGAAAATGTCGGAACATGTGGGTGCTTCGTGTCATAATGCTCACTCCAAGTGTGTTTGATAACGGGGGCAGAACTCTTTGAGAGCGCACCACGGGTCGCAGATTGAGTATTGCCGACCGGGTGCAATAAGCGGGAACATGCTGATGTCGCCGTCGCCTTTGTAGCGACGGTGCATACGAACGAGGTTTTGCATGTCAGCCATCATCAAGCCCAGTTCTTTGACACGAACTGCCTCCACCAAGCGGAACATTTCGGCGTCCTCGGTATCGGTGCCTTTGACACCTTTAGTGTGATCCCACCCCCAGTGGGTAATTTGTGCCGAAGGGTCTGCCTTTCGCAACGCCCATACATAAAACGCCATTTCCTTTCGCATAGCCTCGTATTTGTATTTGGCCTCTTTCCAAGCACCAGTCTTGAGTTCGTGAATGTGAAGTGTCCCGTCGGGGTTGGTATAAATGCGGTCAATGAAACCGTTGATGTGTATGCGTTGGGGTTCGCCGTCAACCGTGATTTCAACCACGCAATCAATTTCCATCTCGTTGCCAGTCGGCAAGAAATTGTCGGGGTTGCTGTTGTTGAAGCGGTCAATCTCCTTCACACGGAAACGGTCAATGTGCAGATCTTCATCCAAAAAGAACGAATCCTGTGCTGAACGGATTTCCTTAGAAGTGGGAAAACACTGACGAAAATAGCCATCAAGGTCAGTTTCGGCACTTGCCTTTTCAATATCCACCCTGTCATAGAATCCTTCAACGGCGTCGTGGACATTGGTGCCCCGTAGCATGTTGTCGTTCTGTGGTTCCTTCATGCCGACGATTCGTTTTAGACCGTATTGTTGAGCGCAAAAGGTGGACTCGCCCAGCGAGGACTTGCTCATGCGGAGAATGATGTTGTCGGGCATACCGGGGTGCCAATCATAACATGAGAACAAGTCCTCATGGTTCGGCACAGGGTATGGGCGTGGTGGTTTGTGTGTTATCATTCACCACCACTCCTTCGGTTCGGGCTGTTCGTCCTTCTTGACCCATTCAAATTGCTCAAGTATTGACTTGTTTCCGGGGTCATTGATTTCACAAGACATAGCGTTATCGCTGTGCAGTTCCTCTTCGCCTCCCCACATTTCAACAATGCCTTGCTGATCGTCGTGATAAACGCTCACAGCATCACAGGAATTGCATTCAAACGGCCTTCGGCCTTCGGGCACGAATCCATCGGCGAACTTCTGTTCCATTTCAGCGAGGGTGTTGTATTGGTTCATCCCGTGCTTCATTGGGGAAACCCTTCGGCTTTCCTCGTCCCAATGCTTGGCTTGCGCCCATAGATCGGGATATTTTTTCCACAGAACATACCACGAAGAAGTAGGTTGTTTGATGCAGTGAAAACATCCCAAGCGTTGAAAATTGACATACAATGGGTTCACCATGTCAAGTTCGTCAAGGTATTTGAAAGCGTCTTCTTCCTCCGTCCATCCCCACTCAATGAGAGGATAACGAATGCCGTCCTCCTTTGCGGTCTTTGATACACGCCTCTTCTCGTCTATGGCAATACCCACATACTTGATCGTGCATTCCTTTGTTGCTCGTTGGAGGGGGTAAAGTTTGGCTTCTCTTGCCCAGTAGCAAGGATAGACGATGAGAGGTGCCCCACGAACATTTCCTTCGTTCTTGCCCCTCGTCACCTTGCCATAGAACCACTCGTTCCATGACTTCTTTGAGAACACATGCTCAACATGCAACCCCTTTTCGGGGTATTTTTCTTGAATGTATTTTTCAACATGCTTGATGTATTCGTAAAGTTCGGGGAACTCAAACCCAGTGTCGGCGAATACAATGCGATGAACTGGATAATTCGGATCGTCCATCTCAAGCATTTTCAATAACATAGCCGTTGAATCCTTTCCGCCGCTGAACGACACCATCGCAATATCCTGTTTCTCTTCCATGTTTTACCACCACTCTTGAGGCTTTGAGCCATCAGCCGTCGGCTGTCGCCAGCCCATCGCCTCAAATATGAGGGACACGGGGGCTATAATTTGCTTTTCTATCACAGCCGTGAAATCTATGTCCAATTCTTCAAGTTCTTCGGGTGGGTTCGGTATGCTTCGATCCCCTTTGTAGTGTATGTGTGAGGGACGCCATCACCCTTCTCAAATCGGTTATCGGGGTTCAATCGGTTGTATGCTTTAGCGGCTCCTTGAAAACCACCTTGCTGTCCGTATTTTTCCGGCTTCTTGCCTAAACGAGAGCGCATGACAAGAGCCTCACGCTTCACCACAGTTCGCACACCGGAAATCCATGTGTTCACCAAATCCCGAATGTCGTCTTCACTGGCGTCCTCACGGCAAACGGCCTCAAAGGCCACTTCTTGAATGCGTTTGGTGATCTGTGCGGCATTGGACTTCTTCATCTCAAAGCCAGTGCAGTGTAGTCCTTGCTTCGGCCATGTCACCCAGCCGAAGTTCCTGTTCTTCTTAGCGGCAACCCATGACTTCATCAGTTTCTCATACTCCACCACGAAACGCTCGGAATTGAACTCCTTCTGTATCGTTCGTGTTAAGGCATCGGCTATCTCATGGCCGTCGTTGTCGCCGATTCCGATGTATGCGCTGTCGGTGTGTCCGGCCAGTGGCTCATAGCCCATCTCTTCGCACACATCCATAAGGCGTGAAGTCCAGTGATCGGCCCACATAGGTGATAGTAGCGGCAACAGTCCTGTGTGCTTCACCATGACCTGTGTGTCCCATGAGGCCATATACCGTGGCGGCACTGCGCTTTGAATGCTAATTGTAGTGTGTTGAAGCCAGCGTATTCCGATGAACCCGGTTCGTGCTTCTTCATCTCGGCCTTCGCTTCGTTGCGAGCATCGGCCAGATCCATTTGCAGTTGGGGCAATACCCCAACGCTGTCTTGGCTCCAATGCGTGCCGTTGCCGACCGCACGGGTGTTCTCCCCTGCTTCGTGCCGAAGCATTTCGGGACTGATGTTGTCAGCCCGTTGAATCTCGGCATACATGGCACGATAGTCAAAGACAGCGACATTGTTATGTCGGCCTGTTTTTCGGCTCGGCCACAAAGCCACCGCCGTATGAATCACCAGTTCCTTTCTTGTATGTCCCTGTGGGAGCCGCCCATGTCGCCCTTCGGCGTAGCAACCCTCTTGCGAAGCGGCTCACTGTGAATACAGAACCAAACGACACTCCGCAGACTCGCTGTAAAGCCATGAAGAATCGGGTGACATGGTATTCCCTGTCAAGACGATCTGTGAGTAAAACATCGGCACGGTGATAATGCAGGAAATCCTCAAAATGGTTGAGCCAAAGGTCGTGATGTGTTATTCCTTTGGTGTCTATTTTCCATAATTCGGGGTTATTAGGGAACGCCACTTTGCCCACAGCACCCAGCCGTCGGTCGGACAATTGCCCGTTTCCTGCGTCCCTCCACACACGCTCAAAGCCGTGGTTCCTGTCAGCGAGATCAACGGTCATGCGACCGGGTATCACTTGAGTCCCGTCGTCATAGACCCCACTGCGTGGGAGGTGAGTCATTGGTGGTGAAGTGCTGACCTCGGAGAGAGGCGACATCCATTCAAAGCCGATGTCGTGGTGTTTGTAGCGTTCATACATTTTCGGCCAGTCGGCACGGTTGCCCGACCATGTAGTGATGAGGTCGGGATCTAATTTCTCAAATGTGCGTGCAAATGCCTCAAGCATCTCTTTCTCGGAACGGTAAGGGTTGAGGGCACCCTCATAGGTTGGATGCCAAGACCACTGCCTAACAACCTCACCGTTCGTGGTGAAGCCCATAGCGGTGAGTTCTCCTTGCTCGTTCCATTCAAGGTCAAAGCCACCAGCCCGAACCATGTTCGAGAACCAGTCGGGGATGTCCTGCGGATCAATGTTGTCAATAGCATACCTGTCGGGAAAGTGAATGTCAGCCTCCCATGTTTCCTCACAAAGTTCTCGCATGGGCTTGACATCTCTCGGACTCGGAGCGACAATTGAAATCAATTCCCTGCCGTCCAGCGACTTGGCCGTCTTTTCGCCAACGCACCACCCATCAAACCGTTCGTCAAATAACTCGGTGATTCGTGGTATATCACTACCAGCGGCCACATAGAAATATGGGCGGAATAACCCATCGTGGTTCTCCATCACCACACCGTTTTCATCACGGTATCGCAAATAGATCGAAGGGCACTCCGAATCCTCGGTTTCGTATGTTTGGATAATCAAGCCGACGCCCCGCCTTCTTCTTGGCGGGGAGCGATAACGGCTGTTGTTCCAAAATCACCTTCGGGTGATTCGTGGCGAATGAGCAAGGGGCTGTCGTTGCCTCCGTGCAGATAGACAGTCCCATTCCCCGGCATAGCCTTGAGAGCGTCCATTAGCCACTTTCCGAACCAATTGAGAACACCTTCGCTTTCATCGGCGAGGTTGTTCGTCAGTGGTTCAAGTGTTGATTCCATGCGGATTGAATCACGCTTGACGCTAAGGGTTAGCCCAGCGACATTTGATTCAAGACAGAACAGCGCACCATTCTGTATGGATTTTGCAGTGTTTCGCAATTGTTGAAAAGCCTGTCCTTCAAAGGATTGGGCGAAGGATAGAACGCCAGTTCCGAAGTGTTTCCACCCGTCCCCTGCTGAATCAGCAATCAAATTGACAACCTGTTCAACGCCAGCCTGTGAAGAGGCTGAATTGACTGACGGTATGGTGAAGGAAGTGTTTGAGCCAGCGACATGGATCTTGCCATCGTCGTTGAGAACAATTTCCACTTCTTCGTTCCCAATGCCACATTCCTTGATGAGTGAAGTGAAGGTGGACAATTGACCGAGTGCAATTGACCCAGTGTCAACACATTCCTCTCCTTCACGGAAAGTGGTGTGTCGTTGGATGAAATACGCCTTGTCAAGAGTTCCTGCGGAACCCAAGCCTTCTTCACTGACATTGACGACCAAATCATCCATGCCCTCAAAACCCTTGGGGAAACCCAGCAGGTTGTGTTGAAGCATACGGAAGCCGACCATCAAGCATCACCTCTTGGGACATTGAAGTCGCCAGCGGAGATTTTAGGCCATCCATGCCAAACACCACCGTCGTCGTTCCTCTCAAAGAGCAGAACACGGCCCGACGCTTGAAGTGAAGTGCGGTCAGCGATGATCACAGCGTAGCCACGAACGACCCCAGTGAGTTCACCGGCTTCGTTGCGTTCCTCTTCAAGTTCGGTATGAATGACTTGTTGCAGGTGCCCTTCTGTGCCCTTGAGCCACTTCGGGGTGTCTTGCCCAGCAAGTTCGTTGCCCGACGAGTCGTAGCCCGGTTTCATGTGGGTAATGACATAGCAGTGGACGCCACCACGACACAGTTCACGGAGAGCGACCATAGCGGTTTGATAGCGAGTAGCACGGATGTTCCAATTGAAGCGACCAATTTGAGTAGTGGCCTTCTTGCCCGAAACAGCGATACCGTCAACACCGAGATCCAAGTCGTCAACCTTCATGCAGGTTTCAGTGATGTGTAGCCAGTGGTCGGCTCCATCAAACACCACAGTCTTGAGGTATGGCTTTGGCATTTTGCCATGTTCAGCGAAGTATTCATTCTGTGCCTCCATTTGAGCCTGTGCGGTCTTGAGGATGTCAACAGTCTGTTGAAAGGTTGCTGGGAAGTCGTATGGGACACGGCTGTCACCATAATTGAATACCCACGGATTGAGGACAACCATGTTCTCCGCCTTATCGGAGTGGTGAGCCGCTTTCGTGGTTTCACCACCTAGATCGAAGTCCAAGTGCCAAATCTCGGCACCGTCTTTGACTTCTTGTGGAGTGAGGCTGTCAAGCACCATACCAGTCTTGCCGGTCTTTGGTGCCCCTGCGATACCACACATAACGAATGCGGGTGGTGCCTTGATAACACGACGAGCGTTGCGAATCATGTTCGCAATTGTCGGGTTGACCCTTGACAGGTGGTTTGCGGTAGCCGGTGGAGAAGGCTTCTTGGCCTTCGCCTTTGGAGCAGGTTGGGGAGGTGCCTCATCAACAGGTTCCTCCATCTCCGGTTCTTCGTGTTGAACAGGGGGAGCCTCGTCAACCAACGCCTCAATAGGAATGTCCTTCATCTCCTTCTTCGGTGCAGGTTTTGGGTTTGGGGTCTTCTTAGATCCGCCAGCCGTCTTGGCTGGTGGTTCGTAATTGCCCTTCTTTTCCTTGAAGCCGTCTAAGAATCCTGTTCCCATCAGTAATCACCTCCGGCACTGAAACCGTCAAGGTTGCCCAAATCGTTGCTGGACGCACTTGGCTTCTTTGCTGGAATGGACTTGTGAGGGACGGCATAGATACCGTGTGCTTGCACCTTGACGACTTCATCACCGTCTTGGTTGGTGTAAGACTCGGTGCGACCAACGACCCAAACACGGGAACCCTTTGCGAATGGGAGCCATTCGCCCGCCTTGAGGACGGAGAGTGCGTTGTGGTTTTCCTTGACCGTTCCCGACACACCAATGCCGATTCGGGCGTTGGGGTTTTCACGGCGGAGAACTTGAGTGCTGATGGACAACCAGTAATCACGACCTGTTGGATCCCATTGGGATTCTCGGCCTTCGTGGTTGATGTCCATAACACCACCAACGATACCGACCATAGGGCCATCGTAGCGTTGGACTCCGTTGCGGTCAGTGTATGACTCACGGCGGTTGTCAAGGTGGTGTGAGAGCAAATCCTTCACATTCACTGCGGCATCGCCAGTAGTGGTGAGGTATTGTTCCGGCTTGAAGAGGTTGGTGGCTGTGTCCCGCTTCTTTCCTTCGGGCACCCAGTCCAAACCATAGGTTGCATTGGTGTTGCTGATGGAGAGTGTTGGGCCAGCCCCCGTTGTAGCCTTCGGGGTCAAAGTTCCCCTTGACGGTGATCGGTTGCCACAGGTTCCAGTCGTGCGTAGCACCCTCAAAGGCACCCTCAACGGTAATGAGCATTGGGCCTTCTTCAAGGAACTTGTCTTTGGCGTTGCCGTTGAAAGCCCAAATAGACTTCATGGCGGTAGCACGCTGTGGGGTGTTGTCAGCCTTTAGCATACAGATTGAAAGTTTCTCATTGAGAGGGATAACCCAGTTCGGGTTCTCGTCAGCCGAGTCCTTTGACACGAATGTCCCAGTGCTGTGTTCGGCTCGCCAAACACCGTCGGCACGGAAAGCACGACCAATGCCGACCTTGTTGCCGTTGTATTGGAATCCGTTGTTGATGGCACCGGAGAGGTCAGCAGTAGCGATGTCAATTGCCGCCTCACGCTTGCGCTTCATCAAGTCAAAGCGTCGGTCAAATCCGATGAACATACCGACCCATTCCTCGCCAGATCCGCCGCCGCCGCCGCCGCCACTTGGGCGGTTGGCGCACACGAACATGTCAGCGAAGTCGTTGTAGTCGTCGTCGTCTAAGCCCTGTGCCGAACCACCGGCGATTTCCCACATGTCGGGGAATGTTTCGTTCATCCACGAACCAAACGAGGCCAATGCCTCTTCCTCGGACACTCCGAGTATTTTAGCCGCTTCTTCAATGCAATTGTTTCCGATTTCTCTTTCGCTCATATAATCAACCTCTTTGTTTGTAATCCCCAGTCATAGCATGGAGGAATAGGAGATCACTGGCTGTCCAGTCGGGGCTTCTTGCCGCCCACTGTCCCAGTATCATAAGGTGCCTCATCGCCGTAGCGATGTCCACCGTATCGTCTTTGTATGCCGAGAGGATGGCTTGGTGCATACCCCTCAATTATTTCATCACGGGACATACCGTGCGTGTTGACAAGCGACTCCGCACCACCAATCAAGTCGGTGTCAGCAAGAATGCCCTTGTAATAGGACTGTGCTGGCTCAAAGTCTGTGAGTGTTAAATTGATGAGGGCGTCCTCATCGGTTGGATCGATAGTTTGCATAGCCTTCAAACAAGCCCGCATGTCACCCTTGTATTTCGTGATAAGAGATGGGAGAGCCGCAACCCACGCATCGGGAAAGTTCTCTTCGTCAATGACACGACCGAGGAAACCTTCGGCGTCACCTATCTCCAACGGATTGAAAGAATAGGCAGGGAGCCTTGAACGGAGAGCAGGAATGATGCGACCAATACGGTTGCATGTGAGAATCCAAAGCACATGGGTGCCTGTTTCCTCAATCAATTGGCGCATGGCGTCCTGTGCGTCTTTGGTGAGTCCATCGGCCTCATCAAGAAGAATGACCTTGAAGTCGTGGCCGACGGCCTTCTGTTCAGCGAGGCTCTTGAGCCTATCACGAACGAATCCAATGCCTCTATCATCGGAGGCGTTGAACACATGAAAGTTATTGGCGAAGGCATCGCCCAGCAGATCCTTAGCGATAGCACGCCCACCGCTGGTCTTACCAGTTCCGGGGTTTCCCGAAAAATACCACTCCACCACAGCGTAGTGTGTATTTATTTTGAGCATGGCTGACCCATGACGGGACATCGGCCTTCAATTGCTCAAGGCCGACCATTCCTTGTAGTGTGTCGGGTCGGTGGGTTTTCCATAACTGTGTCATAATATCACGCTCGGTGGGATTCAACCCAATAGGGGCTTGGGTATAAAAGGTTCGGTGTCATTGGGTCAACCCCCCATTTGGATAAGTTCGTGGGCGCAGTGTCCCGTTCAGCCGCCTTTTTCAATAGCGTGTCTTTATCATGGATGATGTGTTCCCAATCCTTCTCGATCAGGTGGGGAAGAACCGCCATGACATTGGATTCAACAGCGGCAATTGGCTCAAACCATTCGGCTTCACTCGGCCTTAGCCCGAACACAGCGAGTAGGCGGTTCGGCACAGCCTTTGGGAGTTTGCTGGGGAACTTGATCCGTCGCCGGTTTGTCCCGTCCTTTGACAAGGCGAGTATGGATAGCGAAATCCAATCGTTTTCCTTCATCAGCAATTCACGACCAACAAACAAAACCGCTGGATCGTATGGGAATGTAGCCAACATTGAATCCAACATGAATCGTGGGCCGGACTTGACATTATGAAATGCCTCTCGCACAGCAAGTCTGTCGTAGTCGTTTGTCCACATTCTCAAGGCGTCAAACAAACCGACTTTCCTGTCGTCAAGTATGAGGGTGTGTGCGTTTGGGCACACCTCAAACCAGTCGTTCGTGTCAAGTTCTTCGTCTTCAAACAGATTCATTCTCAAGCACCTCCAATATGTTCTCTATGTCCTCATGCGTTGTTGCTTCGGGCAGACTCCCGACATGGCGGAGGACGGTCAAAAAAAACCTTCGGGTTCTTTGGTGAATAAGCGGTATGGCTTCAAGAGCCTCATAAGTCGTGTCAAATGGTGGGCTTTGGTGTAGCGGTTTTGGGCTGGCAAGCCGTTCTCCCGCAGGAATATGCTGACCTCGGCTGGTATAGTTTTTGCGACCAAACAGATCGCATTCGGGGCGAATGTCATAGCCCGTTTGGTTCTTCGTGGTGAGGCGTGAGGAAATACGGAAACGGGCATTATGGGCAACCAGCAACAAAAGAATGTCTTTGTCCTCCATTTTACCACAGCCTCATTTGCGTATGTTGCACCGCTTGATCACGGGGATGAGTTTTGAGTATTGAATCAACGGCTTGAATCCGTTCACCGATCCATCGCATGACTGGCACAGCCATGCTGTTGCCCATGCACTTTATCCTGTGCCCCTGCGGGCACTTTTCTTTGGGCCTTCCTCGCCATTCAATTTGTGTGTAATTGTCGGGGAATCCCTGCAATCGTTCATATTCAAGAGGCGAGAATCGGCGAACCATTCCTTGATAAAACACTGCATGTGGGCCTCTTGCCACAAGCGTTGGAGTTTGTTGTTCTTCTTTGATGTGGAGTTTGTATAGGGCGTTTTTTCCTTGATTGAAAGACGCTCGATCTAAGACTGTTGGGATTTCTGTTCCTTCAACGCTCTCCGTAGTTCGTGGGAAATGACCGTGCCCTTGTTCTCCACCCTGCGAAGGACGCTCTTGCACGCTTTTTCGCTGAAAAAGCACTGCGGCGGCACTTCGCCAATCTCCATCAGCACATCCGACAACAAAGACTCTTCGGCGTCGTTGGGGGACTCCGAAATGTTGAGCGTCAAGAACTCTATATGCGAACCCATACCCGCATTTAGCCACTTCGCCGAGGAAGCAAGCGAAATCCGTTCCTCCTTTGGATGATAAGAGGCCGTGAACATTTTCATAGACGAACCATTTGGGCTTAACATCTCGGACAATTTGGAGGAACTTGAGGGCCAAGTTGCCACGGTGATCATCCAGTCCAAGTCTTTTTCCTGCCTTTGAGAAGGATTGACAAGGTGATCCTCCAACGATGATTTCTGCTTTTCCTTTATGCTGTTTCCATTCATGTTTCATCACATCTCCCACATTTTCTGTTTGGGGATAATGATGTTGGAGGACAGCCGAGGGGAATGCTTCAATCTCGGCAAATAGTAATGGCTCCCAGCCAAGTGGTTTCCATGCGACTGATGCGGCTTCAACGCCACTGAAAAGTGAAATGTATTTCATCGATCTGCACCCACCAAGTATTCAACCTCTTCAACGGGCACCACATCGGACAGCCCTGCGCTTGGTGCTAAACCAGTGATAACACCTTGAATGTGTATTCCTCGCTCGTCGTAGTCAGCGAAGTGGATTTCAACCTCAACAAAGGTGGGTGCTTTCATGTCAACCCTTGATCCTTCAACAGCGGTTCCTGCTGTGGTGAGGTGAGCCAGTTTCTTCTCCATGTGTGGTTCGGCTGAAATGGTGCCCACTTCATAGTAGCCGTCTATGCCGTCACGGGCGGCAACACGCCAGCCGTTTAACACCAAGCCACGGGCGGGTTCATGTTGCCATACACCAGCCACCAGTCGGAATACCTCACCCGTATGTTTCGTGCTGAACAGCACGACCTCATCGGATGAATTGGTGAATGTGAGTTTGGATTCGGGATTGTGGATGAACACCACCCCGTTCTTTGGTGAGAGTTTCTTTATCCCCCTCATATTCTCCACTGCTTGGGTGTCCTTGACAAGAAGATCTGAAAGGTTGTCGTCAATGTATTGTCGCCTCTTGCTTCGTGTCCACTCATGGGCTTTGCCCCCCTCAAGGGTGAGTATGTCGCACACCTTGAGAGGAAAGTCGTCTTGTGGCGTGTGTTCAACCACATAGATACCCGCCTCAAGGCAGGATGCCAATTGTGTGCTATCAATTTCCTGCACCTCAACCCCGTGTGGGTCATAGGCAACAGAACCAATTTTGTCGTTAATGTGTAGTGTCAGTCGTTCGCCACGAATGACTTCAAGTTCGGCATCCTTGCCATTGAACGGTAAATCCTCTCCCCGATGGCGTCGGGGGAGTGGGAGTATGACTGGGTTCCCCGTGCTGGGAACTCCGATGAGTTCAGCACCGGCCATAACCTTCTCGGCAACAGCACGGATCGATGAGAACATTGACTCCTGCATCAAGCGTTGGGTCGGCATACCGTAGCATTGACCGAGAGCCTTGAGTATGTCCCTTCGCTTGAAGGGGTTGGCTGTTCGTGTCAAACGAAGAAGGAACCAATAGGCATCACGGGGATGAGTGCGTTTCAATATGATTCGCACGATCATAGCACGCACACGGTTGTCGTCGGCGTTGAGAATATCCTGCATTCGCTGATATGCGAAACCGAATGTCATGGTCGTTTCCGCATCGGTCTTCACCAGTTTGGAGAGTTCGGCGACAATATCGGGGTCGTCCACTGCCTCTTCGGGGTAAAGGTCGGTGAGGTGATAGAATACCTCACGCAGATCTTCATCAGTCAGTTTCCTGTCAATGCGACTGTCCTCGTAAAAGAAGTCAATGAGTTCCGGTATTTGTCGTGGGGCGAGTTTGAACGCTGATTCAGCGACGATGGCTGGCCTTCGCACACCATTGTATGCCTGTCTGCAACAGGCCGCAATATGGCGAAAGTTCGTATCGTTCATGCTCATTCCTCTTCCTTTTCGTTTTGCTCATCGTTTTGCCACGAAAGACACGACCAATGCTTGCGAAGCAAGCGTTCATCACAGCGAATCACATGACTGAAATGATGCGTCAAAGCATTCCTCTTATAGATCGATTCGTCTTCATAGGTGAGAGTATAGACATACCAACCCTTTCCTGCTGGGTATTCGTCGGTGGCGATGTGGATTGTTTCGCACTCGGTCATTCGTGCTACATCACCAGTGTGATCGTTCACCCATCGGTCGCCGATTTCAAAACCGATCATTCCTCTTCACCTTCCTCAAAATACGCTGGATCGACGGTCTTATCTCGCCATGCGCTCACGAAGTCGTCCCATGCGGCTTGGTCGGGATAAAGGCGCATGATTTCAATTTTCCAGCCCCAAATCCAACGACGCATTTCCCTTCTCCTATCAAGCGGCAAGACCTCAACGGACTTGCCCCACAGTTCCTTCGTGGCCCTCTTGACGGCTCTAATACCGACACGGTTGCCCGATAGTTTGGCGCAAATGTATAGGCAATCCACCAGTAATGGACGGGGGGCACGCCCCACCTTGCCAACGACTTGCTCCCACAGCGTGAATGTCTTTTCCTGTATCGCTGTGATTGTTTCGTCGGAGTCACCGTGAACCCGCCATCCTTGCTCCGGTAGTTCGTGACAAAGAGCCAGCAGTTCAAAGCGTTTGATGTCAAACCACGGTTCGGTATATGCACGCACCATCATTCACCACCTCGCTTGAGAGTTTCAGCGACGGGTTGCATTTTGTCGTCAACCTTGTCAAACAGATCTGAAATGTTGTCCTTGTGGAGTAGTTCGTTGAGCGTGTCCCTTAGTTTGAGTGCTTCTTCTTCTGTCAAATAAAATCCCTTCTTGGTGTAGCCGACATGCCCGTTGCGTGACGGTGCCACACGGTTCACACGGATGTTCATTATCCTTTCAGCACGGGTGTCTTGTGTCAAAATGTGGACTTCTTCGCCAGCGGTGAATGAAGTGTCAATGGTCGCATGGTGGACTTGGTTGTAGCGGTTCTCGTTGCTCACATTCCCACCTTCTTGTAAAGCGTGTTTCTCACCACATCGTCTTGAATGAGGATGATTTCATTATTGCGGAAAGTGTCTTGGATCTCTTCAATGGCCTTTGCGGTATTGGTGCGGAAGTCGTCGGGGTTATCGTCGGCCTCAAGGGCTTCAATGTCAGCCCTCAAAGCGTCCAATTGACCCTGTGTGTTTTTGGCTTCGGCCTTCACCACCTTCTCATTCAAGCGAATGATCTCCTTCTCTTGCTCGGCGATGTATTCGTTCATCTCTTGAACTTGAGCCATGAGGTTCCTCACGGCCTTCTCAAGTTTCTCTTGGCGTTCGGAGAGGTATTGTTCAACCATCACTCGCTCACCTGCCCGAATGAATCAATGAAAGAAGGTGGGTGGCCTGTTGCGACAACAACAGGGCTTACATTGTCCACTTGTAGTTCGGTGGTTGGTGGTGAACCAGCAGGGGATGGGATTTCCGCTGTGTCGGTGTTCGCCTCCATTGGCG
>UEXL01000031.1_pt1 | contig 30856 bp, 54 predicted proteins | sample 1796671 | NCBI WGS metagenome assembly UEXL01 (sample SAMEA4772471, study PRJEB27181) | metagenome | reverse complement strand
AACAGAACGTTTTCTGTTGGTGCTGATATTCGGCGTCTGCTTGGGTGTTTAACCTTGTGTAAGTGCTGTCCGACACGCCCAAATATAGGGGGGGCCATAGGCCCCATATACCCCGATTTTAGAACAATTGTTCGGGTTGGCTTAGGGTACCTTGGAAAAAGAAAAAGCCCGCACTAGGCGGGCTTCCTTGTGGCTGTGAAGTGGTACGCTAGGCTTATCCTAGCGCGGTTATTCTATTCTGCCACCATTCGAACAAATCATCATCAACGTTTGCCCATATGCTTTCAACGCCGCGGCGGTTTTCTGGAAGCAATTGCGCGCCGCTTCCTTGCGTCTCAAAACTGAATAGAACGGTATAGCTTGTGTGATGCGTGCCGTCACCATATCGCGCGCCATTCGCTTGTTGCGTGCTAGTGACAACCGCGGCATCACCAACGCGTGAACGTATCTCACTAACAGCGGCGCGAACGCGCTGTTCACTACAACCTGTCGCGTCCATTATTTCTTGTGTGGTTGCGCCACCATCTGAACGCATCATTGTGTATTGAACGCCAACGCGTGCGCCGCGTCTAAATGGTTGCTCTGGCGTATCTGTAACAATTGTTCGGTTGCCATTTTCAACGCGGTTGGCGTTGGTATGATCAACAAGGTTTAAAAGGAATTTGACCCAATTGATAATTTTGTCGGCTTCTATTGTTCCAGACGCTTGTCTGAATTCAATTGTGCCGCGTGACCATGTTTGCAAATTAATCGTCGTGAATTTGCCGAACGTCAATTCGCTAATGTTTGAAGCGTTCTCAATGCGGCGCGTGCTAAGTGGCGAGCAATAGCGGTTGTCTGTTCTTGATCTAGGGAACATTGAATTGACCGCGTTTTGTTGGCGTGTATAGCGGCGCATGATATCTTGAACCGCTATGAAATCCATGGGTTCGCCATATGCGCCAGTGATATATCTGCCAGTGGTGGCGCGTGAGTGGATGCTATCACCACAAAAGCGAACCGCGTGCGTGCTATCATTAAGCGGCGCATTGCCAATGTGAACATGCAAACCGCATGACGAATTCACGTTCGCGCCAACGTCTGAAAGAACGCGGCAAATTTTCTTGATATAGTCGAATGCGAAATCACAAGCGGCTAATGGTGGTAAAACGATTTCAGCGTCAACGCGCGGCGTGCCGTCTGGTTTTACATCACAACCGCGAATTTCGGCACGATCAAACGCGCGTTCTATTGTTGGTATGTTTGCGCCGCTTGTTTCGATTTCTATTCCAAATGTGTAAGTCATTGTTTTTACTTCCTTTTTCTAGATTGTAGGGCAAAGCTGTCGCCCTATACCTAGTTTATGCGCCATTTTTCCCATAATACAAGGGATTTTGTGGGATATCAGAACAATTGTTCGGCTTATGATTTCAGGCCAGCGCCGCGCCACAAAAAACGCGCCAAAATTGACGCGCTAAAAATCGGTTTTTTTATATTTATAAGGAACGCGCGCGATCATGTGTGTATATGTGTGTATATATGTATATATACCTATATATATACTATACCCCGACCCCGAATCCCGAACCCGAAAGCCCGAACCCCGAAGCCCGATTGTTTATTTCATTGTGTGCGCTAGGGTTGTCATTGCGCTCGTTTCGGGTTGCCATTGTTCACGACAAAAAGTATAGCTGTGCACGTTGCAGGCTAGGACACCAAACTGTTTTGCATCGTGGTAGGTCAAAGTGTCCTTCTTCTTCTTTTCTACTGGCTCAGCTCGTGCCGTAGTTTTTAACTGCCCACTGGCAAAAGTCTTGAAACTGCATGTCATCTTCATACTCGAACCCGCTCGTGTCATCATAAAACAGTGCGGTTGCCCAGTGATCGGGCAACTCCAGTGTGATCGTTTCCATTATTCTTCCTCTTTGCTTTTGCTGCTAAGTGCCCTTGCTCCTTCTTCCAACAAGTCTTCAATGGTTCTACTCACTGGCTTCCAACAGGTTCTTTCCCAATCATGAATTGCTGGTGGTTACAACCGCAAACTTTGCACTACATAAACTTTTCATTGTCTTTCTCCTCATTAGCTAGACTAATCCCATATTATCCCACACTATTATATGTCAACACAAAATATAAAAATTATGCCAGGCCGTGCCGGGTCGCTGCCGGGGATTCATCCGGGCGCGAACAATTGTTCGGGTTGTGTCTCTCCGGGCTGGCTGCGACCCGGAGTTATTTTTCCCCGGAGGCTGCGGCCCGGCGGAATTACCCGGAGTATTGCCGGGCGAACCCGAACAATTCTCGGGTTGTTACCCCGGCGCGAATACCCGGCCCGAATTTAGCTGCCCGGGTTAACCCGGTATTCTATACCGGAACGAACCCGAACCCGAACAATTTGTCGGGTTATGGCCACAGAGCGCGGCCCGAATCGCTGGTGCGTAACCCGAACAAGCTGCTGGGCACCGAGAACCCGAACAAGTTTGGCACCCGAACCCCGAACAGACGGCCCGGCAAACTGGGGCGTCTGGGGCGGACCCCGCCAGCCACCCTCCAAGAGCGCACGCGCTATTTTACGGCTTCGCCGTTACAATCTGTTATAGGGATTGTTCGGATTCTGTGGGATTTTCTGTTGGTGTTACGTCAATCATGCGATCTTTAGCACGTTGCATAAATTCTTGCAGTTGTTCAATGATTTGATCCCGTGTGAGATTATCAACGTTTTCATGCGTTACATGGCTACGGGCGACCATTAGACCCGTGACCTTTAACCTGAGTTCTTCTGCTTTGATGGCTGCGGAGAAGTTACCTTCTTGCCATGCTTCATCTCTGAGGCGTTGCATATCCCGAACAGATTTGGTTATTGTTACGCCGTATTTGCTTTCGAGTTCTTGCCGCATTTCTTCCATGCGTTCTTTAACGCGTGGATGATTGAGAAGCTGCACGGCTGAAACGTTCGGGTTTTTATATCCTGCTGCTCTGGCTGCTGCGGTTTGTGTCATGTCTTTGTGAATGTAGTTATCAAGAAACTTTTGCTGCGGGGGAGTTAGTCGCTTTTCCCCTTTCTATCTGCTCACCGACCTTTGGCATTTGTGCAACCCGAATCCTGTTCCTGCTTTATAATACCGACCGCTGCCCGGTCAAGCCCAACCTTCCCAAAACATCCCAACATTGCATCGCTCGCTGCGTTAAAAACATCAGGGGGTAGTATATACCCCCTTATAGGGGGTGACGTAGTTGACGTAAAATAACCTATTGATTTTATTACATTTTCTACGTCAAATCAGATTTTTGACGTAGTTGACGTAAACTTGTAAACCGTTGATATTGTTTAATAATCAACATTACGTCAACTACGTCAACTTTTGACGCGCTTTTTTTTGACGTAAAATATCGTTTAAAATCAATGCATAATTTTTTTTACCTTTTTTGCTTGACGCGCCTATATGGTGTGGGTATAAGTGGGACATCTAGTAAAACGGAGTATATGAGATGACTAAATACAACGGATGGACAAACTACGAAACGTGGCTTGTAAACTTGTGGTTTTCTGACAGCTACAACGAGTATTTCCTTGAGCAGTTCCGCGAGGGTGAGTTGCTTGAGAAGGTTAATCACGACCAGTTGCGCGATTATGTTGTTGAGGGTTTCTTGGATGAAGAGACGCCCGAAAATGGCCTTGTGACTGATTTGGTAAACAACGCCATGAGCCAAGTGAATTGGCGCGAATTGGCGAGCATGTTGAAGACTTGCTACAGTATGAAATGGAGGCGGCATAATGTTATATATGGCATATGGAATGAACACGAACCGGGATGCAATGAAGGTGCGTTGTCCGAAGGCTAAACCGTTGGGCGGGTTTTACCTGCCTGACACGCGGTTAGTTTTTCGCGGTGTTGCTGATATTGTACCCGACATGGACAGCATTTGTCCTGTTGTGCTGTGGGAGATCACACACGATTGCTTGCGTGCGTTGGATAAGTTGGAGGGTTATCCGCATTTATACAACAGGCGCAAGATCAACACGGATTGGATCGTTTACGAGATGAACGACAAAAGCCGAACAAGTCCACCGAACGGCGGCTATTACAAAATGATTGAGGACGGCTACAAAGATTTTGGCCTTGATGATTATTGTTTGACGCGTTGCGTTGTCTGAAGCTGAGGAGGTAGCGGCATGAGGTTTTTACAACAAACCAACATTGACGGCGGGGTGTATTTACTCCCTGCCGCGCAAGTGTCGATTACCGAAACTGAGCTTGAGTGGCTGATTGAGGGCTTGGATGCGCTTATTCTGCCCGACAGATCGAAACGCATTAAGCGTGCGCTTAAACGTGCGCTTGGTGAAATTGAAGGGGCGGCGTGATGGATAAGAAAGATTTATTGATTGCGATGCTTGAGGATATGGAGCGCGATTTAAAGAGCATTGATAGCAGGATGTTTTCATTGCTGTTGCTTGCGTTGCTTTGGTTGGCCTTTGGATCACTGGGGTTGTTGTTGAGTGGTGGTAAAATTTAAAAAATTAGGAGAGAGATTATGACTAAAAAAAGAACGTATAAGAAGTGGACTGAGTACGACGACAGCGCATTGCTTGATATGCTGTCGAAAGGTTCGAAGGTTCGCACGATTGCTGAGATTTTGGGGCGAACGATGCCAAGTGTTGCGAATAGAATTGTTGTGCTGAAGGGCAAGAACAAAGAAGCGCCACCCGAAGCAGTCAAAAAACACTGGGTAAGGAAATTGCTCGGGTTAAAGTAATAAACAGGGGCGGTTCTTCCGCCCTTTTTTGCGTTTGTAAGGCGAACAAGTGTCTGCTATTCTTGACCCGCAAACAGCGTTTCGCCTGTTGTTTGCCTTACGACTTTCCCCCGCTCGGCTAGGATACGCACTGCAACAGCGGGGAATTTTTACCCCGAACATAATTTTTCTTATTTAGTTGTTGACCCCGAACATAAGATTTGTTATGTAGGGTTATTCTAGTAAAATAAGGAGTTCCCGATGGGAAAAGTTAAAGGTTTGATGGAGGATTTGCTTGAGAGTGCAATGACTTCTTGCCCCGATTGCGATGGCGATGGGCGTGTTGAGGTTGAGTATGCTGTACCGCATAACTTCAACCGCGATGTAGGTTATTTGGATACCCGAATGGAGGATTGCGAGACTTGTTCGGGCTATGGTGAAGTAGAATTAGAAGAAGAAGCCACAGGAGGAAACAATGGCTATTAAGAAAACTACACAAACAGAAGGCGCTATGGTAACGGCGCTAAAGCATGGTGAAATCAAGTTGCGTTTGGTTGGCTCGACACCTTTCTATTACAATTCGATGAGCTTGAAGGCGAAGCGTGATTTGTTGATTGGAGGAGTTAAAAAGACCACGGCGCAACGGCGTGAAATTAAGCACAATCCCGAACAAGAGTTCAGAGATTCTGTTTATAAAAAAAGCTATGGGAAAACGCATTTGTATTTCCCCCCTGCGGCTATCAAGCAAGCTATGGCTACGGCGGCTATTGAGACAAAGGGCGTTGCGAAGACCAATGTTCAGCGTTTGATTTTCTTGCCCGATTTAGAAATGGAGATTTACGGTAAACCGTATTTAAAGATCGACACAGTTCGCATGGCAGATATTAACAAGACCCCCGACATGCGAACGAGGGCTTATTTGAAGGAGTGGTGCGCGGAAGTTAAGATTAACTTTGTGATGCCGACTTTAACTGCGACTGATGTGTTTACGTTGTTGCAGAACGCGGGAACGATCATTGGCTTGGGCGATTTTCGTCAGGAGAAGGGTCGAGGCGCGTATGGGTGCTTTACCGTGACTGGCGAGGGTTTGCCAAATTGGAAAGATCACAAGGACGATTGGAAGCGCATTACGAAGAATGCGATGGAAGAGCAGAAGTATGCGATGGATTATCCCGAACATGCTGATGATATGACAGCGGATTTGATGGGCTTTTTGGAAGAAGAACGCGCCCGTAGAATGGTAGCATAGGAGGTGCGCTTGGCAAGCATTACAGGTGGGCATTGCCTATGTCCATCTGATCGACAAGGTAAGGCGGTTAACATGCGGCGGGGTTCGGCGGGGTATGGTCCGTTATGGTTCGATAAGTTCTGGCGGTCTTGTTTAGGCTTGGAGCGATGTGGACGGTATGTTCCGGTTCGGTGGGTTCTGGCGGTTTCGGATAGGCTGGGATTGGCTTCGTGCGGTTCGGTTCGTTATGGCGGTCTTGGTTCGGCTTGGCGTGTTTGGTTCGGGTCCGGCTGTTCTTGGTGACATTTGTTGCGGCGAACACGGTGGGAGATCATGCGGATTTCCCACCAATTTAAATTAAATTGGAGAGTAAAATGGAAGATAGAATTGATTCAGTTTGGAATAAAGATGAACGTCAGGAGATAGTTGATAACTATCTCGCTGAAACTGGTCGTAATATGTTTAAGGTAGATGAGTTTACAGATTGGTTAAAGGGCAAGCCCGAACATAGGTGTTATGATAGGTTTTTTGGTTCGGGTGATGAAGAGGCCGCGAGACAATATCGCATGGGCTTGGCGCGTCAATTGATTAGTGGTTTGCGTATTCAAGTTCACATTCCACCAGTTGAGCAGGTTGATGTTAGTCAGTTGGCGACAGCGATAAGCTATGAAGCCCCTGCTTTTATCAGTCCTATGTCTAGTCGTAGGACGGGTGGTGGTTATGTGCCATATGATCCAGAAAGCGAAGAATCTCGCTCTGAGTTGCGTAGGCAGGCCGCGGCTGATTTGGCGCGTTGGCTTAATCGTTACCGTGGTTGCATTGAGGCGCATGGCGTTAGTGTCCACCACATTGAGGAAATGTCTACAGTCTTGAGGGGTGAAGAGGAGAAAGCCGCATGAAGATAAGTAAGAAGGATATGGACAAGATGCTTGACGAGGTGTTTCGCAAGGTATTTGGGAGTGACTGGTGATGGAAGAGAAGCCAACATTCCGCTACTTGCTTGACCGCTTAGACGAGGTTCGAACGCAGTCTGATCTGGAAAATATCAAGGACGAGGTTGAGGGGTTTTTGCCCCTTGATCGCTTTGAGGAGGACAAGGGTTTGACGTTATGACCGCGATTGAGGAGGTTAAGCGTGATTATGTGAGCAGAGCTGTTAGAAAGCCCCGACATTGTACGAGGCGGCAGATTTGCTCGGTTTAAAGAGTTATCAGGTTCTTGTGAATTGGATGAAGAAGTTGGGGGTGAGCAAGTGATTGAGTTCTTTACTGTGCTTATCATTGATTACAAGCTACAGAACAACGACATGGAAACCCGCATTTGGTTTGAGACTGAGCGCGATTGCCAGAGCGCGTTGAGCAAAGTTGATCCGTTATATAATCACTTGCTCGGCTTGTATGGTAATGACATGATGATGAAGTGTTATGTTACTGAGGAGGCTTCGCATGATTTGGTTAGACCAAAACTTAGACCGAAGGATTTGAAATGAGTCTTGATCCCGAAAAAACGGAGGAGATCATTAGTGATCTTCTTCAAAAACTACCGGAAAAGTTTTCTTTAGCTGACTCGCGCAACTTGGTTTGCGAACTTTTATTCGGGTTAGGCATAAACCCAGATGATTTACCGATTTTTCTCCTGCTGGTTGTTGATGCTTACATGGGGGATCGGGCAGTTGATCGAATGAAAGAAAGGTGATATAACCCGAATAAGTTTATTGGAGATGATTATGTCTCCTTTTGCAAATTCAATTCGACAACAGGTAGTGCCAACGCAAGGTTTTCTTTCTAGCGGTATTGGCTCCCTTAAAAACTTACTTGAGCGGCGCACCCGAGATGTTCCTCAAGAAAATGTTTATGGCAACATGGTGGGATCGTTGTCTCAAGGCACTCCCGACCCTATGCCGATGGACCTTAGCCGACCTGCACAGCTACGACCTGCACGCCCCGAACCTGTTAATCCTTTGCGGAGAACGAGCAGTATCAGGCGTTGATGGAATATCAGAAGTCTATGGCTCCGAGCCAAGAACAGCAGGATCGTTTGAACGAGTTGCGCACTGCCTTTGAAGGTACGGGCGGCTACAAGGATTACCGTATTCAGCAGATGGAACAGCAGATGCAACGCGCAGCAACCCCGAATGGGAATGGGTCTTGGTGGTATGCGCCCGACTGGAATGGGAATGTTTGGCGGGTTTCCGCAACAACCCCAGCGCCAATTTGGCTTCAGAGCCGATGCCAGTCCCGCGTGGTGGATATAACCAATATAACCGAGTCCCGATGCAGCAGCCAAACTTTATGCAGCAGCCTAACCCGAACAACTATGGGGGTTATGGTATGCAGCAGGCCCCGCAGCAGCAATATCAAATGCCGCAGCCACAATATCAGCCGTATCAAAATCCGTATCAGCAGCAGCAACCGCAGCCGCAACAATTCGGTGGTTATGGAATGGGTCAAAGCATGGGTGGATATGGCGGTTACGGCGGTATGTCGAACCCGTATCAGCCACAGCAGTTTGGTCAACAAAGTATGAGTCAACCCCAACAATTCGGTAGAATGTATTAAATCTTTTTGTTAAAGGTTTTGCGCGGATGACTTCATATTAACAATCGCTAACACGGGTATGGTTATTGTTGGTTCGTGCTACCAAATTGCGCCACAGTTTAACTGTCACGGTCATCCGCACGATAGCTTAACCTACAGTAAGTTTACAAACTTCGCACTGTCGCACGACCTTACTGTTTTCTAGTTGTGTTTCTTTAAGTGGCAACGCGCACTTGGGGCAAAGGTCTTTATCAAGCCTTTTTGAAACATTCCTTCTTCTTGTAGCTCAATCAGATTCATGTCTAGGTAGCCTATATCTTTTTTTAATTCCCCGTAGTTTATCTACAGTTATAGACATTATGTCAGCCGCGTCTTTTAATGATAGCTCTTTTTTCAGTAGCTTGTCTAACATTTCCGCGTCTTTGGACAGTGGCATTTTAGGCCGTCCACCGAGCTTCCCATGAATTTTGTTTAGTTCGTCTCGCTTTGCTCTCTTGTGTGCAAGCTCAAGTTTGGGGTTTATAGCCTTATCTATGATGTTTTGCTTTTCCCATCGCTCTCTGTAAAGCTCTTCATACGTCCGATAGTCCATTAACTTTCCTTTCCAGTATGTCAAAAAGGGCCTCAATCTCCTCCATTCTTTGAAGAACGGGGCTATTGTGACCCTTTTTAGCTTCTAGTTTTGCAGTGCTTATGCACCGCTTTATTCTTTCAAATACAACAACGGTATCTACGTCCATCTTGCATCGCCTTTGAGGATCACTGCATTCCCGACGATACCTGTGCCACATAGCTCAGTTGCTTCTTCATTGAAGGGCAGACCTTTTAGCAGTCCCTCTTCATTAACTAGGATTTGAATGTCAGGATTTGTTGGTGATCGAACCATCTCGACCATACCTCCAACCATTTCCTGCGCCGCCTCCAGCGTTGGTTGCTTGTGTTCAAACGTTGTAATCATAACAATCTCCTTTACTAGAACTTGGTATATGTACCATATACTCCCACGACAATCAAGAAAAAAGTTAACCGGGGATGGCAGTTAACTTTTAACCCGAACAAATCGTCGGCTTATATGTTGTCCCGGCCCGTTTCCCGTTCATATTCACCCCGGGATAATGGCCCATCCATCGTTCCCAGCCACTTTTCAGAACCGCCTGCCGTCATTGTGTACTTACGAATCAGCCCAGCTTCACAAGCATCTGTCACTGCGGATTTAATTGTTGACTCTCTGCCTGCGCTTTTCAGGTATATTGCGCATGGCTCTGGTGAACTTGATTCATGGATAGCGGCGTATATGCCATCATGCACACCGCCATGAGATACTGCGCGTCCTTCGTTTTCTCTCATGCGAACGAAATCAACAATGTGCGTCATGCGTTGACGGACAGTATGGGACAGCGCGAGCGATCTAATATCGACAGAGCGATCTTCTAAAAGACCAGTGTTCGGGTTACGAATGAAATGTCGTATGTCACGATTGGCTGGCCCGTTTGATTTTACGACAGCGCCATCGAACACACCGTTTCTTGTGTATTCTATGCCCAAATCTTTACACCGCTGCTTGCCCGTTGACTCATCAACAGACCAGACGGAGAACGCACAACGCACGCCATCAACAATAGCGGATGTACCCCGAATAAGGTTACGAGCTTGCTCAGGTGTTTTGACTGGATCGTTGTCTTTGATCTTCGCCATGTGGTGATTGACCATAACAGTTGCGCCCGTTTCGGTTGCCATTTGCGCCAACAGACCCATGAATGCGGCTCCTGCCGCGGGATCGGCGTTTACATCTGCGTGAACAAACGATGCCATAGGGTCAATAATGATTAGCTTTAGGTTTGATAGCTCAAGCATTTGCTCATAGATGCGCTCGAACTCTGCGCCCATCAGGTAGCTACTGTCGAACTTCTGCATGATTGGGAACACGCCACCGAGGTTTGGCAGTGGCAAGATGCGCAGTTGGTGATCGTAATGCTCGCGGTATTTCTGTGGATCAAGACGCGAGATACGTCTGTGCATTTCGTCTTTATCGTCTTCCGCTGTGATTAGAATAACATCGCCATGCTCTGCTACGAGGCCACCGAATGCGTTTTGCATAGATGCGCCCGATGCGACTTTCATTGCTAAATCGAGTGTCATCATGCCCTTACCGCTATCCCCTGCGGCGGCAAACACTGCGGGAACTCCGAGCGGAATGGTGTCACCTACTAAGAAATGTTGCTCAGGTGGCGAACCGACAAAGTATTTATCGACCAACAGGCTTTCGTCTAGCAGGGAGATTGGCTTTTTGACTTTGCTTTTCTGCGACTTGATGAACTTATCAATGTCAAAGCCCTCATCAATAGCGTCTGCGGCGTCCCACTTTTCTTCTTTTGTCGCAGGAATTTGCAGAGTTAGTGTACTTTTCGCACCCGCTTCTTTGGCTTGTGCCTCTACAATCCGAGCTAATTTCTTGCCTGCCTCATCGTTATCAGGCCATAAGACCAAATCTTTGTTGCGCAGTTGCGTGAAGTCAAACTTACTGGCTGTGTTTTCAGACAGCATACCTGCACCACCGATGGTACAAGTCGCTGTATATCCTAGCTGTGTTAGAGCATCCGCGCACTTTTCGCCTTCGACCCAGATAACTGTGTTCGCACTTAAAACGTTCGGGATATTGTATAATGGTCTGGGTTCAGGAATACCTTGGCGACCATCCATGAACTGACGGAATTGTTTCTTTGGTTTGCCAGCACTATCCCGAACAATTTCTCCAGTTGCATCCCGGTCAAAGTATTTTCTAACTGTTACGAGAACCACGCCATCAGCATCAGTGTATGAATATTCGTCTTCGAACGGTGTACTGGGACTGATTGTACGCTTTTGTTCGGGTTCTGGCTGCACTGCTGGGGGCGGAGGAGTCGCCATTACAGAGAAATTAACTGGATTGTTCGGCTTAACGATGTTTTCTGGCGGAGCAACGTAGTCTGCTGAGATGTAATCTTTGAAGTAATCCACGCATTCAGATAGGGAATATCCGCGTGCTTCTTTAAATACCTTACAAATGCCACCGATGCCATCACCAGACTCAAAGTCTTTGCCTGTCAGGAACCACGGACTGCTAATATCAATGTTGATGCGCAGTGATTGCCCTGCTTCGCCTTGCAATGATCCGATGAAAAACTCTTTGCCACGCTGTACCCCTTGAGGAAACGTTTCGATTAGTGCGCTCAATTGGACACTACGGGGAACTTCTCTTGAAATTCTCTCTGTTACCTCTCTGGGCGTCTTGCCAAAATTTAAAACATTCATTATCTTGTCCCTATCCACAACTTTACTACTAAATATGGGATGCCGCCGACCAAGCGCGTCCCATATTTTTTACTCCTTCCAACATGTTTCACGAAATTCGCAGAACTTGCATAAGAAGAAATCTTTACTTTGAGCGATACGAGGTAGAATGTCACCGGCTTTTGATGCCGTCAAGATATTCACTGCCCTATCGCTTGCCTCTTGAGCCAAAGCCTTATTGTACGGCACTAGCTCGTAATACACTTCCGAGGTGTTTTTATTAATTACTGTAAACAACGCAGGGTTTTCGGTTAGCTCCATATATGTCTGGTACAATGCCAACTGAGTTGCGTATGTCTTGTTCGCCTTTTCTACACCGTGACGCACAAAGCCTTTGAACTTGCTGTCGTTCGCTGACTTGCATTCCCACAGTGCGGGATAGCCCATATCAACATCACCACCACAGATCACGCCATCTATGTGACCGCGTATCTCACCATCTGCGATTGAGAACCCGAACTGGCCTCCATCCTTATCTTCCGTTCTTAGATCGAAACCAGCGTCTTTCAGCCACTTTGCGGCGTAATCCTCAATCTCATGCCCGAACTGAAAGATGCGCAGTGTCTTGGCGCTAAACGCTTTGTCAGGGTCTATTGGGTAGTTGAGGTATCTGTATTGTATTTTGCGCGAGCATTCATCGCCAATACTGGATGCGCCGATGTATTTTCTGCGCTCCCCTCTTTGTTTCGTTGGAAACGATAGCTTTATCGACAGCTTCCTTGATGCTTTCTGCTACATGATCCACCCTAGAATGGGATTGAAGTAGAGGGCCAAGTGCCTGTTGACTTAAAGTAAGTGTCTTCGAGGGTTCCAATTTCAATCTCCGCTGCTAGTTTTTGTGATTCTTGTATTCCAAATATCAATGTTTGGACTTGTTCTTCGGTGAGGTCACAAAACCTTTTATCCCACCCGAACTTACCGAGTATATGTGCCAACTCCTTCATGGGCTTTGGCGCTGTTGTTACGTCATTCAATGTATTGTCTCCTCTTCTTCGATTGAAAATAAATCTATAACTTTATTTATCTGGTCTGGGTCAAGCTCATTATTTCTGAAGCCCAAATTGAGAACTTCTTCGCCGTGAACCATGATGCTTGCGCTTCCAAACATGACCGTATTATCTGCCTCTTCGATCCTGTCGTTGATGATCTCATTAGCCACAGACTGAACTTCCTGCATGTCGTTGCTGTTTTTTACCCAGCACACGATTTCGGACTCAGAGCTTTCTACATTGCCCTGATCAGTCTCGACCATAAAAAAGATACATTTCGAATCTTGGCATTAACTTTCCTTATTAGACAATTCGTTGCCGCACGCCAAGTAACCACAGCCGTCAATCCAATTGTCTGTATTTTGAGGGTTGGATTTTATGCGAGCAATTTTAAGCATAGCCATCATAGCCCCTACGTCATGCGGTCTGATTAGAGTGTCCAAATAAATTGACCAGAGATTTGCTATGGTTGTCAGGTTTGATTCCATATCGCCATGCGTTGCGGCGCGGTCTTTGGTGACATATTCTTTAGCTGTGTCTAATGTTTCAGACCTTTCCATAGTCTTCTCCCGTTATCTTTTTCCAGTTATCTGCGATCAGTCTATCAATTTGTGTGCGATTAAAATAGTACCCTAAACAACATGCGGCTTTGTACTTAGTCCACGAGAAATCCATCTCGCTTACTTGCACACCATTGTTACGCAAAAGCTGTTTTTGCTTTGGTGTTGCCGCTTGGTTTAACCACCGCTTTGATTTGTTCGCGGCAGTGCTGTCTTCAATCTCTCTAAGGAAATCATCTGCCGCTGACATGGCTTGTACCTTTTCACCGATGGAAACGATCCTAGCACGCCCATTCTGCGCCTTTACGATAGCAACCCAGTATTTTCCGATCTTGCCTACCATAGAAAAGCCATTGAAGCCTGTAGCCATCATCACAGTGCCTGCGCCATACGGGTCAATCCACATGAACGGAGACAGTTGCATGAGGTCATACTCTGTCATTACGAAGTCGATTAGCTCGCTCTTCTCGCGTAACTCGAACACATGTTCGCATATCGGACAGGTTCTCGTATTGGCTGCAACTTCGCTTTCGCATTCTGGACACACTTTCTGTTGGTGCATCACCGCCTACGTTTTTCTCTGAGCCATCTAGGTTTGCTGTTTCGTCCAGTGCGCCATGCGTAATAATGGACGTACCGAAGTCCATAACGATGCAATCTGTTTTGATTGTGTCTGGATAAATCTCAGGATCGACGATGCGCAGTCCACGACCAATCATCTGAACCATTGTGCCTTTTTGTGAGCATGGACGGGTAAGAACCACACACGCCACAGGTGGAGCGTCAAATCCTTCTGTTAGAACCATGACGTTGACCACAACTTGCAGATCACCGAACTCCAGATCATGAAGCATTTCAGCGCGATCTTCTTTTGGAGTTTCGCCCGTTACAAAGTCAGCACGGATGCCAGCGCGTAAGAATGCTTCACAAACATGTTCGGCATGTAGGACGGTTGAGCAAAACACGACAGTCTTTCTGTCGCCTGCTTTGTCTTTCCATTCATCCACAATGCGTTCGTTGATCACACTGCGATCCATAATCGCGGCGACCTCTTCCATGTCATATTCTTTGCCGCGCTTTGTGACCCTATCAAGTTGATCACCCACGCCCAAGTCAATCACATAGCTTTTAGGGCGAACAAGAAAGCCTTCGCGGATTAGGGTTGCCAACTCGATTTGGTGTGCGCAATTGTTGAATACTCCGCGCAATCCTTTGCCATCACCGCGATTTGGTGTGGCTGTAAAGCCCACAATCTCTGCGCGTTCGTTGTCTTCAAGAACCGCGTCGATTACCTTGGTATATGTTGGAGCCGCTGCATGGTGGCCTTCATCAATTACCACCATGTCGAATAAGGGTCTGTCTCTAGGTTACGATCACGAGACATCGTTTGAACCATAGAAAAACAGCATCACCTTCCCAGTGCTTGACTGTGCCGTTGACGATGCTTGTAGAGATTAAAGGGTTTACGCGCTCGAACTTCTCTTTGTTCTGGGAAACCAATTCGTCTCTGTGTTGGAGGACAAGAACACGCTTGCCCTTTTGTGACGCTTGCCAACTAGCGCGGATAACATGATTGTTTTCCCTGCGCCTGTAGGTGCTACGACTAATGTATTGTTGTGCTTGTCCAACGCTTTGCAAGCGTCAGATACAGCAACCTCTTGATAGGGTCTGAGTAACATAATTATACCTATTTGCTAGAATAGTAAGTTGGGGGGTTCGCGCCCACGGCCCCCCTATCCGTGGTCTAGCAGGCGCGGAATGGCCCTGCCGCTAGATTACTTTTGCGCCCAAGATGGAACTGCACCGCTAGGTTGTGCAGTTGCTTGTGGTGGGCCACATTTGATGCAACGGCTGTTGGAGGCGTTGGGATGCTACCTTGAGGCAAGAAGTCATTACTGTTCGGCGTAATTGCTGCTAATAGTTGATTGCTATCATTATAGCCATTTGTGCCTTTCTTGATGCCTACTTTCGCACAAATTTCCATAGCGCTCAAGTCCATCATACTACTGATGTTTCGGCTCTGTTGTGCTTGAGGCGACATGTCAGAAGGATCAATCCCACGCGCACTTTCCACGATAGCCTTGAGCGTTCTTAGCCCAATCTCTTTTGCAAGAGGCATACCGCTTGGCCCTATTTTGTCACCATCGACAAAGACGCTGTGCCAAAACTTACGGCGATCAAACTCACCACCGATGATTGTGAACTCAAGGTTCATCCACTTAGCAGATGTGCTTTGCGATTTTTTGAACCACGGCCCCTGACCAAACTCAGGGATTTCGATATCACCCGGCTGCACAATTACCACTGCACGCACGATAGTGCCGTTTGGGATAAGAGAAAACTCCTTGTTCTGAGGGTTTTCATCTACTGGTACATTATTAAAATTTAACATTATGCTTCTCCTTCGCTAGAAGTCTGAGTTGATGGATCGACAAACGTAAGATCGTTGTCGGTTAATGGTGAGCCACTATTCATCTTTTCAATGAGCTTGCCAAGATGTGGCTCTTCAAGAGTGTCTAATCTGCCAGAGCGATCCTTTGCAGGATAACCCCATTCGTTCAGAGGTTGACACACAAACGCTCTATACTGACCGTGATCACCTGACATGATCGACATAGTAATGACTTCATCGACAATACCGGGCAGTTCTCTTCCTGTTTTCGCACCTTCAATCTGAAGGCTATACTGCTTGCGACCGTAATCGTCAGTAATTTCATCCAAGATACCAACAAAAATAACATTCTTTGATCGAATGTGCTGGATATGAGTAAGCCATGACATCATCTCACGACCGTGCATTCCGTAGACTGCGCGAGTATCGACCTTGCCTGACCTGTCAGAACGCACCTCTGGCTGCTGTAAGCACCACTGAAAGCACAAACGTCCTGCCACAGTGATAGAGTCCACAAACAACGTATCGTACTTCTGCCAAACCTCTGAAGTATCGCCATACATTTGCGCCACATAGTCATAGTGTGATTGGCTGTATGGTTGATCGTCAGAAAGTGAAGGGTTCGCACCACCTAAGAAGCACGCAAGATCACGGCATTCCACCCATGTTCTAGGACGAACAACATCAATAGGGTGGCCTTCAATCGCAGCGTCACCCGCTTCTAAATCCATAAACAATGTTGTTGATGAATTGAGGGTTCGAGCGAGTGTGGTTTTACCCACACCGCTTGCGCCACACATACCACGATCTTGTGGCCTTTTTTCTCAGCCATACGCTGATCTGCTGTAATGATTTGTAGAGTCATTGCTCTAACTCCTCTACTGTGACTCTGCCCACTTCAACAGTGCGGCAATCTTCAAGCTCTGCCCTGATAGCTGGGGGAGCCGCTGTGAATTTACGCTCCTCAACAGCAAACGTCAGCTTGCCGTAGTGGACCGCATCTTCTGAAGACATTGTGTTTAATGTCTCGCGCAGCTTGTCCTGATCCCATGTGATCTTTTTACTCACAACCACTTTAAGTCTTTGATTGCCTTGCGCAATTTGTGCAGTGCCAAAGTCTTTACCGTTTGAGTTCAAGACATCTCGCGCTGCTGGTAAAAAACTCATCTGACAATTTGTCTTCAATGTCTTTAAGCTCATTACGCAATTCCTTCATTACGTGTTTAAGCTCGTCTCGACGTTCGAATAATCTACGACTGTCCATGTCGTCTCCTTTCCGCTGGTTACTAGAGTCCCAACTATAACCATACAGTGTGGGTGGCTGTCAAGAACTTTTTCAACATAATTTTTTTTATTTTAAGTATTGACATATGGGAATATATGGGATATAGTAAATTTATAGATAGGAGAATAAAATGACAAACACGGCAAAAAACCTTGAAATCGGCCAATCAGTTTGGATCAACATGAGCAGCTTCGCTGATGATGAAATGTGGGTATCAGGCAAGGTTCTGGGCTTCACTGCAAAACGCATCAAATGTTTTAACGATGTTCGTCAAACTCAAGGCTTTTACGCACCACACAAAGTTAAGGAATCGTAATGAAAACATTACAAAAACTAAAAGATATCTGTGAACCTCATGGTGTGGAATTTGATTCTTATAAAGATGACTGGGGTGATTGGTGTATTACTTTTTTATGCTCCACCTCAGATGTGTTGGGGTTCAAGTACCGCAACCGTGAGCTGTTATCATGGTGGGCCGTTAAGTGGCGTTATAGGTTTTCTCAAATATGAATTAAAAGATGGATTTTATTCAGCCGATGATGAAACTCTTAAAGTAACAGGTCAAGGTGAATATGCGGGGGCCTAGCGCCCCCCCTTTTTTGACAAGAATATTTCAATGCCGAGACAAGCCTTCATGAGCTTCTTCTTTAGCTTAAACTCAGGCGTCTCAACGCCCTTGGCGTCTTCAACAATTTCCTGCCACACACCGTCCTTGTCTTCACGCTTGTAGCGGAAGTCAGCAATGTACGCGCATATCTTTTGGTCATTAACGATCAGGTTGTAGCGCACCTGTAGCTCAAGGTCTTTGACCGTTCCCGCCCTTTCGAGTGACTTTATATATATAGATACCGCTCAGATTCCCATTTGGAATCAAACTTTATTCCTTGAACAATTACTTTCTTGTTTCCGTACTTGGGTCTTGACCCACGCAGCTTGGGATTATATACAGGTGAAAAGGTCATTTATGGGAAGGAATCTCCAATGCCAAACCCCGGAAAATATAAGTCCGTAGGTGTTTCTATAGACGCTTACGATAAACTGGTTGCTATTGCAGACTATGAAGATCGTGCAATTGGGCGTCAGCTATCGCGCATGATCGAAGAAACATACGAGACCGTACAGCATCGTGTCAAGCCAAGCCGCCCTGCTTCATCTGCATCAGGCATTGGTGGACTGGCTACTGTTATAGAAGACTAGAGTAAACCCGCGCTGCCTAAGCCACCTAACAGTGTTGCGGCGAGTGCAGGGTCTTCTGCTGCTCGTTGTCTAACAGACTGTTGCGTTACTGGAATTGAAGGAATTTCAAAAACTGGAGCAACACTTGGAACTGGAACACTTGTTCGAGTTGCTCTAGGTGTCGTAGGAATTTTTTGACTAGATTTAAACTGATTTCTAAGGTCTTTTGTTATATTTACGGAGCCTTCTTTTGCGGAGGAACCTAAGCCAACCACGCTGCGTACTGCACTTTGTTTGGCAAAAGATTTTGAAGTTTCGTTTAAAATATTTAAAAACACTCGCATTTTCCCAGCGGTGGTTTTTTCCTTAGCTGCTTCTTTACCGTACCTAGCAGCAAAAGATGTATAGAAAGGGCCAGTTGATAAAAGTTGACCAACTACACTAAGTCGAGCAAGTGTGCCTATATTTTCTAGCGGGCTTGCTGCAATATTAGCTGCAACTAAATCACCGCCATCAGCAGACTTTCCAAGAATTTGCATATTTTTCCCAAACTTTTCTATCGCATCTGCTTCTTGTTTGGGAAAAATAGCGTCTAGCTTTCCAGATTTTTTAGCTTTTACAAGTCGATCAGCAAGCAATCTGAAAGCCTTTTTGTCTGTCATAAAGGTACTCTCAAAATCTCCTATAAGATTTCTCATATAATAAGATTGCAAATCAGCTATTTCCTCTGGCTTTTTAAAGAACTTAGACAGTTTCGTAATGTCATTACCTTTTACGGACGGACTTGCTAGTAAATCCGCAGCTTCATCAGGCATTAACGATCCTGCACGAAGTTTTCTGGCTATTGCCGCAGCATCAAATTGTGCTTTTTCTTTCATTGCCTCTTTAACATTTCGAAGCAAAGTGATTCCCGCTTCATCAGCACCCGCTCTCGAAAAATCATCTATAACAGATTGATTAATTCTGGTTAAAGACAAGGCGCTCAGTTGGTTTGCAAGCCTACGGACTTCTCCTATATTAGAGCCGAACAATTCATCGGCTGTGCCACCTAAATCTTCTAACTTTTGCTTGAACTTGCTACCACTAAACTTTTTAGAGCTATCCAAAGTTGACCCTGATTCACGCATCGTTTTGCGCAACCACTCAGCCGCAGAACGCTCTCGTAAAGTATCAAAAGCGTCTCGTCCTAAATTTTTTTCTAAAACCTCTTTTGCGTCTTTAAGAAGTTTTGGATTATCGTTTTGTATAAAACGACCATAAGCACCTTTAGGGTTTAATTCTTTTTCGCCTTTGACGACACTTTGTAAACTTTTTATACTTGCAGCATCCGAAACTTTTTCAAAACTGTTCATGCCCTCCTTAAAAAAGCTACGAAGTTTTGGTATTTCCTTATCTACATTTCTAAAAAGTTTCTTATCCGCTGCTGTTAAGTCACCAGCCGCTTTTCGCCTCATGGCATTTTTGACAGATTTGGGGGATATGAAGTCATCTAGCTTGTTAAGGAACTTATCCTTCATAATTTTAACGCTGTCAGAGCCGTAGTTGCCCATCCAAGTGTCATTAAGATTTTTTCGAGCTTTATAAACTTGCGTGAATGAAGCATCATCAGGCAACTGCATTAACTCATCTACAGCTTCACGAGATTTTCCCAAATTGCCAGAACGAGCCGCTATTAGTCTATCAAGCTCCAATTTGGCGTCAGCTTTCAATCCGCGAGTGTTGAAAAGCGCAGTATCTCCAACAGCACTATTTGTGAGGTTTTCGAGGTTAGCAAACTTTTCTTTTACCTTGTCATCAAAAGCCTTATATGCGCCAACAAAAGCGTTTTGTATGTCAGCATTTAACAATTCATCTTTTTCTGCCGCTTTATTCATTTGAACGGCTATGTCATCCATGTGCTTTAATTAATTTATCAGATGCAACTTTTTCTGCTTGTAATAGCGCAGTGTCTCCTGACTCCACAGCATTCGTTAAGATTGCAGCCGTAGCATCAATGTCAACACCGCCATCAGCGCCATAAGCACGCAGCTTTCCCAAGTCCTGCATGATTTGTTCGTGATTTTGTCGTAACCGCGCTGACGTACCAAGAGCTTTTTCAGCCATAGCTTGCTGTCTGGCTACGAGAGAGTTTGCCCCCATAGCTGATAAAGATGGTTTATAATTTGAGTTTATTGCATCAGCAATTTCTTCTTGAGTTTCAGGAGCAAGTTTACTACCCGCTCGACCACGACCTGCGACTGCACCAAATCCCTTAGCGACTACTGCAAAAATACCTTCACCAGCAGCGGCAATAGCCGCTTCCACAACTGCGTCTTTCCCAACCTCTTTAAGACTTTCTTCTTGCGTCCCTCTAAGACTTTCCACGCCTTCTTCTACTAATTTACCACCACCCGCTCCAGCAGCGGCACCAATCATTGCTCCCAAGACAGGAACTGGGATAAGAGCTTGCCCTGCTATTGCACCGCCGACGCCCCCTACGATTTCTTCACCCGCAGCGCCAACAAAATCTTGCAAGTCAGATAAGCTGAAACCACTTTCGTCTATCATGATAGGCTTGTCAGTTTTTATACCGAGCAAAAGTGCGCCTTCTGGCGTAAGCGCTAAATTACCACGATTATCTCTAGTGTAATCGCCTTCTCTAAACCCAAAGCGTCCAAGAACATTTTCTTCTTCTTTAGCTGTTTCAGCGCCAGCAAGTTGTCTTCTTAATTTATTGTTTTTGATTCCAGATTCTGTGTCAAATTCCGGCCCTACTGAAGACTCACCGCTTGCGACTTTTCTTTCAGAACGTTCTATATCTCTAACAAGTTTTCTATTTGCTTCATTTCAACATAATTTGGCTTTTCCTTTTATCTCAAAAGGAGCAAATTCACCGGACGCACTTCAACTTGTATCTCAGCCATTAATTCGCCCTAACTATTTTTCCATCTTTAAATATTAACTTGCCTGTAGCCCCTTGTATTTGATCAAGGTCTCCATATTTTCAACAAGTTTTTTAAAATCACCTTTATTTAAGTTTTCAGGATTGTAGATAAAATCTAAACCAGCATCAAATTCAGACAATTTAGACCTGAATATGTCTTCTAATTGGTCTAAAGCAGAACTTGTTTCATCATAATTTGTGAACCAACCCGGCTTTTTCATAATTTCGTTTTCCCATATTTCTACATCCCTGTTAGAAATACCGTTGCCAGTTTCTTGAGTGAGGAACCTTTTAAACCTACCCATGAGCATATTTACACCTTGAGCATATTCTTGTTCACTAGATGGTTGTCCAGTGTTTAAGTCTGGGAAAATAGCTTTGCCAATAGAGTTTAACTTATCAAATGCAAATTTTGTCGTACCTCCTCCTTTTTTGATTTGAAAAGCCGCATCTCTCATCACTGAAATTATTTCAATAGCATCTTCCACGCCTCCTCTACCATCAATGTATTTTCTCGCATACGCTTCAGGTTTTAAGATGATGCCGCCAGTTGGATTTTTTTTATCGTAGATAACTGGTATTTTCCAAGAAGAGGCATCTCCTTGCCCTGTTGCAAATGTAAACTCATGTTTTTTATCATACTCTTCACCACCCTCAACTTTAGCTTTTAATAACTCCGCCTGAGCTTTTAGATTTTCTTCTTCCCTTTTCAGTTTTGAATCATACCACTTGAAATATCTTTTCTTTTTAAAATCTTGATCTGATTTTGCCGCTGCCAATTTCGCGTCTATATCTGCGCGACGCTGTTGTAAGGCATATTTTCCTGCTGCAATTTGAGAAGCCTTAGCTTCTGCTGTTGCTTTGTCTAAAGCAGGCATCGCTGCCTCTCCAGCTTCTCCAACTGAATTTAAAATCTTACGAATGTTAAATTTTTTCCCAGCTTTGTTTTGAATAAGAGCAAGACCAAACGCCATAAGCGCACGGCTTTTGTCTACTTTTCCACTTGCGTCTATTCCAGTGGCATCTTGGAACTCTTTTTTGTAACGAGCCAAAGCATCAGCCTTGGATTCTTGTTTAGAAGACGACCCGCCTAAACCAGCATCTTTCAAAGCTGCCATAAAAGCGTCATCAACATTTTCTTGAGTAACTTTTACGTCTTGTATACCTTGTTCTTCTGATTTTATGTATGGGGGTTTAATTACAGGCTGAGAGCGCATTTTTCTTTCTTCTACCGTGCTTGAAGAATCAGAAACATTTCGTATCGGAGGCCCACTGGTGTTGACGGTAGCATCTAAAGAATTTAGCAAAGCGCCTATTTCATCAAGACCAGACTCGTCAAAAACAGAAGAATCATCTGGCATTGCTATAATTCTTGCGGCTTCATTTTCTAAAATCTTTTCTTGGCGCTTGCCTCCTGTGCCAAATCCTTGATCAAAACGTGGCTCAACAGCGGCGTCTTGAATGGCCCTAAGAGCCAATTGCCGTTCTATGTCTTGTTCTTCTTCGCTTTTAAAATTAAATTGTTGCCCACTTCCAGATACAAAAGGCCCTCCACCGCCAAAGAAACCACCCTCGTCTAAATCTAAACCTTCGACTGGTATAGATAACCCTCCATCCTCTAAAACCCTTTTAGATATATTATCTAAATATTCTTCAAGCCCGTCTGGGTTGTTGAAATAAAGATTATCTGCTAAAGTGTCTATCGCAGTTTTACCCGGAGCGCCCTTCGGAATCTGAACAAATGTCCCTACAGATTCTGGGCCTTCAAGTGCAAAAATCCCTTTATTAAGGGCCGCTCTCTGAAACCCATCAAGGGGTTTTTGATTTTGTAGACTGAAATCGTTTCTACGAACGGGATTTTTTTTGTAATATTCTAAAGCTAATTCTTCTAGGGTGGGCATGTTCATAATTAAACCTTTTTAACCTTGAGCTTGAGGGCGGTTTAAGCCTTGGTATGTAGTATACATTCCCACTCCTTGCAGGAATGGATTTGGAGAATTAGAAGGTTGTTGTGAAAACTCACCATACATAGAAGCAGATGGAGCGCCTGTTAGGAAGTTCTGAGCATAGCTGTACGGTGCAAGAGCTTGTTGCGTATACGCAAGCTGATTTCGTCTATCAAAATCAAGAAGCTGTTGGTCAGACTGTCTCTCTTTCGCTCCAAGGTTGTACATATATGTAAGATCAGATGGAGCCATAGCCGAATATGTAGATCCAATGTCAGCAGAAGTTCCAGCCAACGCGCCGTAGCCTCTGCCAATATTCCCTAACTGACCTCCAAGCTGCCCTGCCGTGGCCCCTAAGCCACCAGTTAGTCTTCCTGCTTCCATATTGCGCTTTTTCTCGTCCTGTGATGCACGAACTTGCGCATCTGCGCTAGACAATCCCATACTTCTATACATGTCAGCAGCTTGCAACATTCTTTTTTCTGAATCTGAAAACGCTTTAGTCTCAGCGCCAAGTTGACTCACAGACATATTACCAAGCTGTTGACCTCCAGCGATACCTCTTTTCGCCGCTGCTTCGTATGCTTGTTGTGCTGATGCTAAAGATCTATCGTATCCTTGAGACATTAAATTAGCGATAGTGCTTTGCTTGGCTTCTTCAACTGCCCTAGAGGTCTCCGCTGCTTGCACGCCTGCACGCGAGCCACCAAATGCGCCGGAGCTTAGTGCTTTTGCTGCGTCACCTTGACGGCGCTTTGCGCCCTCACGGTTGATCCTATCCATTGCAGCGTCAATGACTTGTTCTTTATAAGGATTCATAAACTGATTAACGGATGACGGGTCAAATTCTCCTAAACCACCTTGAATAGCACCACGAGCGTCTTGCAATAGCGCATTTGCTCTTTGCTGTGCGTTAAAGGATTGTGTGCCTAGATCAGCGCGTGACTTCGCCCCCGCCAACTCTTTGTTGTACACAGACCTCGCGTCTATAGAGCCTAAACCAGATTCAAGATATTTTTGTGCTTTTGGCAAATATTCAGAAACAGCATCAGAAACTGCTCCTTCCCCAGAAGAAAACGCGCCAGCAGCCTCTGTTAAATAACGAGGCTTTCCTTCTGAATCTGTAAAGTAAGGTCTGGAACGATCTAAAAAGGCTTGACGCTCTTCCGCAGTATCAAACGTATTGTATACAGCACTTTGAAGTGGATCACGAATTGCTTGCTCATAGTTAGGTATTTTAAAAAAGATCAGGGTACGCCTCCGCATCCATGATTCCACCTTGAAGAACACCATCTTCATCAGGAGAGCCGAATATTTGTGCGAGTAGAGCCTCATCGTAGTCCTGCATATACGCAGGGAGTTGGCGTATGGCTATGCTTGTTGTTGTATCGCTCATTACGCTTTCCTCTCAAGTTGATCCATCATACCGTACATTCTGTTAATGCCGCTATTTAAGTTGCCATTACCCGCCCCTTTTACTGCATCACGGGTCATTACGAACTCTCCAGCGGTTAGCATGGCTGGAACATCGTCTTCTGTCCCAGAGCCTTCATTGGGCATAATGCCTCCATTCCGACGAGGATAATAGTCTACCTCTCCACCATCAGCATACATTGGAACAATTCTATCTGGAAGTGGCCTGCGCTTGAGATTAATTGGGATTTTCACCAGCGCGTCTTTCAAACCTTGCCCTGTTACCATAAGGATCTGGATCCTCGTCTTCACTAAACAAACTATCAATTAATTGAGCCGCAAGACCAGAAGCTAAACCCTCGCCAGCTTTTGTATTTAGAATTTTTCCGAAACGAGACTCAGGTTCTATTCCAAACATTTCACCATAACCCAAAAGACCTTCTGCGTATCCTGATTTTTTTCCTGCATTTGCTATACTTTTGTTAAATCTCCTGAAACATTTCTTGTTATAGGTCCAGCAGCGTTATTAGGCCTAGAAAAAGTTTTTAGCATATTTCCGTCCGAATCCACCATCATGTTATCTAAAAACGGGAGGCCTGTTCCATAACCTGTAGCCGCTCCGATGCCTGCTCCACCTATACCTCCAATCAAAAGATCACGAAGGCCAACATCTTTGCCTTGTATTTTTCTAAGAGCTACGTTTCCAAGAGCGCCTAAAACTGTAGGATTAGATAGCGCACCTGTAAGAATCGGAACAAGAGAACTCCAAAAAAAAATTCTGGCTCCCCAGTTTCAGGATTAATGCTGTTGGACCCAGAGCCTACCACATAACGAGTTGGGTCAACTCCTGCATCTTCAAACGCACGACCAAGACCGCGAGCCACTTGAGGGTTTTGTTGAAGCACTTGTTGCGGAACTACTGTTTCACCGGGAGTCAAGTGACCAATCATCGTGTCGCCGTTTCTCCCGTAGCTTGCCATGTTTTGCATTTTGCTAACCTCTTAATTACTTGCTTTAAACATACTAAAGCGTGGACCCAGAAACAGCTTCAGGCATAGTAACCTGAACATTTGTACTTCTTTTTTCTGATCCTGTCCAACTTTCGCCACAATCTGGGCAATTGCCATCTGGATAGGATGCAATTTCTTCTTTTGTGTCTACAACATTTTCACAATTTGCGCAATGAACTGTATCGACGCTCCCAGAAGGACGCCAAGTTGAGCCGTTATCCATAGTAATGATTGTATCAGTCATGTTATTGTCACCGTTGTTGTTCCTACAGAACCTGTTGCTTGTGAGCCTCGGACGTATGGGGGAGTAAGTTACAGGAACCCGCAATTGACCGCCATGGCTAAAGACAGCGCCAGCCTCTAGGCCAGAGTCGTCTGTTTGCAAATCTGTAAATACTGTAAATGTATTTCGGCCTTCTCCGGGGTTTTGCATGTTCTGCAAGTACGTTGAGTATGACCTAAGAACCTCTGCAAAATAATCTTTGCTATACTCGCTTGGAGGTATGGGGAAGAATGGTAAATTTAAATTTCTCGACATTAACGTCTCCCGTCAGGCCGAATATCAACACGAGGGGAGCCTAATCTCCAACTTACTCCAGTGTCTTCACTTTCTATCCTAAATGCGAAAGAACGCCCTCTAAGCCGAACAAATACCTGCTCTGTAAACTGCTCTACAGGTATGCTTGCCGTTTTTGCGACTGAGCTTTCATCAGAAGACAAGTAGTTTCCTCCGGGGAAGTTTCTAACTTTTAAGGTCATAGTCGCTTGGGGAGTTGACGCAGTAGAGTTTCTAAACGTCAAATCAGGTATTAAGCGTCGCATAAATGCAAACTGCTCTCCATCGCCTAAGTCCATTTGGCTACTTTCAATGTATGAAGTAATCGCACTTGCAGGAGATGTACTACCGTCATCAAATCCAATCTCTTGAAAATAAAGATAATGGTCTGTAGACGCCGCTATGGGGTCAACATTAACACCCCTATCTAACCAACATGTGCGGCTCATTAGGCCATAATACCATATTTTCTGGTCATAATTATAAGTTACATAACTGTCATTTTCAGAACTTGTCGCGGAAGGATAAAACCAAGTAACTTCAGAAAAAGCAGTATTCAAACCAGCCGTTACTTTTTCTAACTGATTATTATTAATATTCGTAAAGACGTAATCTCTAACAGAACATGGAAGACGTTGAACGGCACCTCCATAGGCATAAAACTCTTCCGCACCCATCCAGAAAACATTGTCTTCAACTGCGATAGCAGACAAGGGGCTGGCAATTGTAATATTTTCAGAAATAGAGTTTATGCCAAACGTGAAGGGTGGCCCAAGAAACTGCATCGCGTGCAGTGAAACATCTGTAAAAACAAGAACTTGTTGCCGCGTTTCTACGGCTGTAATTATTTTTGACCCTGAGCCAATACGCAAATCACCCGCAGTGTTTGTTACAAGAGACTGCCACTCAAGAATGTTTTCTTGATCAGAAAATCTAATTAATAGAGGGTCTTGCACTCCGGGTTCTAACTCTGAATCACAACCAAACGCGATTACATGTCGGTCGCGGTCGGATACAATAACTTGTTTTGCAACTGTTGGAGCCTTGTTAGAACCAGCCAAACTTGCAAGCTCAACCGCCCGTGAGCTTGTGCCACTGCTTTTATCCCAATAGAATATATCTCCATCACGAACGTTTATTATAAGATCTTCGCCAAAGTTGTCATGCGACCATATTCTCAAGGTCTGTCCTGAAACAGTTAAAGATGCACCTGAACCCCAAGTTCCGCGACTCCAAGTTCCAGCACCCCATCCAGTACCTATTATAGTTGTGTTCAAGCCAGTGTTGATTTGATATGCGCCAACGACACTAGACCCACCATTCCCGCTATCTGAAGTTGTTGCAAACACATAAGAGTTACTCAAACCATCTGTTGTTGTAATACTTTCAATTGAAGCTACGGCGCGGGCGTTTATATAATACGAATTGTTGTCTTTGATATAAAATATTTGATACTCTTGATTAAGAACGTTAGCAGTTACTGCATCGCCTAACGTAGCCGCTCCAGAAAAAGTAACAAAATCATTTTCCAACGCCCCGTGGTTATTATCCGTGACAATAATTGTAGAGCATTTAACCGCTGCACTAGAGCTATGAGACGCTGCGGTTGATCCGTTAAGGCCACGAACACAACCCGTCAAGTTGTTCCCTACCAACAAAGCATAGCTGATAGTTTCAGAACCGATTTGAATGACACCCGTATCAGGAAAACCACTACCACTTGTTAGCGGTATTGTTGTAACAACCGCGTCAACCCCAGACGAAAGCGTGTTGGCTGAAGCGTCAAACGTAACATCCCCTGCGGAGGTAGTTGCACGAATAGGCGTAATGTCATTATACGCGCCACCTTCATTGATGTAGTATTTTAAGTTTGTGCCTACCCCAAGATAATTAGTTCCGTCCAATGCTTGCCACGGATGCAAAGCACGACACGTTCCTAAAAAAGCGTTAGTGGATTCTTTTATCCAACCACCAATTTTTTCAGGAAAACCGAACCTAAACCTAACTTTATCCATATCAAACCAACCGCCTTCATTTGAGTAGGAAGTGGTTTCGCGGTTGATACCGGGACGAAATTGAAGTTTAGTTAGCGGCATCACAATTCTCCTGATATGAAGATCATACACAATTGTTTAGTTTAAGCCATAGTTAGGTAAGCCGAACAATTGTACGAGTCATCATTTTTTTTAAAAAATAAGCCGAACAATTTAAACTATAAGCTCAAAATGAGGTCCATCAATGAAGGGGCGTCTTTTTTGTGATCTTCTAAGATCGACGTAAGAGTTCATAGCCTCTTCCATTGTGCCATCCCAGTTGCGTATATCGCCAACGCTCCAAGCAGCGCCCCACTTTACAGCAACACCAGCCATGTCAGCACCTTCTTTCATCGCATCAGCTAGATCATCGTAAAGGTTAAGCTCCCAAGAGCCACGACCATTGATGTAGGCCATAAGGTCAACAGCATGACCCGTCAAATGTTTCGACTTCATGGTTTGGCTCGCGCCTTTGGCAACTAATTCTTTCTGCTGTTCAAGGGTACGCATACCTTGGATAACACCAAAGTCTGTTTCGTTGCAGTGATTGCGTGGTTAACAACAGCAACCATCCGTTCGTCTACACCTTCAAGCCGATCAAGGCTGCGTCGTGATAATTTATAACTCATTTCTATTTACCCTTCATGTTCATCATACCGCTGTGATCTCGGTTGATATACTTCATATCGTTTTCGAGCAGCGCTATTCTTTGTTTGATTGAATTGATTTGACTTATGCTCATCATCATACCTGATAGATCGTCCCAAATATCCTCAATCTCCCCGGCGTTAGATTTCACATCGCGCTTGAGATTAACGTTGTCCTCAATTGCCATGCGCGACCCAAGCTGGCTCACCGTTTCTTCTAGACTGGTAATTGTTGCCGCCTGTTGTGATACCCACCAGACACCTCCAGCAAGCTGCATTCCCATTGCTGCCACTAATGCTATTGGTATTTTGAGATTTTCCATCACCGTTTACCACGAAAGAATTTAGTTGCTGATCGAACACCAAAGCTCGCAGCGACAATCACACCGAGCGTATATTGATACCAATTAGGCATGGCTTGCAGTGCTGTGAAACCCTCCGCAACGGCGGTGCGACCCCACTCTCCACAGAACGAAAGAACCAACGGCACAGAAAAAAAGACCAACAAGCCACTCATCTTTTAAACTGTTCTGCGAACCCTGCGCCATAATGCGCTCCCAATCCGCAACGCTTGTTTTTTTCGCTGAGAAGAATCTTAGATTTTGTCTCTGCCTCGGTCAACTTTAGCTTGGCCTCTGCTGCGGTCTTATCCGCTTTGCCTTGCAGCCAGCTCCCCGCTAAATTAGCGACTGGGCCTATAAGCGCTTGTATCATTTTGACTCCTTACCCATCCATATGCCAAACGATCCTGTAAAAGCACCAGTGACAACTGATATTAAACCCGCTTGAGATACTGATAAGTCTGGCTGTGACAGCGCCCATTCAAGGCATCGAATATACATAATAGTTGTCACCAGCATCATTAATCTTGGTAGAATTTTCCAATCATCAAGAATTGTATTTGGCATAGCAATGCTCCGCTACTCGTTTATCTCTGGTTATTATAACAACTTTTCCTGATTTGTCATATACAACATATTTCCCGCTTTTATTCTGTTGTAACCTCAAAACAATAAACCGCTATTGTGCTACTGGTAACCAACACTTTGGCATCATCCAAAGCTATCTGACACGCTTCACTTGTGCGAAACTGATCTAGCTCATAATGTTCGAGCGCTCCATTGGTAAACATAAACCATACTAAAATCCACATCAGTAATTCCCGTTGCGTTCGTTGTATAGATACAATACGAAAATCAAAGAAGCTATGCCTCCAGCAAGTAACAGCCCGATAATGATCGTGTTGAGGCAGTTGTCGATAAACTCTTGTTTTTTATAAACTAGGTCTCTTTGTATTTTTCTCTGCTCGGCTTCCATACGTAGAATTTCCTCCCAAGCTGATGGCCCATACGTCCAAGAGATATGATCCTTTAATTCCTTACGCATTTCCTTGGCTTTTTGTTTATGCGCCCAAAGCTCAATCGCGTCAGTTTCGGTGTTCGAAAACATCTTATAGGCCGGAGGTTTAAGCGCACGTTGCTCAAGGTAATCAAGGTCAGACATGGCCTTTGACCACTGACCCACAGTGCCCGCCATGCCCGAAATATCCCTCCCCACATCTATAGCCTTCTTGATCCCTTGATAGCTGGCACTGATTGCCGCCATTACTGTTACGGGATCCATTTCATCAACCCATCTTGGTAAGCACAGCCACCAGTAGGGCAATGATAGAACCAGTAGCAGCCAACATGATTGACTCCATACGTTTGACACGACTGAACAGATCTTTGAACTGAATCTTTACCTCAGTCTTTATGGCAATGACTTCTTTCTCCAAGCCATCTATCCTTTCATGCGCGGATGCTACTGTTCTTTTATCCATTATTCAGTATTCCTAGTTTACGACTTCAGCCTCTTCAACTTCAGCCTCAAGTGATGTAGCCAGCATCTTTACAAAGGCTTGCTTTCCAACATGCAATTGATCCAGATTAAATTGAGCCGACCCTGCCTTACGGTCAAGGTCTTTGATGTGGTTTAGCATAACCTTTTGCTGATCGGTCAGTTGATCTTCAGTATATTCAATATCGTCAATCGTAATGGTGTTTGTTTTTTTCTCAGCCATTTTGATCTCCTTTTGGTTAAGTTAAGTGTTGGCTGCGATTGCAGCGTTAGCGGCGGT
>UEXL01000138.1_pt1 | contig 31363 bp, 40 predicted proteins | sample 1796671 | NCBI WGS metagenome assembly UEXL01 (sample SAMEA4772471, study PRJEB27181) | metagenome | reverse complement strand
AAAAGTTTAACAGCACCTATACTAACAGGCAGTGGCAGTGCAGCAGGTAGTATATTATTCAAAGAGGACACTGATAACGGAACTAATTCAGTTACACTAATTGGTCCAGCAGCAACCGCTGATGTTACTATAACTCTTCCAGCAAGTGCTGGTACCGTTGCACTAACCAGTGACATTGCAAGTGCAGGTATTAGCAGTGGTAACGTTGCTACATTTGGCTCAGGTGCAGCAGATGATGACTTCTTACGCATCAATGGAACTGCCATTGAAGGTCGTAGTGCAAGTGAAGTATTAAGTGATATAGGTGGTCAAGCAGCCCTTACATTTGGAATTGCCAATACAAATGCAGTTAAGGTCGATAGTGCTAGTGTTGCTGACGATGAGTACGCAAGATTTACAGCAAATGGACTTGAGAGCAGAAGTGTTGCAGAAGTACTAAGTGACATAGGCGGGCAAGCAAGTTTAACATTTGGTATTAGTAATACAAATGCAGTCAAAGTTGATAGTGCAAGCGTAGCAGATGACGAATATGCTCGCTTCACAGCAAATGGACTTGAAAGCAGAAGTGTTGCAGAAGTTGCTAGTGACATAAGTGCTGCAACTATAACTGGTACGCAAACCCTTACAAATAAAACACTCACTGCACCAACTATTAGTGCAACAAGCACAACTGTTGGCGGCAAGATAAAACTACTTGAAGGAACAAACAACGGAACAAATGCGTAACTCTTGTTGGTGCCGCAAGCACTGCAGACGTTGATATTATATTCCCTGCAACTGCTGGTACTGTGGCACTTGTTGCTAGTTCATTACAACTATCAGGCGGAACAATGTCTGGTGCTATTGCAATGGGCACAAGCAAGATTACTGGTATGGGCGACCCAACTGCTAATCAAGATGCCGCAACAAAAGCATATGTTGATTCACAAGTAAGCAGCGTACCAACTGGCGATATAACAAGCGTGGTTGCTGGTGCTGGTTTAACAGGAGGCGCAACGTCGGGTGATGCTACATTAAACGTAGTTGGCGGCACAGGTATTACTGCAAACGCAAACGACATTACTATTGACGCAACAGTGGCAACGCTTACTGGTACACAAACATTAACAAATAAAACTATTACTGCGCCTGTGCTTACTGGAAGCAGTAGTGCAGCAGGTAGTATCTTGTTCAAAGAAGATACTGATAATGGCACAAACGCTGTTACATTGATTGGTCCAGCAGCAACCGCTGACGTTACTATTACACTACCGGCTTCAGCAGGCACAGTGGCACTTACTAGTGATATTGCAAGTGCGGGTATAAGCAGTGGCAATGTTGCTACCTTTGGCTCTGGTGCTGCAGATGACGACTTTTTACGCATTAATGGAACAGAAATTGAAGGACGTAGTGCGAGTGAAGTGCTTTCAGATATTGGAGGACAGGCTGCACTTACATTTGGTATCAGTAATACCAACGCTGTTAAGATAGACAGTGCAAGTGTCGCAGATGACGAGTACGCACGTTTTACTGCCAATGGACTTGAGAGTAGATCAACAGCAGAAGTACTAAGTGACATAGGTGGTCAAGCAGCACTAACCTTTGGTATATCAAACACAAATGCTGTGAAGGTTGATAGTACATCAGTTGCCGACGATGAGTATGCCCGATTTACAGCAAACGGACTAGAAAGTAGAAGTACTGCAGAGGTTGCTAGTGATATAGGTGCTGCAACCGTAACTGGTACACAGACACTTACAAACAAAACACTTACTAATCCTATCCTAACACCAACTGCAACTACTGCAGGTAAGGTAGAATTTTTAGAAGGCACGAACAACGGCACTAACAAAGCAACGCTTATAGGTCCTGCTAGTACTGCCGATGTTACTATTACATTACCAGCCGCAACTGACACATTAGTGGGTAAAGCAACTACAGATACACTAACTAACAAAAGTATCGACAGCGACAACAATACCATTACAAATATTGTTAACGCAGACATAAAGTCAAGTGCAGCAATAGCATTTAGTAAAATGGAAAATCTTACCAATGCTAGAGCACTTGTAAGTGATGGCAACGGCGATGTATCAGTAAGTGCCGTTACGGCTACTGAAATAGGTTATTTAGATGGCGTTTCTAGTGCGATACAAACGCAACTTAACGCAAAAGCGCCACTTGCTGCTCCAGAATTTACAGGTAACGCAACAGGTGTAAATTTAACACTTAGTGGCGATTTAACTGTTAACGGTACAACTACTACTCTAGCAACAACTAACACAATTATAAGTGATAACCTAATTGAACTTAATAACGGTGCAGGCAGTAATGCTAATGATAGTGGTATTGTTATTGAACGCGGTAGTACAGGTGACAACGCATTTATTGGCTGGGACGAAAGTGCTGATAAATTTATAGTTGGTACTACTACTGCTACAGGAGCAAGCACTGGCAATTTAACTATTTCTACAGGCACCTTGGTTGCAAACATTGAAGGTAATGTGACTGGTACTTCAGGCAGTACAACAGGCAATGCTGCAACAGCAACAGCACTTGCAACTGCGAGAAATATTGCAGGACAAAGTTTTGATGGCAGTGCAGCAATTAATATTGCTAGTACAGACCTAAGTAACTCAAGTGCAATAGCATTGTTGACTTCAACACAAACAATGACTAACAAAAGTCTTACTGCACCGATACTAACTGGATCAGGCAGTGCAGCAGGTAGTATCTTGTTTAAGGAAGATACAGACAATGGTACAAATGCAGTAACGCTAATAGGGCCAGCGGCAACTGCAGACGTTACTATAACGTTACCAGCCAGTGCAGGTACAGTAGCACTAACAAGCGATATTGCAAGTGCAGGTATTAGTAGTGGCAATGTTGCTACGTTTACAAGTGGAGTAGCAGACGATGACTTCTTGCGTGTTTCAGGCACAGCGATTGAAGGACGTAGCGCAAGTGAAGTACTAAGTGACATAGGTGGTCAGGCTGCACTTACTTTTGGTATTAGTAACACAAATGCTGTTAAGATAGACAGTACTAGTGTAGCAGATGACGAATATGCACGCTTTACAGCAAATGGACTTGAAAGTAGAAGCGTTGCAGAAGTACTTAGTGACATAGGCGGTCAGGCAAGTTTAACTTTTGGTATTAGTAATACAAACGCAGTAAAAGTGGACAGTACTAGTGTAGCAGATGACGAATATGCAAGATTTACTGCTAGTGGATTAGAAAGCAGAAGCACAACAGAAGTTCGTGGAGACCTTGGACTTGCAACAGGCGATAGTCCACAGTTTACAGCAATACAACTTGGGCATGCAAGTGATACTACAATAGCAAGATCTAGTGCAGGTGTGGTTACTATTGAAGGTGTAGAAGTAACTACTAATACTGCAACACAAACATTAACAAATAAAACACTTGCTGCACCTAACCACACAGGCACAAGTACATTTGGTGGTTCAAGTGGAGTTAGCATAGCACAAGGTGCTATATCTATTAAAAATGGCGGCACTGCAAGTTATGTTGATTTCTACTGTGAAAGCAGTAACGCACACTATACAAGACTACAAAGTTCTGCACACAGCGCATATTCTGGCAACGTTACACTTACTCTGCCTCCTGCAACAGATACACTAGTAGGTAAAGCAACTACAGATACTTTTACAAATAAAACACTTACAAATCCAACAATCAATGCATTTACCGGTACTGGTAATGGTACAATTACAGGTAACTTAACTGTAAGTGCTAATGTTGATGTAGACAACTTAACCACAGACGGATTAAAATTAGTTGATAACAATGTAATGTCAACTAGAAGTAACGACGATATAAACTTACTACCTGCAGGTACAGGTAAGATTAACCTGAACGGATTTTTGTTCCCAACAAGCGATGGATCAGATGGACATGTTCTTAAAACAGACGGCGCAGGTAATTTAAGTTTTGGTGCTGAAAGTGGTAGCACTGCAGGACATACAATACAAAATAACAGTAGTAACTTAACACAAAGAGCGAGTTTGAACTTTGATGGAACACATCTTGTTGCAACAGATGACAGTGGCAACGGGCAAACTGATATTACAGTAAGTAGCACACTACAAACTATTGCAGGTAAAACTTTCCCAAGTGGCGCAATAATAGGTAGTACTGATAGCCAGACACTTACTACCAAAGTTATAAACAGTAATGCTAACACTATACACATTGATTTAGATGATTTAGGTACATTTACAGGCACACTTGCAGAGTTTAATGCAGGACTACAAGGTGATAGTTTTTGTAAGTTTAACAGGATCAGAAACACTTACAAACAAAACACTTACTAGCCCAACAATTAACACTGCAGCACTTACCTCGCCAACAGTTGCTACTAATATTGACTTACTAGCAAGAGCAGAACTGCGCTTTAAAGACGCAGACAGTAGTCATTATGTTGGATTTGAAGCACCTGCAACGATAAGCAGTAATCTTATTTGGGTGCTACCTGCCAGTGATGGATCTAATACACAAGTGCTTACAACTAACGGCAGCGGTGTACTAAGTTGGACCGATGGCGGCGGTGGCGGCGGCGCAAGTACACTAGGTGGACTTAACGATGTCACAGTATCAAGTGCAGCAACAAATGATTTAATAGTTTATACTGGTAGTGGATTTGAAAACAAAGCAAAACACGAGGTTGCACCTACTGTTCCGTTTACAAAAGCAGATGGCACTGCACAAGTAATTACACTTGAAAATGCATACGATCTAACAAGTGTAGCCGGCTTCTTAAATGATAGAGTAGTTCAAAAATACAAAATGCCATTTGTAAATGCAGCAGGTAGTAGTGTTTCAACATTTGTAGTGACCTTAGATGATATTGCTGGAAATGCTGCTGGAAGTGCAGCAACATTAACAACTGCAAGAAATATTGGCGGTGTTAGTTTTGATGGAAGTGCAAACATTGACTTGCCTGGCGTAAACGCTGCAGGTAACCAGGATACTAGTGGTACTGCTTCATTGATTAACGCCACAGCAAATAACAGTGCAGATGAATCTGTATTCCTTACATTTGTTGATGGAGCAACTGGTTCACAAGGTATTGAAACAGACACAGGGTTGACTTACAACCCAAGTAGCGGTAACCTAACATCTACGTTGTTTACAGGTACAGCAACAAATGCAAGATACGCTGACTTGGCTGAAATGTATGCAGCAGACAGCGAAATTGATCCAGGTACTGTTGTTATGTTTGGCGGACAAGGCAAGGTTGTAGCATGTAACACTGAAAACTGTGGTGCAGTAGCAGGCATTATATCAACAGATCCAGCACACTTGATGAACAGTGATCAAGACGGTGTAGCACTAGCACTAGCAGGGCGTGTACCATGTAAGGTAACAGGCCCAGTTGCAGCAGGTGATCTAATGGTTAGTGCAGGCAATGGTATGGCAATGGCAAACAACGATGCTAAACTAGGAACAGTAATTGGTAAAGCAATTGAAGAAAACATTGATGGCGAAGGTGTCATTGAAGTATTAGCACTAATGATGTAGTGGATAAATACAGTAAGGAATAGGACAGGATAAATGGCAGCAAAAACCCCGTTGAAAGCAACCTTTGATGGTAGCAGTAACGTTACAGGACTAGCAGAATTTGTCGGCGCAGACTTCGTTGCAGTTGCAGATGGTGGTACTGGCGTAGCAACTATCACCAGTGGCGGTGTTGTAATTTGGTGCTGGAACCAGTGCAGTTACAAGTAACAAAGCAGCACCTAGTGGCGATTTTGTTGGAACTTCAGATAGTCAAACACTAACAAATAAGGTGTTGACAACTCCTACTATTACAACACCAGTTATAAATGCAGGTGCTGATTTTAAAAACGGGGCTACCAGTGCTGGCTTTATAAAGTTTTTTGAAGATAGCGACAACGGAACTAATGCCGTTACACTTATTGGTCCTGCTAGTACGGCAGACGTAACACTAACACTTCCGGCTTCAACTGACACACTAGTTGGTAAAGCAACCACAGACACACTAACTAATAAAACATTGACTGCACCAGCAATGACAAGTCCTACTGTAGCAACAAGCATTGACTTGTTAGCAAGAGCAGAGATACGTTTTAAAGATGCAGATAGTAGTCATTATGTTGGATTTGAAGCACCTGCAACGATAAGCAGTAATTTAATATGGACACTACCTGCCACAGATGGTAGTGGTGGACAGGTACTTAAAACAGATGGCGGCGGCGGTCTAGGATGGGTAGCAGCAGGTGGTGGTAGTGGTGGATCAAGTTTTCCAAACAGTACTATTCAGGCACTACCGAGTAAAGCCAGTGATTATGATTTACAGAAAAACGCTGCACAGAATACTGCAGAAACACCTTTCGATTCAGGAGCAACTGACGCTTTTGGTGTTAACTTGGGTACAGTGTTTAGTATGATGGATCCAATTGGAACAGTAGAAGGCACAGGCGCTGATGATGGCGGTAAAGACCTGGGTGCATTTACTTAATAAATAAAGGATATAGGAGCAAAAGATGCCTACAGTATTACAGTTTCGTAGAGGAACAACAGCACAGAACAACGCTTTTACAGGCGCAGATGGTGAACTAAGTATTGATTCACAAGGCGACAGTATCAGAGTACATGATGGCTCGACCGCGGGTGGATTTGAGACAAACGCTAAACAGGCAAAGTACGCTGATATCGCGGAAAGATATCGCGCTGACGCAGAGTATAGTGTTGGTACGGTATTAATGTTTGGAGGAGATGCTGAAGTTACAATATGCGATACAGCAGATTGTAATAAAATTGCAGGTGTTGTGTCCAGTGAAGATACTGCATACTGTGTAATGAATAGTCCTAAAGGTGAACGAGATGATCCTACTTTCCCTCCAATGGCTCTACTAGGGCGTGTGCCGTGTAAGGTAGTTGGTGTAGTTGAAAAAGGTGATTTGATGGTATCAAGTGGTACACCAGGACATGCACAAGCATTTTCAGGTCAAATAAATCCTATGGTTGGAACTGTTATTGGTAAGGCAGTAGAAGCCAAATCAGAATCAGGTACAGGTGTAATTGAGGTTGTAGTAGGCAGACTCTAGTTACACATTAAACTTTCAATAGTTCTAATCTTATTAACAATATCTTTCATTTGAAGTGTGGTAAACACACCCGGGTGTAATGGCTTGGGCCAACTATCTAGTTTACTCCAAGCATATCCCTTGTGTTCGTTGTTTAGTTTTGGAATAAATTCTTCCTCTACAACACAAACATATGTGCTATAGGTAAAGTTATTTTTGCTATTTGTAAATTTTTCTACTGGGATAGTTTTTAAAATATCTGGAGTAAATCCTATTTCCTCAACAATCTCACGCTGTAGTGCAGTATACTCTGTTTCATCTCGTTCAACTTTGCCACCAACAAATGCCCACGTGCTGTCATACCTGGCGCCATTGCGCAGTACAAACATATATCTACTTGTTGATTTGCTTAGAAATAATGCTCCAACACCGCTGTTAGATAACGATACTCCAGTCGCCTGCTCGATATTCGCCTTCATAAGACTTGACCCACTCTGTTCCAGTCCACTTGTATTGTAAGCCTGTAGTAGTATTAGTCATATAGTGTACACCCTTTTCTGTGCTACTGTCAAACACTACTTGCCAAACTGATCCTGTGTATTGGATAATATCATTTGCTCCTGCTACTAAATCTCCCCACGCATCTGGACCATCTGTGTTACTTGCATCGCCAATAGCATTAAGAACGAGATAACGTTGTCCTGTTGCTGCAGCCGCAAGTCCTGCACCAGGTGCGCTACGCAAAGGATTAATAATTTTTGTTACTGCTGGAATATCATTTGTTGGAATAGTATCGCTTTGTACTGTCCATAGCAGTTTGTGTGGATCACTAGGATGGAACGCAACTGTGCCTACTATTTCTGCAGAGCCTTGCTCTAAACGCAATTGACTTATTCCACTTTGTAGTTCACCATATTGGTTAATTAGTGCAGCCCAACTAACATCATCTGTGCCTACTTTTGTCGGCGGATCATTCAGTGGAGTATAATCTACTTTGTTAGTGCTTGTTTCATTACGATCTAGTATTTGTACAGTGTTGCCAAGTATAATAATACCAAAGTTCATCGGTGTAAATTTCATACGCTCACCTAGTAGTATTTGTCCATCAATAACACCATCTGCAATGCCTCCTTGATCATCATATATACTAGCAACAATCTTGTTAATAACACCAAGTTTCTTAACCTTAGCAGGTGCAGTTAACCAAATTGGCACAGTAAATGTAAGTGTAGCAATATCAATTTGTTCATCAACACCAACTGGAACACTTCTACTACTAAATTGTACATTTGCAAGTTCAATATAACTTAAACTTGTCCAATCTAAATAGTTATCTGTGCTTTGTATTTCAAGTGAAGGATTATACAGTACCAATATTTGTTCCATTAGTTGTAGTTTTTGATTAGTATTACTAGTCCACACATCCACGTTTAACTGCAGTGTATAAGGAACAGGCATAACACGCTCTACTGTAAATGCATTACCTTGCTGTGTGTTGTATTCATTTGTATTAGGATCAAACTTGCGCATACGAATATGCTTCTTGTCAATAAATGTAGGATCTTGTCTGCGCTCTGCGTTGTATTCTAGTCCTGTCATATAACAACTAATCATAGGTGTTGGTATAATTTTGTTCTCACTGTTCTCACGAACAATGCTGCTGACCATACTTGTTGCATCGCCATACTTAACAGGCACAGTAACCAGCGTAGTATTACCTTCACGGTCCTTGCCATACTCAACTTGAAAGTTACTAAATGCACGAATAAACTGCAATAGAAAACGTCTTATCTGTTCATCATAAAAGAATTGTTGTGGCATTAATCTTCTCTAGGTTTCAGTGCATCACTAAGCGACTGTCTACTGGTTGCAGTAGTGTTATCGTCTGCAGTAAATGTGCTTGTGTTATTAATAAATCCATCCATTTGTGTTGAGCCTGAGCCCGGTGTAAGTTTACTACGCACATCATCTTCTACTTTAATCCAACGTGATCCGCTGTATCTAAACAGTCTGTTTGGTAAGAAGTCCAAGCGTAATATAAAGTCGCCTTCTTGACTGTCACCTGGGAAACTAGTACCCATACTAATTGGTTCACCATTAGGAGCAAGTCCATCACCTACTAAATAACCACTATAAGCATTGGTGTTAGTAGGCGTAATGCGTCTAGCATCTGCACTTGCATCTGTACTGTCTGCATTTTGTGCAGTATTATCAGCATTAACACCTTTGGATTCTAGTGGTCTGCCAGTAACTGGATCAGTAGGAACAATATAGAATTGACTTGTATCATAGCCACTCTCTGGTACCTCTGCTTCTGCTGCAGCAACAACCTTGTTTGTAATCTCAAGTTCTTTGTTGTATGTACTAAGCAAGTCACGAAGCGTATTGTCTGTGGTGTTGCCGTCACTATCTTCCTGCAGTACATTAAGAATATCGTTGTATTCTTGTGCATCTACTAGTGGTGTACACTTAATGCGCCACAAATGACTCCACCAAGTTGGGCTAAATCCTTCACTTGGGCGACTACCTTCTTGTACAACATAGTAGCGTTTGAGGCTTAGTTCTACACTTTCATCCAGTGCGCTAAAGTCTGTTAGGTGTGGCAATTCAATAACATCACCTGACATAAGTTTGCGTCCAAGATTGTTTAGCATATCATTTTCGTGGAGTGTAATAAACAATGTATCATTTGCTAGAAACAAACCAAACTGACTTAAATCAAAGTCTGTGTCACTTACGCTGTATATACCGCGTAGCGAATAAACATCTTGATCATAAATTCTATCTCTGTTTTCAAGGAATAAGAAATCCTGAATACCTAGTGGATCTGGATCACTTTGATTTGGTTGACTTGGGTCGCTGCCGCCTTGGCTTGCAACACCTAAATATTTGTGTACATTGATACCAGTCCCACCAATCGTAAACATCTCCTTCATTCGTCTGTCGAAGAAGCGATAATCGTTGGTGTGAGCACCGTCTTTCCATAGTGAAATTCTTGGCATACTATTTCCTTATTGCGTAGTATTTATCGCTTATAAATAACCTCGATGAAACTAGACCTACACGGACATACTATACATGCAGCCTGGGCTTTGTTCAATAGTCGTATTACAGATGCATACTATGACAAGCAACGCACTGTAATTGTTGTCACAGGACAAGGCGCCATAATGAACGAGTTTAGAGCATGGGCAGCACAGCATCCTCATGTAAAAAGTTGGACAAATAGTCCACAAAACCCAGGAAGTTACAAATTATCTCTCAAAAAAGGTTGACACTTCTCAAATAGGTGCTATATTAATATAGTAAGTTGAAGTTGAGGAGAGATATATGTCTAAGCCAATTAGTAACGCACAATACAAAAGAAACGTTATCTCTATGCCTAGAGAAAAGCAAATTGAAAGTGTTGAGCGTATGCTTCGTGTTATCCCGCATTGGTTAATGGAAGAAGCAGCTCGTAAAGTTCAAAATCCTAAAGTTATTAAACATTTAGAAAGTCGACTGCGTCAAGCAAGGCTAATGATGTCAAGTATAATTGCAAACGGGAGGGTTGTATAATGCGTATTAAAGGTGCAATGACTATTTTGAATAAACGTGCAGAGTTCTATGGCATGACTACAGAAAAACTAGTTCAGTGGTTAGACAAGAAAGTTGCTGATACAGTCAAAGTAGGATATGTTGATGAGACAATCAAAGTCCTTCAGGCATATGAAGTCTACAAGATGGACCAAGGTTATCGTTGGTCTGGCACAAACTTTGAAACATGGGTGAAAGTATGAACGAAATATTAAATGATATTGAAACACTTACGATTGTAAGAAATGCAGTAAGTACAGGTGTTGAAAAGGAAAAAACGCTGGAGTTGTTGGACAAAGTGATACGTTTGAAGTCACTGGAGATAACTAACTTTGAAACACAAATGGAAATGGAGTTTATGAACGATGGCATTAACTGCTCTTAAAGGTAAACCTATCAAGCGTAAAAAGCACCTGCTGCAAGACGGAAACTATCTGGCGCGGCAGCGGCACCTATGGATGATTACAACAAGTGTAGAGACTTCTTTCACTTTGAAGTAGACAACAAAGACTGTGCTGTGATTGTTAAGGCATATGTAAAACGTGTGTTTGACAAAGAAAAAGCACGCCTTATTCTTAAGAACAAAGAATACGCTTTGTACAAGAGTCATGTTGCAACATTCTGTCATTGGCAAATCGCAGGACAAACTGCACCTGAGGCTACTTTACAATATATGACAGGCTATTTTGAGAATCTCGAGGAGCAAGGTAAATCTATTGTAGAAGAAATTAAAGCAGTAGAAGCAGAAAAGCCTAAAACGTTTATGTGCCTAGTATACAAGAACGTATTAAAGAAGCAAGTGGTAATATTATTGCCGAGATTGAAGAAGCAGTTGACGACTTTATTAACAATCCTGACAAGTTCAAAGGATTGGATGCTGTTAAACTATTCCGTAAACTAAATGTTAATCAAGCACATGCTAGACATATCCGTGCGTTCTACGAAGGACCTTTAGCAGTATATTATGCTACAGCAACCTGCTCGTGAACAAGACGAAGATTTGCGTGAAGGATATGCACACTTGGACAAAGCAGCCATCAAACGTGGCGTAACACTGTTTAGTGGCATATTAGGTGCTTGTGATCTTATTACAGCAGAAAGCAAAGCAACTCGTAAGACAAGAACACCTAAGCCTAAGAGTGCTGACAAGTTAGTTGCAAAAATGAAGTATTGTAAAACCGACGAAAAGTATAAAGTAGCCAGCATTAATCCTGCTGATATTATTGATGCTACAGAAGTTTGGGTGTTTAATGTAAAGACACGCAAAATAGGCAAGTATGTTGCAGAAGAACATGCTACACTGCAAGTCAAAGGAACTACACTTCAGTTCTTTGATGCTAATGCTAGTGTTGCAAAAACACTGCGTAAGCCAGAGCAACAACTATCAGACTTTAACAAGAGTGGTAAAGTGCAATTGCGTAAGTTCTTAGATAACATTAAAGGTGTAGAAACAAAATGAACGGACGCTTTAATGCTGACACTGTTATCCTTAAAGCAGTAAAGTAATAAATAGTGTATAAGAACAGGATACACTATGGCAACACTAGCATCATTAAGAGCAGACACAACTGATTACATTCGCTATCGCTTAGGCGATGGTATGGTTGATGTTGAACTAGATCCAGAACACTATGACAATAGCATTGATAAGGCAGTAAAACGTTTTCGTCAGCGCAGTCAAAATGCTTATGAAAGTTCATATGTATTTCTAAGTGTTGTAAAGAACAACAAGAATATACACTGCCAGACGAGATTGAAGAAGTTCGTCAGGTGTATAGACGCAGTGTTGGTAGTGGCAGTAGTGACACTGGTACACAGTTTGAACCGTTTGAAGCAGCATTTCAAAACACTTACTTGCTACAAAGTGGACGCATTGGCGGTATGGCAACATATGAAATGTACTATCAGTATCAGGAACTAAGTGCTAGATTGTTTGGTGGCTTTGTAAACTTTGAATTTAACCCTGTTACTAAAGTTGTTACACTGCTTCGTAAGTTTAACGCAACGGTGAACAGATTGTGCTATGGACTTACAATCTACGTCCAGAAGCAAGATTGCTACAGGACAGACATGCTGGTCCATGGATTCAGGACTATGCACTAGCACTTGCAAAGTATACACTAGGCGAAGCACGTTCAAAGTTTAGTACAATTGCAGGACCACAAGGCGGCACAAGTCTTAACGGTGATGCACTTAAAGCAGAAGCACAAGTTGAAATAGACAAACTCGATGAAGAACTACGCAACTATGTTGACGGTAGTGATCCACTCTCATTTATTATTGGCTAATAAGAGGTTTAATGATTATAGGAATTTGCGGACTAATTGGTTCTGGTAAAGGAACTGTTGCCGATATTCTTGTGGAACAAGGATTTAAAAAAGTAAGTTTTGCTGACAAGCTCAAAGATGGCGTAAGCACAATCTTTGGTTGGGATAGAGCAATGCTTGAAGGAGACACAGATGAATCAAGACAGTGGCGTGAACAGCGAGACGACTTTTGGAGTAATGAAACGAAAATGGAAGTCACTCCTCGTTTGGTGCTTCAGTTATTTGGTACTGATTGCATGCGTAATGGCTTTGATGACGGAGTCTGGGTAAGCCACTTAAAAAATACTAGATAATCCAGGTAACTATGTAGTACCTGATGTTCGTTTTAATAATGAACAAAATATGATCCGTGATATAGGCGGTGAGATATGGTGGACGAAACGTGGCGACAATCCTGAATGGTGGAGTAAAGCAGTATTAGATAATGAGACTGGTAGTAATTTTATGGATGAAGACACTCATCCAAGTGAATGGAAATGGGCTAATACCAACGACAAGTTTGATGAAATCATCTACAATGAAGTACACTAGCAGAACTTAAACATCAGGTGTTAAGTCACCTCGGTGCCATCCCGTACTAATAAGTTCAGCATTACAGTTTAAGCAAACTGTTTTAAGATTACGATTGCTTACGTTTTTAAGATTTCCATCTATGTAAAATACAACAACTTGCGCTCTTAGCACAGGCTTAAATCCACAAGCCTCACAGTTTCGTTTGACTTTGTATCCACTGTCAACCCATAATGGCTTAACAGGCTTGTGCAACTTTAAGCACTGTTCACACTTCTTCCTAAAATAAGGTTGCTTATCCTTATAGTAGTTTATTGCTCTAGGACGCTGTCCACATGTCTCACAAATAGGGCGTTGCATATGTTTATTTAACCATACCTTTAAAGGGATTTGTCAAATAAGGTGTTTTTATGGGTGTTCTTATAAATAGTTATAACGAATTACAAAACCTTGATTGAGGAAGAAAAACATGGCACTAATATCACCAGGCGTAGAAGTTACAGTTATTGACGAAAGTAACTATGCTCCATCAGCAGCAGGAACAGTAGCAGCGATTGTTGTTGCAACTGCACAAGATAAAACAAGTGGCACTGGCACAGGCACAGCGGCAGGAACAACCGCAGCAAATGCTGGTAAGACATACTTGATCGGAAGTCAGAGAGAACTAACAAGTACTTTCGGTAATCCAACATTTTACAACACTGCATCAGGCACACCGATTAACGGTTACGAACTTAATGAATATGGCTTGATGGCAGCATACAGTTTACTTGGTGTAAGCAACAGAGCATACGTTATCCGTGCAGATGTTGACCTTGCAGAACTAGCAAGCAGCACAAGCCGTCCACTAGGAAATCCTACAGCAGGCACAGTTTGGTGGGACATGAGCACAGATACACGCTGGGGTATTTTTGAATGGAACCAGAGCACAGGTGTGTTTACTAACAAAGTTCCAACAGTAATTACAAGCACAACTGATTTAACAGGCGGTGTTCCAAAACTTCAATTGGTGCAATTGGTGATTATGCATTGGTTGCAACAAACACTAGCAATCCTGTGTACTACAAAAACCGTAGTAATGCTTGGGTACTAGTAGGAAGTAGTAACTGGATGATTGCACATCCAACAATTGCTGGTACACTAGCAAACGGCACTCTTGTAAATGGTAACACAATTACTATTAACTCAGCCACAGTTACACTAAGTGGAACAACTGTAGCAGCTCTTGCAACTAGTATTAACAACGCAAGTATTGATGGTGTTACTGCAGCCGCAGTTGACGGAAAGATTGAAATTTATGCAACAAACCTTGCAGAATCAAATGGTAGTGTTGCAGATGGAAAAATTATTCTTGCAAATGCAAGTGGAACAATCCTAACTGTAACTGGACTAACAGCAGGCACATATGCAAGACCACTTATTGCACAGGATCCACACTATACAGTTCCAGCATGGAAGTCAACAGACACTGTTCCACGTCCAGCAGGAAGTGTATGGGTTAAAACAACCTCAAGCAATAGTGGATTCCTAGCAGACGTAAGTACATATGATAGTGCTACTGCAGCATTTGTTGGCGGTAATGCACCAGCATATACAAACGATCAGACTGCACTTAAGAACCTAGACGTCACAGGCGGTAGTGCTATTACAGCAGGCAGTTTTTATGTACAGTATGACGTAACTGAAAATGATACAGTAACTTACAAATTGTTCAAGCGTTATAGTTCAGGTGCATTGACTGTTACTGGATTGATTAATGCAGCAACACCAATGACATCGTCTGAGACTTTCACTATCCAAGCAAGTGCAGCAAATAGTGCAACATTGACAACTGCAGTCACAGCCACACTGGGTGGTACAGGCATTGCAGACATGGCAAGTGCAATTAATGCTGCTAATGTAGCAAACGTAAGTGCAAGTGTTAACTCAAGCGGTTACTTGGTAATTACACATGCATTAGGTGGTGTGATTGTAATGAAAGACACAAGTGGTACTCCACTAGTAGACGCAGGTATTACAACAAGTATTACTACTAAGCAAGTCCGTGCAGGTAACAGTAGTGACATTATCCTAAGTAACTGGATTGCAGACACATATACTGCAAGTACAAGTTCACCTAGTGCAAATCCAACTGATCTTACATACTGGTATGCAGGTGGATTTGAAGCAGACATTATGGTTCACAATGGCACAACATGGCAGGGTTATCAAAATATAACTGACACACGCGGCTTTGCACTAGCAGATACAGATCCAGCTGGTGTTATTTTTAGTACTACAGCACCAACTGTACAAAGTGATAGCACTGTACTTGTTAACGGTGATTTGTGGATCGACACTAGTGATTTGGAAAACTATCCTGCACTTTACAGACGCGAAACTGTAAGTGGTGAAGCAACATGGGTATTAATTGATAAGACAGACAACACAACTGAAAATGGTATTATTTTCGGTGATGCACGTTTTATGGGCGATACTACAACTGATGTTGTAACTGGAGATATCCCAACAACTGCAAGTCTACTAACAAGTGATGTATTAGATATTGACAGACCTGATCCAACAATTTACCCACGTGGAATGCTACTGTTCAACACACGACGTAGTACATATGGTGTAAGCGGTTTAGAAGTGATTACTTCTCACGCACTAACTTTAGTGACACAAGTGCATATCCAACGCTTCCTACAGAGAAGGATGCATGGGTAACATCAAGTGGAACTACATTTGGACGTAAAGCAGTTCGTAGTGTTGTTACTAATGCAATGAAATCTGCACTTGATGCAAGCACAGAGCTTCGTGAAGATGCAAGAATCTTTAACACTATTGCAGCACCAGGATATCCAGAGCTAATCAGCAACATGGTAAGCCTAAACAACGACAGACGCCAAACAGCGTTTGTGGTAGGTGACAGTCCAATGAGACTAGCAGCAACAAGTACTGCTATTGAAAACTGGGCAACAAACACTGCGGCAGCAACTGACAACAATGAAGATGGACTAGTTACTAGCGATGCATACTTGTGTGTTTTATCCAAGTGCAACAACAAATGACCTAAGTGGTAACACAATTGTTGTTCCAGCAAGTCATATGATGTTACGCACAATTGCTAGAAGTGATGATATTAGTTTCCCATGGTTTGCACCAGCAGGTACACGTCGTGGACTAGTAGACAACGTTGCAAGTATTGGTTACGTCAACAGCGTAACAGGTGCATTTATTAATGATAACATTCGTGAGAGTGTAAGAGATACACTGTATACAAACAGAATTAATCCTATTGCATTCTTTAACGGAAGTGGCATTCTTAACTATGGTAACAAGAGTCGTGCAACAAGTTCTAGTGCGCTAGATCGTATTAACGTTGCAAGACTAGTTGGATATCTAAGACGTCAACTACAAACAATTGCTACAGGCTATGTGTTTGAACCAAACGATAAGATTACTAGAGACGAGCTAAAGCAGCAAGTTGAACAGACACTTAACGATTTGGTTGCAAAACGTGGCGTATTCGATTACTTGGTAGTTTGTGATGAAACAAACAACACACCAGCCAGAATTGATCGTAACGAACTATATGTTGATGTTGCTATTGAACCTACTAAGGCTGCGGAATTTATCTTTATTCCGATTAGACTTAAGAACACAGGTGAGATTGCAAGTGGAAACGTAGCGGCAGCAAGCACTGTTTAACAAAAACTAACAAATATGAGGGGTAAAAATACCCCTCATTTTTTATGACTGGAATTAGATAAATACTTTTATAATTAATTAGGAGCGAAACAAAATGTCAGTTTCATCATTAACAAAGTTTACAGTGCCGTTAGACGGTGATCAGAGTGCAGCAAGTCAAGGCTTGCTTATGCCAAAACTTAAATACCGCTTCCGTGCATCATTTGAGAACTTTGGTATTAGTAGTCCTCGTACAGAGATGACAAAGCAGGTAATGGATATTACACGCCCTAGTGTAACATTTGAAGAGTTTGAAATTCCTGTTTACAACAGTAGAGTGTACTTAGTTGGAAAACATCAGTGGGATTTGGTTACAGTTAATCTACGTGACGATGTTAACGGCGGTGTAACAAAGTTATGCGGAGAGCAAGTACAAAAGCAGTTTGATATGATGGAGCAGAGCAGTGCAAGTTCAGGCATTGACTACAAATTTATCACACGCTTTGAAATTCTAGATGGCGGCAATGGTGCAAACGCACCAAGTGTGCTTGAGACTTGGGAACTATACGGCTGCTTTATTCAGAACATCAACTACGGTGATCTTAACTATGCAAGTCAGGAACCTGCAACGGTTGCAATGAGTATTAGATTTGACAATGCTGTACAATCACCATTAGGTGATGGCGTTGGTGCTGCGGTAACGAGAACACTAGGTCAAACTATTACTGGCTAATAGGAGTTATTCCAAATGGCTAGTGTAAACCCACTACTATCACCCTTAACTCAAGGCGAAACAATGCGCGATTATAAACATGCGTCGCGCACTTTTGTTGACAACAACTTTGAATTACAGCCTAGACATGGGCATCTCTTTCATGTAGTATTTGAATTTACAGCAGAAGCACAAGGGCTATTCAATACAGTTGAAAAACTTGAGATGCCTATACTTGTGAAAACTATAGATTTGCCTACATATACTATTGATGTACAAACACATAACCAGTATAATAGACAAGTACAAACGCATCATAAAATTAATTACAATCCAATTAATGTAACGTTCCATGATGATGTTAAAGAACTTATTCGTAATCTCTGGCACAAGTATTATGTATTTTACAGTGCTGACCCAACCTACAGTTTAGACAGTAACAGTTATAATACACAGGATAGATACGCAAACAGAACCCAACAACAGTGGGGATTGCAGCGCGGCAATAAGCGTTTCTTTAAAAATATTAAAATATACAGCATGCACAATCATAAGTTTGCAGAGTATACAATAATTAATCCTATTATTACAAGTTTTAATCATGACAGTCATGCATACGCAAGCGCAGGATTAATGCAGCACAGTATGCAATTACAGTATGAATCTGTAAAATATGCTACAGGATTTGTAAATGATGTAGGGCCAACTGGCTTTGGTGAAATACATTATGACGTTGAAACTAGTGATCTTAGCAATGGTAATCAGTTTGGACAAGCATTTATTGATGGACAACTAGTCAATACAAATGGACAACGCTCACAGGATTTATTTAACGGCAATACGCAAGCAACTATAGGAAGTCAAGGTATACTGTTTGACAACCTATCAAATTTAACATTTGGGAATGTAATTAGTACAGCGTTTGGAAAAGTTGCAAGTAACATTTTGACAGGGCAAAAACCTACAAGTAATATACTAGTACCATTTATTGGTAAAGCAAGTGTACGAGATCTTAATGCAAACGATATTGCAAGCATTGTAGTTAATAATCAAACTAATAGTGGAACAAATGATAGTATAAGTAGTCAAGGACAAAGTATTGGAAATGCGCTGTTTACAGCCACACAATCTAGTTCGCAGTTACCTAGTATAGGTTATGCTAATACTATTCCTAATACAACTGGTACAGTGGGCGCACCTAATAAAATAAGTAGTGTAACAACTTATAACAAATCAAGCACTAGCGCAGGCACTAGACAGCAAGCAGTAGCATTTGCACAAAAAAGATTGCAAGATCCTAACCTAAGTACAGAATTGCAACAATATTACAGTGAAAGAGTAAGACTAGGTAATCTATAATGGCACAAGAAACAAATCTACCAATAGTAAATCCCGCAGATAATTTTGACCAACGTGTACAAGATTATTTCACTAACTATTTTACTGCTCCTATCAATATGACAGATCAGGAATATGAGGCAGCAAAAAGTTTTTTTGTAGCAAGAACTAATAATGAACAAGCCGCCGCAGCATTAACAGCGGCTACTATACAAGCAGCAAACGAACTAGACTTGTTTATACTGGATGTTATTGAAGAATTTAAAACCACTGGTGACTTAAAAAGTGCTATCCCTACATTTTTAAACATGAGTCGCAGTGGTAGAAGTCTACTGGGATATGAAGCAAACATTACCCCAAACGAGAATATAGCACGCCAAGTGGAGGCGTAAATGTTTAGTCGTAACAAATATGCTAATGGCATATACACCATAACAAATCCTAGCAAATATAACGGCAATAAAGAACCTAGATATCGTAGTGGATGGGAACATGCATTTATGCGCTTTTGTGATAACAATCCAAGTGTAATAAGTTGGGCTAGTGAAGCAATTTCAATACCTTATCGTAATCCACTTACTGGCAAAGGTACAATATATGTGCCAGACTTTATTGTAATGTATCAAGACAAACGCGGCAACAAGCATGCTGAACTTATAGAAATCAAACCCAAAGCACAGACCATGCTCACCGAAAAGACTCGCGAAAAGGAAAAACTTATTGCTATTAATCACGCAAAGTGGGAAGCGGCTGCAAAGTGGGCAAAGCATAAAGGACTACGCTTTAGAGTAGTAACAGAAGATGATATTTTTCACAACGGCAAACGCTAGGGATAACTATTAGTATGACAAAAAAACTAGAAGAATTATTTGATGTAGCACCTGCAGATGAACTAAACATCACAGCAGAAGAAAATAGTGCAGTCGTAGAGGCTGTAACTGCTAAAGATTTGCCGCAAATACAAACAGCTCTTACTAATGTAGATAAGATTGATGCTGCATTACCCAGTGTAAGCGAACTTGGTACTAGTGATAAAGAGATGGATGACATTGCTGTATTAGCACAGGATACATTCAAAGACTTGATGGATTTAGGCATGAACGTAGAAGCACGTTTTAGTGGTGAGATTTTCAGCAATGCTGCTCGTATGTTGGACACAGCACTGAGTGCAAAGAACGCAAAAATTAATAAAAAATTGCGCATGGTTGATTTACAACTGAAAAAAGCAACATTAGATGCTAGACTTGCTAAAGAAGCAAAAGCCAATGGTGAAGAAATTGAAGATGGTGACGGACAGACAGTTGATCGTAACCAACTTCTAATGGAAATACTAGGCAGAAACTCTGAACAAAAGTAATAAATACACTAGTATATAAGGAACACTGTAATGAAAAGTTTAAAGAGTTATCTCGTTGAAAGCGAACACACATACAAGTTTCGTATTAAAATGGCTGAAAAATGCGATGACGAAACAATGAACGCACTGGAATCTGCACTTGAAAAGTACGAAGTTGCAAGTATCAGCAAGCCAAAGAAAACTCCAATTCAAGAACATCCCATGGATTTTCAAACACTGCAAAACGCAGAAGTGTTTATTATGGACGCAGAACTAAAGTATCCTGTAACTGCACATCAACTATATGAATATATTAGTCAAACAGTTGGTGTTCCTGCAAGTCACTTAGTAGTCATTAACAGTGATCATCCTGAAGAAATTGCTCGCGAAGAAGCACTAAAAGAAGAAGATAAAGAATACGAAGCAAAGTTAGACACTGACTATGAAGATGCAAACAATGCTAAAGATAGTTTTGGTGATGAGTATAATGAAAACATGCTTAAGACTATAGAAACACGCAAACACGAGTTTGCAAAAAAAGGAGAATAGCAATGGATATTGCATCACTAAGAGCGAAACTAGATAATATCGCAGAAGAACTAGCCCAGCTACCTGAGCAAGACACTGTTGCGATTGAAGAAGAAGAAATTGAAGAAGTAGAACAGCCTGTAGAAGAAGATCATCACGAAAAAGATGAGGACGGAAACGTCATTCCTCACGATGAGATTGAAGAAGAAGCAGTTGAAGAAGGCTTTGCAGTAGGTGCAAGTGTTGCTCCATCAGAAGAAGGTCCTGATCAAGCACCAGGAAAAGTTATTGCAGTAGATGGCGATAAAGTAACTGTTAAGTTTATGGATGGTTCAACAGAAGTATTTGCACAAGATGAATTATTTGCACTGCCAGCTGGCATGAAAATGGGTGAAGAAGTTGAAGAAGAAGCAGTTGAGGAAGCAATGGTAGAAATTCCTGTCCAAGAACTTGCAGACATCATGCAACTAGCAGGCTATACTGACTATGCACAACGCATTGAAGAGTATGCTAATGAGCCTGAAGAGCAGTACATGGATGCAGAAGAGCAAATGATTGGTCTAAGCGGTGGACTAAATGGTCCTAAGACTATGCATACTCCTGCAGCAGGCGGCGACAATCCAATGGATAAAGAAGCACTTAAAACTGTAGAAGAAAATCTATACAAAAGTTATAAAGATTTTTTAGAAGAAGCAGAAATTAAAGAAGACTAATTATTTACACTCTAAAAAAGCGGCTATATACATGTAGTCGCTTTTTTTATGGATGAATTATGTACTCAACACTATACACATTTGGATGTAGTTTTACTCAATACAAATGGCCTACATGGGCTGATTATCTACATGCGGGAGGATTAGCAAAGCATTATGAAAACTGGGGACTACCTGGAGGAAGCAACGATTTTATATTCCACAGTGTAATGGAATGTTTAAATAAAATTACAAATAAGGATATAGTATGCGTGATGTGGAGTCAACCTCACCGCATAAGCGACTATAATGACGAACAAGGATGGGATATGCCTGGCAACGCATATCTATACCAGCCAAAAGAACGTACAAAATATTTGCATGAAGATAAAATTGCTCTTGAAAATCACAGTTATTTTCGGGCAGTTGCAACACTATTAGAATCACGTGATGTAAATTTTTACTTTACTAGTATGGAACGTATAGAACTAAAGTATGACGAAGTATTTGATACACAAAAGTACTTTAAGCCTAGTATGGCAGAGTTTTTAGGATATACAAGTGCAGCAGATGATACTTGGAGAGAAACAATGCCTGGAGACAGACACCCTAGTCCAAGTGAACATGCTAAGTTTGCAAAATCTATGTTTGACATAGATAACAGCAAAGTTGACACACTATGTTTAGATGCAGAGAAACATATTTTTGAAGATGAAAAACCCTGGCATAGGCATTATATCTATATGCCAGAAAAAATACCCAATAGACTGCCTCTTACACCAGGCAAATACAACACAGGAAGTGGCGTTTTAGCAAATGTGGCCGGATTACGAACTAAGTCCTAGTAACCTACACTGGGGAAAACAAACTCCACAGGGTAAATTTTTACACACACTTGTGGATAGAATAGGACAAGTACCGGGCATATGGTATTGTGATACTATGGATATGCCTCACTTGCATCATCTAAAAAAGTATTTTTCAGGTACTCTAATACTTTACTGTTGGTGGGATCCAGCAAGAGATTTACTAGCGCAACATCTAGACGATATGGATTTGCGTGTCATACTTGTTACACCCGATGTAGACTATGCAGGAGTACATGCTAAACAAACTGTAATACCCTGGCAGTATCAGTATGGGTTGCACATGGATCTTATACAACCCAGTCGTCCTGCTAGGTTTACTAGGGGCGATCGCTTTCTATGTATGATGCGTAATCACAAAAGTGAACGAATACAATTCCTGCAACACCTGTGGCGTAATGGATGGCTGAATAACCACATAAGTTATTTAGGACAAGTTAACACACTGGATAATGGTAGAGAGGCAAGAACTATTGACAGTATACTACGTCCACAATATTTTATTGACAGTGAGTTTACACAGCATCTTAAACCAAAGTTTGAGCAATGGTGCGCACGAAACTTGCCTCTAACTTTGCCTGACGATAATACACAAAATGAAGAACGTAACACAGATTTTTACACAGTAGGGAATATAGATTGGTATGATAAAACAGATTACAGTGTTGTTTTAGAAACTTACTGGGCTAAGACACAGTTTTTAACAGAAAAAAGTTTTAAGCCTATTATTGCACAACATCCATTTATTAACTTGGGAAACAATACAGCACAATTACTTAAACAACTGGGATTCGATATTTTTGATGATCTAGTTAACTACACTGCAACAAGCACACCTAATCGTATAGATCTATTTAAACCAGTAACATTTGACATAGATCCACGTAGGCTTGCTAATAATTTAATTAACATGTGTGAACTTAGGCAGAGTGCGCTAGAGGAGCAGCATCAACTAGTTGCCCGTTTGGAAGATAGTCTAACCAACTAGCATGTTTTACATGAAACGGAAAACGGCTCCTAAGAGCCGCCATGTGATAGTATGTTGGAGTCTTGGGCTCCAGCCGCGGATTCCAGAGCTTGCTGCCTTTTGCAACATTGCACTGCTTGCAAGCAATTACAGTATTAGTCCATGTAGTTCGTCCACCTTTACTACGAGGTATAACATGATCAATAGTTAAGTCAGGAAAGTTGTGTTCTTGTCCACAATATCCGCAGCGATACTCATCTCGAATTGCAAGATTGTGTCTGTTGAAACAAACATTGTGATCAATCTTTTGGAACTGCTTGATCATTACTGTGGCAGGTACTTGCATTGTAGTTGTTGGACTGCTTATACGCCAGTCATCATACCATTCTAGTACAGTTACTTTGTCTAAGAAAAACAACTTGACTGCACGTTGCCAATTGATAGTGCTTACAGGAAAACTACTAATAGGTTGTCCACTAGTGTTTAGTAGGAGTGTATCGCTCATTGTATTATTATTTACCTAGTAAGTTTTAATTTATAAATATTACTATGATTAAACGCTTTGATAGAGACAAATTAGTCTCAATTCAAGTTTATTACCATATGCCAGATCATGTACACCTGATCAACGAATTTGTCTGGCAAACAAATGATATTATACCTGAATTCCCCCGTAGTGTCAAGTTTATTCGTTACTGGCATAAGAATATAGATGCAGTAATACAAGAAGCATATTTGTATCATACAAACTACTGGGGCGGTACAGACTATGTAGATTTACGAGGCGTATACGAAGTATAATATGGCAAAAACACTAGACGGTGTGCTTATAAAAAAGCCACATCAAAAAGAAAATTTCACTAAAGAAGAATTTACAGAGTTTGCAAAATGCGCAGACCCTGTTAATGGTGCTCAGTATTTTATGAACAACTTCTTTAACATTCAGCATCCTACCAAAGGGCGCATGGTGTATAAAGCATTTGAGTATCAAACAAAACTACTAGACATATATCATAACTATCGCTTTAACATTAATATGCTACCTAGACAAACAGGTAAAAGTACAACTGCAGCAGGATACTTGTTGTGGTATGCAATGTTTGTGCCAGACAGTGTAATTCTTATTGCAGCACACAAGTATGCTGGTGCGCAGGAGATTATGCAACGTATACGTTATGCTTATGAACTATGTCCTAATCACATTCGTGCTGGTGTTACAAGTTACAACAAAGGCAGTATAGACTTTGACAATGGTAGTCGTATTGTAGCACAAGCAACAACGGACAACACAGGACGCGGTATGAGTATTACACTACTGTACTGTGATGAGTTTGCATTTGTGCGTCCTAGTATTGCCCGTGAGTTTTGGACAAGTATTTCACCTACACTAGCAACAGGTGGTAAGGCTATTATTACAAGCACACCTAACAGTGATGAGGATCAGTTTGCTACTATTTGGCGTGATGCTAACAAACAGTTTGATGCGGAAGGCAATGAAACAGACATTGGTATAAACGGATTTAAGAGCTATCAAAGTTATTGGTGGGAACATCCAGACAGAGACGAAACTTGGAAAGCAGAAGAATTAGGTCGTATTGGGGAAGAACGCTTTAGACGAGAACATGACTGTGAATTTATTATCTATGATGAAACACTTATAGACAGTATGATACTTACTAATATGCGTGGCGAAGATCCACAATTTAGACACGGTGCTGTGCGTTGGTACAAACAACCAAGTCATGGTATGGCTTATCTAGTAGGGCTAGATCCGAGTTTAGGCACAGGCGGTGATCCTGCTGCTATACAAATATTTGAAGTTCCTAGCATGGAACAAGTAGGTGAATGGAGTCATAATAAAACTCTATTCCCTCAGCAAATTCGTATACTTGTAGAAATAAACAAGTACCTAGTGGAGAAGTGTGGCGATAACAATAGCGTGTATTTTAGTGTTGAAAACAATACGATTGGTGAGGCAGCACTACAAAGTATCAATGAAATAGGCGAAGAAAACATCCCTGGCTACTTTTTAAGTGAACCTCGAGGACACGGCAATAGCAAAGTATTTAGAAGAGGATTTAATACTACACATCGCAGTAAACTTGCAGTGTGCGCCAAGTTTAAAACACTGGTAGAGACAGAAAAAGTAAAGATCAAAAGCAAGATGCTTATAAGTGAACTAAAAAGTTTTATTGCTAGTGGCAACAGTTACGCTGCAAAAGTAGGTGACACTGATGATCTTGTTATGAGTACAATGCTAGTAATGCGCATGGCACAAACGCTGAAAAGTTACAATCCAGAACTTGAAAATCATATAGAGACGGTGATGATTACGATCAAGCACCAATGCCATTCATAATGGTTTAATGCTTACCAAGCATAAATACACATATGAGAAGCGTAGAAAATATATCACAAGAACTTTTTGACAAGATTCGTAGTCGTGTTAGTAGCATCAAGTTGGGGAACGAAGATGGCACTGTAACTACAGATCCTGCACAGGCTCGTTTTTTCGAGTTTAATTTTAAGCACAGAGATTTGCCAGTTGGTGCAGTCACTATTAGCCTCAACGAAGAAGGTGTATTACAAGTATACTTTCCTAACAGTATGGTTGAAGATGCAGATAGTGGAACAGCAGATGCTTGGTATGGATTTTTAAAAGAACTGAGCAGATTCAGTGCAAGAAATATGTTAAACTATGAATCTCATAATGTAACAAAAGAGAGACTTGATAAGAAAGATTATCAGTTTTTAACACAACGTAACCAGGACGAAGTGATGGAAAACAGACTACACGGAACAAGCCAAAAAAGTTTCCTTGAAACAGGAACAGCAAAACTTATTATTAAACATAAGGGCACAGTAGATGAAACAAAGCAGGGTGCGAGAAGCCGCAACATCAGTGCTATCTACATTGAGAACAGTGAAGGCGAACGATTTAAGTTTGCTAACAACTATCTTCCTGGTGCAAGAGCAATGGCAAGACATGTGTCAAATGAAGGACACACCCGTGATGATCGTGGTACACACATTGTAGAGATTATGAAAGAAATGCAGGATCTAAAGCATTTTGTGCGTAGTGTAAAGCGTGAAGAGTATGTAAATGAGGATGCACAAGAAGTAATTGATGCTGCAACCGACAGATACTATGGATTAAAAGACACACTGAAAGCAATCAGTAGTGCAAAAGGATATGCTGACTACTTTGAAAACTGGGTACCTGGCGCAGTTGAAGTAGAAGAAAACGATATCGAAGACTTAAAACAAAAACTTACCCGTGAAGTGTATGATGATAGACTTACAGATAGTTTAGCAAGTGTGAGACGAGCAATGGATTATAAAGCAAACATGGAAGCAAAAGGCAGTGACGAAGAAGATATGGATGCTCCAATCAAACCTTATTTTGACAGATCAATTGATCCACAAGAGCCAAAAAACTTGGATGCAAAAGCAGATGCTAATACTGCTAAAGGTGCTGAATCATTGGCAGACATTGCAGACAATGATGATGACATTGAAGTCTATAATAACGAAGCAGACATTGCTGAACTTAAAAATTATATGCAGTTTATGAAGAACAGCGACATGGAAGTAGGCAAAAAGAATCGCAGTATTCTGGTTGCTATTATGAAATACTTGTCAAATAATATGACCAATGATGCGGCAGCAAACACAGCAAGTGACATTGATCTTGGTGATGCAGCAAGTCAAGCAATAGCATTAAAACTTGCAAAGAAGTATTTACAGGGCAAAATAAAGATTCAACAGCCTAAGGCTAAGAAAGATCTATACGGCAAAGACAAAACTGAAGATACTAAATTTGAAGCATATGCACAACGTATGGATATGGTTGCAGAAGGTACCTGGAGTTTGCCAGAAAATGAAGCAGAAGCAATGAAACTTGCAGCAATTATGGCTAACCCTATTGCACTAGGCGATGGCGGCGATGATGCCGCTAATGCACTTGGCGGCTTACTAGGGGATGATGAACTATTTGATGACCTAGGTGTTGCCGGCGACAAAGATCCAGAAGGTGATGCTCGTCCAATCATTATTGGATGGCTAATGGATCACGTTGATGACTATGGGCAGAAGTACCAAGAAATAATGGGAGCAGCACTTGACAAGATTCGTGCAGACGGCAATGACAGCGAAATGGTTATCCCAAGAATGTTTGGCAACCCACGCATGCCAGCAAACACAAGTGCTACACAGGGCGAGCGTATGGGCAGTAATGCAGACGACATGAAAGAAGATCCAAACGAAGGTAACGAATTCTCAGGCGCACTAGCACAGGCTAAAAAAAAGACGGCAAAGAAGAATTTGAAGTTGACGGCAAAAAGTACAAAGTAAAAGAAGAAGCAGTTGCAGAAGGCATGTGTTCACTACAGTGTAAGCATTGCGGTGATATGCTAGGACAACCTACTACAGATTGTGAATGCGATAGCATGGATCCAAAAGGTGATAATTGGGAAATGGTAGACATTGACGGTGATGGCGATGCTGACATTGCAGTAGCAAGTGAAGGTCGTATGAGTGATCTAGCACAAGAGATTGACGAAGTAATTGCAGACATGGAAGCAGACATGGAACTATATCCATTTACTAATGAATTCCGCAATGAAGTAATGAAGTCATATAATATTAAAGCAGCACTTGAAAAAGTACTACCAGACTATGTTTCAGGATCTAAGATTAGAAAACTAGTAGGCGAAACAGTTGAAGAAGTTCAGGAAGTAGACGAAGTGGCGGAAAGCATTGCAAAGATGGCAGCAATGGCAGGCGTAGGGTCAACAGCGAAGAGCAACCACGGCATACACGAAGGCGAAGCAGGCTACCAATTAACACCAAGAAGTATAGTAGCAAGAGAACTGCGTAAACTACAAGACATAGAACGAGGCTCATAATATTAAAGAATAGGGAGGAAAGCAGTGCTGCGGCACTGCTTTTTCTTTGACTTCTCTATCACAAACATATATAATACACAGATGTTCTTTTACTTAGGAAACACTTTTAAGGATAACTATACCAAACACATTGCGTTGCCAAACGGCCTGTGTTTAAGTATGGATGAAGGATGGAATGTACGCAGTAATATTATTACAAAAGGTTACAAACTAACTAATAGTAAAGGAAACTATTGCAGTTTTATTTGTGATGCAGATACAGTAAAAATAACGCATGACGATTCCAGAGGATTTCCTGTGTACTATGATAACGATGGAATCAGCAATCTAGAAGATTTATCAGACCGTATATGGGCAGATAGTAAAAATATCACTGTAGATAAGAATATGAAAATTACTTACGATGTGCAAAAGTTAATCTTTCGTAAACAAAATTATACAGACGAACAGGTAGTTGACTTTATAGATCAACATCTACATAAACAATTTCAAGAATTTATTGCTACAAATACACTTCCAATTAAAATTTTTCTATCTGGAGGTATTGATAGTCTTTTGGTGTGGGCATATTTAGATCATTATACAAAAGACTATGAGATAGTAGATTATGAATATTTGAAATACACAAGATTTTGGATTCAAAATGCACAGCAGATAAAAACAAAATATTGGGCATATAAACAAATACATTTATGGGATGAGCCATGTGTGCTTGTAACTGGTAGCCACGGTGATGAGTATATGATGCGCGGTCCATGGACTAGTAGCAAACTATTAAAATCTTTAGGCTATGATATTTTAAATGAAGTTACACCAGAACATTACATGTATGCTTACCTAACAAGGCCTTATAACATAGATGATATATCTGAAAGCATAAAAAACATTAAAAAAGATTGTTTTACTCAATGTTTAGATTGGTTAGCAAATGATCATCAACACTGGCATCTAGGCGAAACACTTACTTTTACTCCATTTAAGAATTTAGAAATTTTACAACTAATGATGCAAAGTAGTGCTGAACAAATCCTAGCACAAGCAATTGATGCTGGTGTATCAAAGCAACTTGTGCAGAAATTAGATAGCAGTAAATTAGACTATCTAAGCCAGTATAAAAATATTGGAAAAAAACCAATAATTTCACAAAAAGTTATTGACTAGATAAATAAAAGCGCATATACTGTATAAACATTACAGTATGTGAATAGGCACATACAATACTAACAAAGGCACATATAGGAGAAAATAATGGCATCTTTGGCAGAAATTAGAGCAAAACTAAAATCACAAGAATCACGCAGTGAGCGTACAGGCGGCGGCGACAACGCAATCTTCCCACATTGGAATATCCCAGAAGGCACAACGACAGCAGTTCGTTTCTTGCCAGATGGCGATCCTAACAACACATTTTTCTGGGCTGAAAGGCTTATGATTCGTTTTTACCCTTTAATGGTATTAAGAATGATATGAACAGCAAGCCAGTAGTGGTGCAAGTACCATGTGTTGAGATGTGGAGTGAGACTTGTCCGGTACTAAGCGAAGTGCGTGGTTGGTTCAAAGACTCGTCACTAGAAGAAATGGGACGCAAATATTGGAAGAAGCGTTCATACATCTTCCAGGGATTTGTAAATGAAAACCCACTTCAAGAGGATACACCTGAGAATCCAATTCGCAGGTTTGTTATCTCACCAAGCATCTTTAACTTGATTAAGGATGCACTTATGGATCCGGACATTCAGGAAATGCCAACAGATTATACTGCTGGGTTGGACTTCCGTATCACAAAGACCACTAAGGGACAGTATGCAGATTACAGCACCAGTAAATGGGCTCGTAAAGAAACTGCAATTACTGAAGCACAAATGGCTGCTATTGAAACACATGGCTTACATACACTTAGTGACTTCCTTCCTAAACGACCTACTGAAGTAGAATTACAGTGCATCAAAGAGATGTTCGAAGCAAGTGTAGATGGACAGCCCTATGACGTTGAACGTTTTGGGCAATACTATCGTCCATATGGAGTTGACGCTCCTGCAGGATCCTCATCCTCAAGTACGTCTACTGCAACAGCGGCAACGCCAGCAACACCTGCTCCGGCAGCAACTCCAACACCTGTAGCAGAGGCTCCTGTTCCTGCACCACAAACTGAAACTGTGGCAGCACCAGCGGCAGCACCTGAAGGTGAAAGTAAGCGGGCAGAAGACATCCTAGCGATGATCCGTAACCGCCAATCATAAGGCACCGAGGGCGGCAGAGATGTCGCCCTCTATTCTCACATGATATATTACAATAACGAACTGATATATCCAAAACTCTGTGCGGTGCTTGAATTGCCTGCGCAGCGTTTTGTGTATCCTATTTTTAAAAATGCTAGTAGCAGTTTAGAAGAATTAAGTGTAGGCAAAGTATACAACAAAAATAAATGATCACACTCAAACAGTTGATGTATATTGGCGCGAAGCAAGCACTAGATTCCACAGTGGTGTAAATACATACCTACGCTTTAATCCACTACTAGAACCCAAAACTCTTATTCATCTAATAGAACGAGGTGAACTTGTTAATAGGCACTTTATGCCACAATACATGTGGTTGTGTCATTTGTACAAGCACTATACAGGTGCAATAAACATCTTAGATGTAAATAATTTAGATATATCTGTACACAAAAATAAGAGCGGATATATTGGAGAATACTGTGTTGCTCCAGAACATTGGATAGATTTAGACAATCTTATATTTGATAGATTTTCAGGTGAAACTACAGTAATAGAAGAAATAAATGAATACATAGAAAGCCAAAGTCGAGTATTATATAACAAATGTATTGCCCAAGAATAGGACATTATGCTAGGTTAAATAGCAACGGTACAATTA
>UEXL01000238.1_pt1 | contig 31758 bp, 43 predicted proteins | sample 1796671 | NCBI WGS metagenome assembly UEXL01 (sample SAMEA4772471, study PRJEB27181) | metagenome | reverse complement strand
GATGGCAATGGATTGTGATTGCACGGCCCGAGTAATCCCTTCCCTGAAACAGTCTGCGCAGGGTAGCAGACCTCGGTACGCAGCGTGTTACTTCTCTACGTGAAGAGTTGTGCGTGTCTTCGGTGACTTCCGGAGGCCGGTTTTTGGCCGGAACGATTTTTGATAGCTCTGTTATATATCTCTTTTGAGCTCTAAAGATTGCCGCCATGCCCTCAAGCGAGGCAATAAAGAACACATGGAAGGCTTACTTGGAGCAACTAAATTAGCCAAAAGATTACTTAAAAAATATTGCTCAGACTGCGCAGCTGCATAAATAACTTCAGCGTTTTTAATAGAGCCAGATCTTTTGGGGCCTTCAGGGAACCACTCTGCCTCGTGCTTCCACCAATTTGCTGCAGCATTAATGATTTCAACATAGGTAGTTTTTTCTGAGTATTTCGGCCCAAGGTATAGAGCAAAATTTTTGCTAATTTTGGTGAGGATGAGAGTTTCAGTTAAATACTGCTGAATTGCGGTAAAACCAACGCCTATGAAGTATTCGCCTTTATCTGTAAGGCCATCTGACTCTGGATCTATGGATTGAGTAATTTTGCGTTGAAATGTCGAATAGTTTTTCATCAATCATATACAAGAGCTCTGAAAGTAACTCATATGCAGGGTCTACGACCTCTGAGCCAACCTTGATATACACGCAAACCCCCTTTTTATGCATAACAGTTATTTCAATGACAAGCGACGTTTACCCCTCAGCCACTCAAATTTGGATCACCAAAATATGTCATGTTTCTCATGGCATTGGCTACTCTGGAGCGGCGGGACCTTGGGATATAGGTCATGTGTTGTTGAGCCTAATTTGGGGCGGCACGGGCAAGCATAGGTTTGTGCCGCCCATAAAAAACGGGCCGCGAAAGCGGCCCGTTAGCGTGTTGCATGCAGCGTGAAGCGTGCGGCGTCTTTTGCGTTTATTTTTCCACAAACGCCCGCTCGATCACGTACTCACCCAGCTCGCCGCCGCGGGTTTCCTTGAAGCCCCAACCGTCGAGAATTTCCTGGGTGTCCTTGAGCATGGCCGGGCTGCCGCAGAGAGCATGAAGCGGTCGTTTTCCAGGCTTGGTTTGGGCAAGCCCAGGTCTTCGAAAATCTTGCCGCTGGTCATCAAGTCGGTCAGGCGGCCTTCGTTGCGGAACGGCTCACGGGTTACCGTGGGGTAGTAGAGCAGTTTTCCGTTGACGAACTCACCGAAGAATTCGTTGTTGGGCAGCTCATTCTCAATGGTGTCCTGGTAGGCCAGCTCGGACACATGGCGCACCCCGTGGGTGAGAATGACGCGGTCGTACTGCTCGTACACTTCCGGGTCCTTGATGATGCTCATGAACGGCGCCAGGCCGGTGCCGGTGGATAGCAACCACAGGTTTTTGCCCGGCAGCAGGTGGTCGGCCACCAGAGTGCCAGTGGGCTTGCGGCTCACGTAGATCTTGTCGCCCGGCTTGATGTTCTGCAGCTGGGAGGTGAGCGGGCCGTCTTGCACCTTGATGCTGAAGAACTCCAGTTCTTCCTCATAGTTGGCGCTGGCAATGGAATAGGCGCGCAGCAACGGGCGGCCGTTATCCTGCTCCAGGCCAATCATGGTGAAATGTCCGTTCTTGAAACGGAAACCCGGGTCCCGGCTGGTGGTAAAGCTGAACAGGGTATCGTTCCAGTGGCGAACGCTTTTGACGGTTTCAGTATTCAGATTAGACATAGTTAAATCAGCGCTTATTCCAAAATTCCAGATGATGGAAATTTAAACGAAATGCTTTTATCGGTAAAATGGGTTATTCCGATAGTTGATATCGGGTTGGTCGATATATGCACTCAATCAATAATGATTATCATTTAATCATGGATAGGTGGTCATGCGCTATACCCTCAGGCAACTGGAAGTCTTTCTGGCCATTGCCCACTTTGAGAATGTGAGCCATGCGGCCAATCACTTGAGCATGTCCCAGTCTGCGGCGTCAGGGGCGCTCAAGGAGCTGGAAGGGCTTTACGATGTGAAGTTCTTTGAGCGGGCCGGCAAGCGCTTGAAGCTCAATGAGCTGGGCCGTCAGTTCTGGCCCCGGGCTGAAGCGCTGCTGGCACAGGCCCGTGAGCTGGAGTCGGACCTGCAGTCCCGCCGGGATCTGGGTCGGCTGAATGTGGGGCGACATTGACCATCGGCAATTATCTGGCGGTGGCTATCATGGCGGATTACATGGCCCAGCAGCCGGGTGCTAGGGTGCATCTGGAGGTGGCTAACACCCGTTCCATTGTGGAGCGGGTGCTGAGTTTGAGCTGGACCTGGGCCTGATTGAGGGTGAACTGAATCACCCGGATCTGGAGTTGTTGCCCTGGCGTGAGGATGAGCTGGTGGTGTTCTGTAGCCCGGACCACCCTCTTGCAGGTAAGGAAGCACTTACAGACGAGGATTTGCGTGCCGCCCACTGGATTGTTCGTGAATCGGGCTCCGGTACCCGCCAAACTTTTGAGCGGGCCCTGCATGGTCTGGTGCCGGAGCTGGACTTGGCTTTGGGAGTTGGAGCACACGGAGGCGATCAAACGGGCGGTGGAAACCGGCTTGGGCATTAGTTGCCTGTCGCGGGTGTGCTTACAAGAGGCGTTCAAGCGAGGGTCTTTGGTGGAGTTGTCGGTGCCACACCGTGACTTCCATCGGGAATTCTATTTTGTGCTGCACCGTCAAAAATACCGCAGCCCGGGGATCGAACGATGGCTCGAATTATGCCGCGCATCCGTACTGTAATGCGCCGTGGCCTGTGGCTACTGCTATTTGTGTTGGCAGGGGCCCTGCTGCTGCCGGAAGCCCGGCGGATTCCGGTGCAGGATGCCGGTCGTAACGACTGGCACCCGCAAACCTTCTGGTATCACCCGTGGGGTAAGTCTGGCGTTCACAAGGGCGTGGATATCTTTGCTGATGCGGGCACGCCGGTGATCGCCAGCAGTGGCGGGCTGGTGCTGTATCGCGGGGAGTTGTTGCGGGGCGGCAAGGTGGTGCTGATGTTGGGTCCGAAATGGCGGTTGCACTACTACGCCCACTTGCAGGACATCGCCGACAGCGGCATTTGGCTGGGGGCGGGTACCCCGGTGGGCACCGTGGGGGGACAGTGGCAATGCGGCGGGCAAGCCGCCGCATCTGCACTATTCTCTGGTGAGTCTGTTGCCGATGTTTTGGCGGGCTGACGAGGCGCCGCAGGGCTGGAAGAAGATGTTCTTCCTCGACCCTACGACGCATTTTGTTATCAGGCCGGGGGCCTGATTCAGTCAATTTTCTCGAAGTAGCCCAGCACTTTCATGGCGGACAGGGTGCTGCCATCGATGTCCAGGTCGTCACCGGCCAGGGCGGTGGCCGGGTTCTGGATGCCGGCGGCAATGGCCTTCCAGGTGGCCTCGGTGGTGTCCAGTGTGGCAACCACGTCGTCATCGATGCCGTCGTGTACCTTGGCGACCCCCACGGCGGATACGCAGGGTGAACTGCTTGTTGCTGTCGCGGAAGGCGTAACCCAGAGCGATATTCTCATCCAGCGTTTCTTCGGCCTTGAGCAAGGCGGGCATGGCGTGCAGGAAGTTTTCGATGGGCAGCGTGGCGAGGAAGTCATCGCTCATCTGCGTGCGGAAGCCGGGTTTGAGCCCGTCCTGTACTTCCCGGGCCACGGTGAAATAGTAATTTCTAGCGTTGGGATTGGCTTCCTTCTCGCCCAGTAGTCGCAGGGCGCCGGCACGCAGGGTTTTCACCGCGTCGTTGTCCGGCAACAGAATCATCAGGTGGTCACTGAGGTCCAGCGCCCACTGGGCATCCTCGTCTTCCAATGCACTCTGGGCCTTGTCTAGCAGTGCGTCGCTGCCGCCAGCCAGGGCTGCCATGCGCTGTGCTTCGTCCTGTTCCGGCATCGGTTGCAGTTCACTGGGGTTGCCACCGAACCAGCCCAAGTAACCGTCGAATACGGAGCGCACCGACCAGCTGACCTTGCCGTAGAATTCCTGCAGCCAGGGGGTTGCTGGCCAGATGCTCGGGCAGCTGCACTTTCTCCACGATCTGGTCCGGTGTCAGCCCCAGGTTCATGTAGCGCAGGGTTTGGTCGTGAACAAAGTTGATGGCATCGCTGTAATCAGTGAGTAGCGCGGACACCTTGTCCTTGCCGTGCACCGGACGGCTGTGACTGGGCACCAGATGCTCGGCGCCCAAGGCACGGATCTGGTCCAGGCTGTTGGCCCACTGTTTCACGTCACGATAGTAGGTGCCGCGAATGGTGTAGAGATTGGGGAAGGTCTGGTAAATGTTGTCACCGGTGAGCACGGTCTGTTTTTCCGGCAGCCACACGAACAGCTGATCCTCGGTTTCGCCGGGCGCATGTACCAGCTCGATCTGGATGCCGGCGATGTTGACCGACATGCGGTCATCGAAAGTGTGGGTGGGCGGCAGGGCATAAAGTTCGCTTTCCGGAGTGATGCCCAGATGGGGGCCGATGCCATCATTGATATGCTCGCCATGGGGCAGATGATTGCCAAACATGCGCATGGAGCGGGCGGTGATGATGGGGCGGATCTGGTTGACCACCCGGTTGATGTAATAGCTGGTGCTTTCGTGGGCGTAGACGGGAATGTCCTTGCCCTCGGCAAAGCCGGCGGCGCCAAACACGTGGTCGGTGTGGTTGTGGGTATAGATGATCGCTTTCACCGGTTTGTCGGTGATTTTGCGAAATTCTGCCAGCACGGTACGCGCCTCGTCAGCGCTTTCCATGGTGTCGACGATGATGATGCCGTCATCACCTTCCAGCATAATGGAATTGGCGAGTCCGTAGCCGATCGCTACATAGACACCATCGGTGACTTTCTCCACCCCCTTATGGAACAGTTCGCTGTGCGCCTTAAGCGCATCCGGAGCCAGCTGGGTGGTACTCTTGACGGGTTGCTCTTCCCCGCATGCCGCCAACAAGGCGGCCAATAAAACAAACAGGTAGCGCATGGTGTTCTCTTTTCTTGTGGATGATCCTGGCAGGCTAGTACTGGCTCCACCGTTGGCAAAGGTTGCTGCTGGCCAGAGTGCGGTGCTTCGTGGCCACTGAGCGCATGGCATCCACCACGGTGGCGGCGTGGCCGTTGGCGGTGCTGGAAACCCTCAATGGCTACGGGGTGGATGGGCCGGCTCTGTTGAGGCAGGCCGGGCTGGACCTGGCCGTATTGCGTGCCAACCCCGGTGGGCGAGTGCCCACCGATGCCATGACCCGACTGTGGACCCTGGCCATCGCGCAGAGCGACGACCCGGCCATGGGGCTACAGGTGGGCAAGACGTCCCTGCCCATGCATCTGCGGGTGATGGGGTTGTTGATTCAGACGGCACCAACCCTGGGTCACATTCTGGATGTGGCGGTGCGCTATCAGCGGTTGATTTCCACCGGGGTGATGGTGCGGTTGCAGCAGCGCCCGGATGCGGTGGGGCTGGAGATCTGTTACCTGCCGGACGTGGCTTTACATCCGGCGTCCATTGATGCCTTCGTGGCCGCCCATGTGAACAATCTGCGTCGCCTGTCGCCAGAAGGGGGCGTGCAGCAGGTGATGTTGCAGCGTTCCGCTCCTGCGCAGGCTGAGCCCTGGCGCCAGATACTGGACTGCCCGGTGAGATTCGATCAGCCCGGCAATATCGTCTGGCACCACCGTGACCGGCTGGATACGCCGTTGTTGCTCGGTGATGCCGGGTTGTGGCGCCAGCATGACGCGTTGGCACGCCAGGAGCTGGAAGCCCTGGATGCCACGCCCCCACTGATCCAGACCCTGCAGGGGATACTGCGCGCCAACGGGGATGTCTTGCCGGGGCTGGGTGAGCTGGCCGCTGCCGTGGCCATGAGTGAGCGCTCCCTGCGCCGGCGATTGTCCGAGCTGGATAGCGGTTACCGGCAACTGGTGGATGCCTGGCGGGCAGAGCGCGCCGGCCAGCTGGTGCGCAGCGGCGACAGTCTGGCAGAGGTGGCGCACCGGCTGGGCTTTTCCGATGCCAGCAATTTCAGCAAGGCGTTTCGTCGCTGGTACGGGATGAGCCCCGATAGTTATCGACAGCAGGATGGATAAATGACGCAGCCGGCAAACAATCACCGCCCGCATCAGGTTTCCTTGCAGAGTGAATGGCAGGCGTTCTGGCTGGCGGTGGAATTTCTGACCCGCGTGCCCATGCTGGTGCGTATTGATTACAGCCAGACACTGATGAACCGTTCCAGTGTGTATTTTCCGCTGGTGGGGTTGCTGTTGGGTGTGCTGTACGCGGGGCTGTTCGTGGTACTGGATGGCTACTGGAATACTGGTATCAGTGTGGCACTGGTGCTGGCATTCCACCTGTGGATCACCGGGGCTTTCCACGAAGACGGTCTGGCAGACAGTGTGGATGCGCTGGGCGGCGGCTATACCGTGGCGCGCCGTCTGCAAATCATGAAAGACAGCCGCATCGGCACCTACGGGGCGGTGGCGCTGATCATGGCGCTGGGACTGAAAGGGCTGTTGCTGGCAGAGGCGCAACCGGTCTGGTTGGCGTTGTTACTGAGCCCGATGATAAGTCGGTTGGCGCCGTTATGGTTGATGCTTTTTTTACCCTACGTGACCGACCCCGATACCAGTAAAAGCAAGCCGGTCGCAGAAGGCTTTAGTGCACAACGTCTGGGTGTTGCCACCGCGATGACAGTGATCGTGGCGGCACTGGCTGGGGCGCTGGTGCCTGCGCTGTTGGCCGTGGCGTTGGTGGCGTTGTTGTGGGGCGGGTATCTGTGGCGGCAATTGCGGGGTTATACCGGCGATGCGTTGGGGGCCAGTGTGATTCTGGCGGAGCTGGTGTTCCTGTTAGCGTTGGTGGCTGCGTAGGAGAGGGAAACAGTTTCGAGTGACGAGAAGCGAGTTTCGAAAGGCAAAAACATGAGAGCCTGGTTGTTTTGATCTTCGAAACTCGCTTCTCGAAACTCGTCACTGCTGTGGAAAATATGGCGCGCGCAAGATGCCTTCCAGCTCCGCATAGGGGATCGTCAGGGTGGGCTGGCCCATGGCGTAGGGGGCGATGTGGTACACGTTGTATTGCAGCACCATCCCTTTGCCGCTGAAGAACACATTGTCGGTCTTGTCGAAAGGCCAGCTGTCGCGGAAGGTCTGATCCAGATTTTCCTTGTCCAGCCAGGCGGTGTGTTGCTCGCGGGCCTTTTCCCAGAAGGCGGATTGCTGGCCGGGCACCAGCAGGTCGTCCAGTTTGGCGCTTTGCTGCTTGGCCAGATTCCAGTGGAAATACTGCACGCTGGGTAACCCGTGGGCGCCCCCGGTGTATTCGTAGGTTTCCATGGACAACGTCACCAGGTCGCCGCGCTGACCCTGTTTTTTCACCGAGGCATTAAGCTCCCAGCCCTGTGCGGCGGCCATGGCCATGTCGGACGCATCCTGCAAAAAGGCATCGGCCAGGCCCTCGATAGTGCCGTCGTGGGTGGCGGTGCCTTCATCCTGAATCAGCATGGCGGCCAGATGTTGGGTGATGGCGCTGTTCAGTGCCGGCTGGTCTTCAAAAGAGAGCCATTGCAAGTCCACTTTCGGGCAGCCGTCGGCATCACACTGTTGGTCGGTTTTCTTCAGCGTATGCACGATACGCACCAGCGTCTCAGGTGCGGTGTCGGTTTTAGCGGTGTCGTTTTCTCCCGGTTGCGGCCGGTTTTTCAGTGGGTTTGGCCGGCGCGTCCGGATCGTCGCAGCCTGCCAGCAGTGCGGTGGCGAGCAGGAGCAAAAGTGTCATACGCATGGCATACCCTTCCTGAAATCAGTGAGAACGAATGAGGGCATTTAACGGCAGCCACCGCTCCGGTTCAAGGTGTAATGGGGTTATCTCGGATTTGAGAGAATGGTCAGGGCTTGAGCGTTTTGCCAGACGAATTTACCGTTGAGCGCGTTAGGCGTTAGGCTCCGGATGTTTGGCGCCCAGCAAGATGGCTTTTGCAACCGGGCGGGCCTATCCTGCCGTTTTCAGAATCAATCGGGAGAATCACCATGAGTTTCTGGACCGTTTACCTTTCCGGGGAAATTCACACCGACTGGCGCGAGCGCATTGTGCAGGGCTGTGCCGAGAAAGAGCTGGATATCGAATTCAGCACGCCGGTGACTGACCACGAAGCCAGCGACAAGGTGGGCGTGAATATTCTCGGCGCGGAAGAGAAGCGTTTCTGGGAAGACCGTCTGGGAGCAGGCATCAATGGTATTCGTACCCGCAAGCTGATTGATGAGGCGGACCTTGTGGTGCGGTTTGGCCCCAAGTATAAGCAATGGAATGCGGCATTTGATGCCGGTTACACGGCGGCCTTGGGCACGCCGATGATCATTTTGCACGATGAAGAGCATGATCATCCGTTGAAAGAGGTGGATGCCGCCGCCGATGCGGTAGCGCGCACCCCGGAGCAGGTGGTGGAGATGCTGGCGTATATTCTTAACGCTTGATTTCCTGGTGAAACGGGGCCTTAAAGCCCTGTTTTACGGCTTTTTGCATCATTGGGGGAGCGTTTTGCCGTCTGACTTGTCACATTCCAGTACAGGCATAGCCAGAGATGGCAAAAAAGGCAAAACAAGGAGTTGTCCCGATGACACACCGAATATTGGCCGCCGCCACCCTTATGTTGGTCACCACCGCGTCTGCGTGGGCTGAGACCGAAGGTGTTCCTAACGTGAAAACGCCGGAACCGGAAAAAGTGGAAACCCAGATGGAAGAGACTCTGGACGATATCCAGAACTATTCCGTGGAACAGAAGAACGAGGCTATGCGCGTGGCACGCCATGCCATCGATGATCTGAACCAGCAAATCACCTTGCTGCAGGGTGATATCAACAGCCAGTGGCGCGACCTGTCCCAGGATGCGCGCCTGCATAAGCAGGAGGCGCTGGCGTCCCTGAAAGAGCAGCAAACCCAGCTGGAAACCCGCTATCAGGCCCTGCAGAATGCCAGTGAGGATAATTGGGATGCGGCCAAGGTAAAATTCCAGCAAAGCTGGGAGGCCGCCAAGCAGGGCTGGCAAAGCCTGACGGCGCCCGCGCCGGCACAGGAATAGCGCCCTCTACTCATTGCGGCAGACACAATGACGTGTCTGCGCGTGCGCCGTGCGAATCGACGCCGACGCACAGGGCAGGCACGACAGGGACGGGAGACGGACCATGCTGACGTTGATTCCTTTTGATGACGACCGGGTCGTGGGTGCACGTATCTCCGGCAAGATCACCCGCGAAGAATTTGATTCTGTGACCACGGCGCTGGAAGCCGCCCTGCAAAAGCATGAAACGGTACGTTTCTATGCAGAGATGGAAACCTTTGGCGGGGTGTCTATGGATGTGCTGTTTCAGGATTTGAAATTCGGTCTTGCTCACTGGAAGCATTTCGACCGCGAAGCTGTGGTCACCGACAAGGACTGGATGCGCCGCCTGTCGGTACTGGCGGACAAGCTGTTGCCGTCCATTGATGTGAAGGTGTTTCCCAGCGATGAGGCTGATGCCGCGAAAGCCTGGATCTGCGAGCCCTGATCGCCACTTCGTTACGCCTTGACCTCTGCGTTACCCCAGCTCAGATTTTTTTCCGGCGTCAGGGTCTTGGCGTCTGGCATTCGGTCAGGCGTTAACCCTCTTCTCGACAATTGAGCCGGCCCGGTGTTGGGCCGAGGAGGGGCCGGGCCCCTCGCCGCCAATAGTCTGTGCATCGTCTTCGCTGTCATCTTGCCAATCATCGAATTCATTCAACGCCTGGCGGGTTGCCATCCGTGGGCGCAGGGTGTTGCGGGCTTCCTGGTGGGCGCCGCCTTTTCGCATCAGCGGGTCCATGGCTGCCCAGTTGTGCATGGGCTTGGGGCCTTTGGCCATCGATCTTCCTTATGGTGAGTGACTGTTCCGCCTTCGAGGGCGGCGGCGATATTACGCCGGATTTTTTTCCGCTGTCCAGTGATTGATGCATTTTGTCTCCTGCCTTGATGTTATCGCGCGATTTACAGCGACCAGGACAGGAAAAGGTTGGCGCCGCTGAGGCGGTTGTCGTAGCGGAAGGTGTATTGTGGTGCCGTTTCCGTGACATTCAGATTGCTGGTGGCAAGACCCACGCCCACCCCCAGATTGCGCCATACGTTGTATTCCATGCCTACCTGCATTTCAGAGAACAGGCCCTTCCAGTCGTCGTACTCCAGGTAAAAGCCTTCGGCTTTCAGGAACCAGTACAGCTTCGGGTTGACCCGATAGTTAAGCCCGAATCCCACGGTGGGCAGAGGAACGGTGTGGGCAGCGTCGCGGGTTTCTTGAGCAGAGACGGTGCCGGACGGGTCTGTCTTTACATCCAGATCGATATCGAATCTGGAGACGTGCAGCCCGCCCCCGGCCATCAGCTCGACTTTGTCATTGTGATAAAACGAATAGAAGTAGCTGGCTTTCATGATCTCGTAACCGAGAGAACTGGACACCGTGCTGCCAGCGGCCACCGTGGTGGTATTGCCGCTCTGGTCTACCCAGTCGATGTCTTTCTGCAGAACCTTGGACGCGTCCGATTCCACCTGAAACCAGGAGGCAACAATCTGGGAGCGAGGGGTAAATCGGTAATGGCCTTCCAGCCGCAAGACCGTTTCTTCCAGATCCAGCCCGAGGGTATCCGCTGGGCGAATGGCCGCGCCGGCACCCACGTTGCGTTCCACCAATGACAGGGTGGTATCGGCACGGAAGACACTGTAGCCGCCGGCAGAGAGGTACCATTTCTCTGTCATGGCATGCTCGTCATCAGCTTGGGCGATGGTGAAGGGCTGCATTAGCACGCTGGCAATGGCGGCCCCAATGGCAGTGCGGTGGTGAGAGCGATGGCGAAAGGTTTCAGTCATAACGTTTTCATCCCTGAAAATGTATCGATATGGCGTGTGCTCACTTTTCTTTATCGTGCAGAAAGGTCTTTCATTATTCCAGCACAACACGATGACAAATAAGAGGCGCAGGCGCTGTTATTGCTGCGATTGTGGCGGTTTAACTTAAAACCGGGCAGTCTGAGTGTTATCTCTCATCACACGGTACAAAGAAAAAACAATAGTGCGTGCAGGTGAGGCATGGTTGATATCGCAGTTAACCGGATGATTGCCGGTGATTTCTGCATTACATGATTAAGGGGGTGTGTGTTGGCGTTACCGTTGGGGGTACGGCTGAAGATCGGAGTGTCGGCGATTATCTGCTTCGTTGTTGGGTTGGCTTTTCTGCTCAGCCTGCCGGTGTTGTTCAGTATTTCTCTGTGGGTATTGTTGGCAGTCGCCGCGTTGGCTCTGTTGCTGGGTGTGTTGTTGAACGGCGCATTGCGTGTGCTGTTCGGAAAAAAGAAAGACCGTAGTGTGTTTAAGTCGATGGCGGTTTTTTTCTGTCTGTTGACCATCGCCACGGCACTGCCGATTTATTACCTGGTCTACAAGGTTCAGGTCGATCCGCCCCTGTTGCCCCAGGCGACCCTGAGCAATGGCAAAAAAACCGTGGTCTTTCAGGGCATGGTGCATGTGGGTATGGAGAGTTTCTATAAATCGGTGGTCTATGATTTGGAGGAAGCCCTCAATGAGGACTACCGGTTATATTACGAAGGGGTGCAGCCTTCACCGGGCGAAGGCGATGCCTGGTTTGCCCAACAGCTTGCCGGTGGCGGTGATCTGGCAGAGAACTACAAGGTCCTGGCGAATGCCTGCGGGGTGAAGTTCCAGATCGATTACTTCGGCCTGATGGCACTGGATGCGCAGCAGCACCCCCAGCGTCATGTGGCGGCAGATGTCACCAGCCTGGAGATGAAACAGGAATACGAGCGGCTGATAGCCACGGATCCGGCTTTTGCCAAGCAGGTGCGTAATCAGGAAGCTCCTTCTTCTACGAATACTGGTGATCCGATTGCGGTGTTGTTGGATTGGCATGCGTCTGCCACCGATGAGCAGAAAAAATTGATCGGTATTTTGTGTCGCGGCGCCTTTGCGATTGCGTTGGGGAATCAGAGCGAGCATGAAGCGCGGCCGCTGGATAAGGTGATTATTGATTTCCGTAATCGCCAGTTGGCGCAGCGTGTTCTGGCTGATGACAGTCAGCGGATTTATATTACTTACGGTGCCGCTCATTTGCCCGGTGTGTTGGCTGCCCTGCAAGCAGCTGATCCGGCCTGGAAGATTACCACTGTGAAATGGATGCGGGGCATGGCAGCCCCGGAGCACCTTGAAGGCGCCTTGCCGTCCATGCCGTAGCAGGATAAGAGTAGGAACAGGCGCGAACATTGATTCAATGAAGACAACAGGATGCACAGAGAATGATGAAGCGAATCGGATGGATATTGGTATTGGCGGTGAGTCTGTTGGCAGGGTGCAGCAGTCATGGTCCTGGCGATTCGGAAGCCAAGGCCTTGCGGGTGGGTGTCATGCCCGATTATCCGCCGCTGGTGTTCCGCGAAGAAGGAAAGGTTGTGGGTCTGGAGCGGGATTTTGCCGAGCAGTTATCCCAGGATCTGGAACGCCGACTGTCTGTGCATGAATACACACAGTTGAGCGATTTGTTTGCGGCCCTGAAGAACAACGAAATCGATATCATCATGTCCGGCATTTCCATAACGCCTGCCCGGCAAAAAGCGTTTTCATTCAGCCTGCCCTATACCACTATCGGCCAGATGGCGATGATCCGTCTCGAGGATGCCGCGCGGTTGGCGACACCCGGTGCGCTGTTCACCGGGCAATACCGGGTGGGCTACAAGAATGGAACCACCGGGGAAGCCTTTGTGAAGAGCACCATCGACACACAGACCCAGGGGTTCAATAGCAGTACAGAAGCCACGACGGCGTTGGTGGAGGGTGATATTGATGCGTTTATCCACGATGCGCCCACGGTATGGAACCTGGCCAACAAGCGCGAGTATCCGGTGGAGCTATTGGGGCTGTATAAGCCGCTCACCAAGGAGCAGCTGGCGTGGGTGATGCGCAAGAATGATTACGATCTGAAACAGGAAGTGGATACCGCTCTGAAAAACTGGGTGAATAACGGTTTCCTGATGCAGACAAAAACAAAATGGATCCCGGTAAAAATTCTTTCCGGGCAGTGATTTTTTGTAGGTCGGGTTAGTCGCGTACCGACGTAACCCGACAAGCTTTTTTATTTAGATATCCGCGAAATTCTCCCCACCCTTCAGCCAACGGCGCAACAGTGGTTCAACCCATTGCGGACAGTCTTGTATCAGGTTGTTGGCCACGTCCTTGGCAGGCTCCATTAGCGCTTCATCGCGCACCAGGTCGGCGATGCGAAAGGCCAGGTCGCCGGTCTGGCGAGTGCCCAGCCATTCGCCCGGCCCGCGCAGTTTTAAATCCTCTTCGGCAATAATAAAACCGTCGGTGGTATCGCGCATGACGGCCAGGCGCCGTTTGCCAGTAAGTGATAGCGGGTTCTTGTACAGCAGCAAGCAGTAGCTCTGCTCGCCGCCCCGTCCCACGCGCCCGCGCAACTGGTGTAATTGCGCCAACCCCAACCGCTCGGCATTTTCCATCACCATGAGGGTGGCGTTAGGCACATCCACGCCCACTTCGATCACGGTAGTGGCAATCAAAAGTTGCGCATCGCCCCGGGAAAAGCGCGCCATGCGTTCGGCTTTTTCTTTCGCCTTCATGCGGCCGTGCACCAGCTCCACGTTGATGTCCGGCAGCGCGATCTGCAGTTCCTCGAAAGCGGCTTGCGCCGCCTGGGCCTGTAGTTCTTCGGATTCCTCAATCAGGGTGCAGACCCAGTAGGCCTGGGTGTTCTTGTGCCCCGGACGTGGCCGGCAGGCGTCGTTGATGGCGTTCGATCACTTGGGGGCGGCGGCCTTCCGGTAACACCAGCGTGTCGATGGGTTTGCGGCCCGGCGGCATTTCGTCGATCACCGAGGTATCCAGGTCGCCGTACACGCTCATGGCCAGGGTGCGCGGGATCGGCGTGGCGGTGAGTGTCAGTTGGTGGGGCACCTGGCTGCCGTTTGTCGTATCAAAGCGGCCTTTCTCGCGCAGGGCGAGGCGTTGCTGTACCCCGAAACGGTGTTGCTCATCAATGATGGTGAGGCCGAGCCGATGGAATTGCACCGCGTCTTGGAACAGCGCGTGGGTGCCGACGACGATACAGGCACTGCCATCGGCCAGCGCCGCATTGGTTTCCCGGCGGGCTTTGACGCCCAAGCTGCCGGCCAGCCAATGTACCTCGATGCCCAGCGGCGTCAGCCAGTGGCGAAAGTTGTCCCGATGCTGTTCGGCCAGCAGTTCGGTGGGCGCCATCAGGGCTACCTGATAACCGGATTCAATGGCGGCGAGGGCCGCGGCCGCCGCCACCAGTGTTTTGCCCGATCCCACGTCCCCCTGCACCAGTCGTAGCATGGGGTGGGGCTGGGTCATGTCGGCCATGAGCTCACTGATGACGCGCTGCTGCGCCCCGGTCAGGGCAAAGGGCAGGCTGGACTGCAGTTTTTCAAACAGAGTGTTGCCGCTAAGCCGCGGGGCATGGAAGGCTTTTTGCCCGGCCCGCTTTTGTAGCATGCCTAACTGGTGAGCCACCATTTCTTCCATGACCAGTCGCTTTACCGCCGGGTGTTTGCCTTCCAGCAACAGGTTGACCGGGTCATCCGGATTCGGGTTATGCAGCTTGCTCAGCGCCTCGGTGAGGCTGGGTAGCCCGCTCTGATCCAGCAAGTGTGCGGGGATCAATTCCTGGGGGGGATGCGCTTGCAGATAATGTAGCGCCTGGCCGGTGAGATTGCGCAGGGTTTTCTGGCTGACGCCATCGGTGGTGGGGTAAACCGGGGTCAGGGCTTTTTCCAGTGGCGGCAGGCCGCTGTCTGAATAATCGAGCTGATATTCCGGGTGGTAGAACTCCAGCCCGGCAGAGCCGGGCCGGGGCTCGCCGTAGACGCGAAGGGTTCGGCCCCGTTCCAGGTTGTTCTTCTGGGCGGCGGTGAAGTGGTAGAAGCGTAGCGTTACCATGCCGGTGCCGTCGGCCACTTTACACAGCAGTGAGCGGCGGCGGCCGAAAATCACATCGGCGGCGATCACCTGCCCCTCGATAACCACGCCGGTTTCCGGGCGCAGGCTGCCGATGGGGGAAATGCGGGTGCGATCTTCGTAGCGGAACGGCAGGTGGAAAAGCAGATCTTCCAGGTTATGCAGGCCCAGCTTGGCCAGTTTTGCGGCCGCCGCCGGCCCCACGCCTTTGAGGCGGCTGAGGGGCAAGCTGGAAAGAGAGTCACTGGCCATGGATCACGCGTTTCCCGTAAGCGAGTCGCGAGGTGCGCAAGTAAAACCGGTCTAGATTTTCGAAACTCGTCACTCGCATCTCGAAACGGTTTATCCCGACAACCCTTCCTTGGGCACCGCCTGGCGCAGCACTTCGATGGCCTTGGGGCGCGGGAAGCTGTCGCGCCAGACCAGAGCGATGGTCCGTGCGGGTACCGGCTCCTCAAATGGCCGCACAGCAAAGGTGCTTTTGTCGTAACCGTGCTGGTGCAGGGCCGAGTTGGGCAGCACTGTAATGCCCAGCCCGCCGGCAACCATATGGCGCAGGGTCTCCAGAGAGCCGCCTTCGATCTGTACCAGGTTGCGCTGGTGCTGGGAGTCGATGGCTGGACACAGCTCCAGCACCTGGTCGCGGAAACAGTGGCCTTCACCGAGCAGTAGCAGGGTTTCGTCGAGCAGTTGGTCCGGGGCGATTTTTTTCTGCGCCGTCCAGGCATGGTCGCCGGGTAGCAGGACAGAGAACGATTCTTCGTACATGCGCGCCCGCACCAAGCCGCCACCGGAAAAAGGCAGCGCCACGATAATGGCATCCAGCTCGCCGTGTTCCAGCTTGCGGCGCAGCACATGGGTATAATTTTCTTCAATGAACAGCGGCATTTCCGGGGCGGCTTCGCGCACCCGGGGCACCATGGTGGGGAACAGATAGGGCGCGACGGTAAAGATCGCTCCGACCCGCAGCGGTGAGCCGAGCTGGTCGCGTTGGCTCATGGCCATCTGCGAGCAGATCTGCCTGTTCCAGTACGCGTTGGGCCTGGGCGACAATGGGTTCGGCCTGGGGCGTCACCACTACTTCACGGGGGCGTCGCTCGAACAGGGGCATGCCCAGCTGCTCTTCCAGCTTTGATCGCTGCGCTGAGCGTGGGCTGGCTTACGTTGCAGGCCTGGGCGGCGTGGCCGAAGTGGCGTTCGCGGGCCAGGGCGACCAGATAGCGTAGTTCTGTTAACGTCATGGCATTGATACACTTAATCGATTGAATGCCATTGTGCATTCTAACGGCGCCGGACGCCAGATGCCGGATGCCTGACGTAACAATGCCGAGTGCGGGCTGCGTTAGGCATCCGGCATCCAGCGTTTGACGCCCCGCAAGGAGCCTCCATGTCTCATATTCTTATTGCCGGGTTGGGCGACCTAGGGACCGGCCTGGCCGAACAATTAATGGCGGGCGGACATCGTATCAGCGCGATTCGTCGCGGCACCCAGGCGCCTTCCGGGGTGGAGTTGTACAGCCAGGATCTCACCGAAGGCGCGGCCATGTTGCCCCCGGATCCGGTGGATCTGCTGGTGATTATCATGACGCCGTCCGAGTACAGCGAAGAAGGCTATTTGCAGGCCTATGTGCGGGCGCCGCTGACCTGCTGGAATCGTTGGGACGCCAGCAGCCGCTGCCGCCGGTGGTGTTTGTGTCCAGTAGTGCGGTGTTCGGCGATCTGGAAGGGTGGTCGATGAACTGACGCCGCCGCGTCCGGGACGTTATAACGGCAAGGTGTTGCTGGCGGCGGAAGAAGAAATCAGCACCCGCAGCCTCAGCACCGTGGTGCGCTTTACCGGTATCTATGGGCCGGGCCGCCATCGCCAGATCGACAAGGCGGCCAGACTGGCCAGGGCGAAGAAAGCCTGCCGGCACCTCAGTGGACCAATCGCGTTCACCGCGACGATTGCGTGGGCCTGCTGCACAGCGTGGTGTTGGGGTGGCTGGCCGGCCGTGAAATGCCGCCGCTGGTGATCGGCACTGATGCGGTGGGTGGCTGCAATCTGGATGTGCTGAAATGGCTGGCGGATCAGCAGGGCCTGACGCTGGCCGTACCGGATGCACCGGCCGCCGGCAAGCAGGTCCAAAGCCTGTACATCCGCCAAGGGCATTACACGCTCCAGTATCCCGGGTACCCGGATGGGTATGCGCAGGTGCTGGCGGAGAAAAGCAGTTCATAGTTCAAAGTTCAAAGGCGCGGGTTGGGATTGTGCCGGATTGCAGGGCGCCAAGGCCGCGTTTGCCCGCTGTAGGAGCTTGCCTGCAAGCGATTCAGTCGGGAAGAGACTCAATCGCCGGGTTGGCTCCTGCGGCGAGGATCGCAGAAAGCTGCTTCCCTCAATGATCTCTGTAACCTCTGTGGTAAAACTGTCTTTGGGGCGGTCGCCAGGCGGAAAGATGGGGCGCGGGGAAGGCGGCTCTGTCGGCGCCATGCCTGGCCCGCGTTTAAACTTTCAACTTGCTCCTTTGAACTGACCCAAAGCGCATTCCCGGCCAAATCACGCTAAAATCGTCCATCTGTCGGTCGGGGGCGTCATCACTGATTGTTTTTTCGCCGATAGACTTGCCTCCGGCGCTGGCATTAGTAAAGTGTGCGCCTCAATTTTTCTGTGGCGGTGCCGGGGTAATCCCGATGCGCCGCAAAAGCCCGTGATGGGCGCGATGGAGTAACGCGAATGAGCACGCCGGTTGCCGTGGTAATGGGGTCCCAGTCTGACTGGGAGACCATGAAAGAAGCCTGTGACGCCTTGACCCAATTCAATGTGGGTTGGAAGGCCGAGGTGGTATCGGCCCACCGCACCTCAGCGCATGTATGACTTCGCCAAAAGCGCCCACGAGAACGGCTACAAGGTGATCATCGCCGGTGCCGGCGGCGCGGCCCATTTGCCGGGCATGATCGCTTCCCTGACGCCGTTGCCGGTGTTGGGCGTGCCAGTGAAGAGCCGCACGTTGTCCGGCTGGGACAGCCTGTTGTCCATCGTGCAAATGCCCAAAGGCGTGGCCGTGGGCACCCTGGCTATCGGCGCGGCGGGCGCCTGGAACGCCGGCCTGCTGGCCTCCCAGATGCTGGCGGCGGACAACCTGAGCTGCTACAGCAAATCGCCGACTGGAAAGCCTTCCGCGCGGATGAGGTGTTGGCCAATGCCGAGCTGGGGCAGGGCTGATCCCCTGGCGCCGTTCTTTTCCCTGTTTGCTCTGACGGATTTGCTATGAATCGCGTACTTGTTCTTGGTGGTGGCCAGCTTGGCCTGATGATGGCAGAAGCTGCAGCCCGACTGGGGCTGGTGGTGGACCGTTACGACCCGGAACGGGCACTGTTGCTGCCGGGCACTTCGGATCTGGCCGTGCCGATTAGTTGGGAAGAGTGCCAGGAGCGTTACCCGGTCATTACTGTGGAACGTGAAGCCTTTCCGGACACGGGTTTTCCGCCGAATGAGCCCAGAGCGATCGCTGCGTGGCCCGGGGCGCCCTGCAAGTGATCCCCGATCGCCTCACCCAAAATCCATGCTCGACAAGCTGGGTATTCCCACTGCTCCCTGGGTCACACTGGATCAGGCCGATGATTTGCAACAGGCCGTGGCAGACTTCGGTGGCGTGGTGGTCAAAGCCCGCAGCGGCGGGTATGACGGACGGGGTACCTGGATTGTGGGAGAAGGCGCTGACTTGAGCGCGGTGCCCGCTGCGGAGTTGGCCGGCAAGGCCATCGTTGAAAAGAAAATCCCGTTCCGCCGTGAGTTGTCCATCGTCGGTGCCCGCAGTATCACCGGCGAGACCCTGTTTACCCGCTCACCCGCAATTGGCATGTGGACGGCATTCTGCGCCTGAGCCTGGCGCCGGCCAATGCCTGTGCCGACCTGCAAAAGCCGGCGGAACAGATGCTCAAGGGCATCATGGAAGAACTGGATTATGCCGGTGTGATGGCGGTGGAATTCTTTGAAGTCGATGGCCAGTTGATGGTTAACGAAATTGCCCCACGGGTGCATAACTCCGGGCACTGGACCCATGAAGGGGCGGACTGGTCCCAGTTCGATCTCCATGTTCACGCGCTGGCTGGCGTCCCCTGCATGCACTGAATGTGCATGGCCCATCGGCCATGGTGAACCTGATCGGCACCCCGTTTGAAAGCGCCTGGCTGCAACACCCGGGCGTGGTGCACTGGTACGGCAAGAGTGTGCGCCCGGGCCGCAAGGTGGGCCACGCCAATTTGGTGGCCGATACCTTGGACGGCCTGCGACAGGGGCTGGATGCCTGGGCCGATGTGCTGCCGGAAGGCTATCAGGCGGTGCTGGATTCCGAGCTGGATCTGGGGTGACTTTGGGTTGCGAGTGAGCTCAACGTTCAAGAGTTCAAGGTTGAAGCACGCGGCATCTCCGGGAGCCATGCGAAGCGCGCCTTAGCCGCGCCGCAGTACTTGGAGACAATCTAAACTCAAGCCAAGCGCGGGCACCAGCAGCGTTGTTTGGCTGGCCCCTCACGCATCCTGTACTTTTCAACTTTTCAACTTTTCAACTTTTCAACTTTTCAACTTTCAACCTGAAACTTCTGCTGCCCCTTCACGTTTTGCTGGCCGTGCTTGCTTACACTGCCCATAGTGCAAGGTAAGAAAAGGCGAAACGGTTGTGATAATGACACTCTCTCTGGGCCGCTATCGGCGGCTGATCATGCTGGCCATGGTATTGGCGTTGATCTTGATTACGGTGGAGCTTACCGGCTTGCGTGAGCAGTTGTCGGTGGCGTTCCTGCGTGCGCAACTGGAGGCCAACCCGATCACCGGTTTTCTTGCCTTTGTGGTGGTCTTCGTGATCGGCAACCTGATTCAGCTGCCTGGCTGGATTTTTCTGGCGGCGGCTATTCTGGCGCTGGGAACGGTAATGGGCGGATTGGCCACCTATGTGGCGGCCTGTGTGTCCTGCCTGGTGACCTATGTGCTAGTGCGCGGGCTTGGTGGCAGTGCCCTGCGAGATATCGATAGCCCCCTGGCCCGGAAAATTCTGGCGCGCCTGGATAGCCACCCGGTGCGCAGTGTGGCCCTGTTGCGCCTGTTGTTTCAGACCATGCCTGCCCTGAATTACACCTTGGCCTTGAGCGGGGTCAAGCTGCGTCACTACATGCTCGGTAGTGTTATCGGGCTGCCTGTGCCGTTGCTGCTTTATTGCGTCTTCTTCGACCGGATACTGCTGCTGTTACCGATAGGGTGATGCGGGGCACATGACTCGCCGCAAGAGCATGCCTGCAAGTGATTTGCAGGGTTTGAAGGCGCGTTTACTTGCGGGCACGCTCCTACGGCAACCAAGCTTTTCGTAACTCGTAACCCGAGGCTGTCGTCAATGCCTCAACAGCGCACTCAGCGTATCCACGGTTTCTGCCCACTCCGCGTCTTCGCGAATCGCCTCGGCGAGAAACTTTGCCTGCGATTCATTCCAGAACGGTGCTTGATGCAGGTGCATGCTGTCAGTGAGTGTGCCGCCATGCTGGTGGATGAAGTCTTCGATATCGGGGTCGCTGCTGGCCAGCCCGAGCTGATCAAACAGGGTGTTGAGGTCGTGGGTCGCGGTATCCATATCGCACTCCCTTATGTTGTCAAAATAAGTGTTGCCGATTAACGCAAGCGAACCTTTGTCCGCCTACCGTCTGTTCAATGCTGCGCTTTTTCAGCTTCCCTGTCTCCCCTCCTTTCGGAGGGTCGCACCAACAAAAACGCCCGCACAAGGGCGGGCGTGTTGCGTGCAGCATGTTGCGGGATGCGGGTTTAAGCAATATCCAGGATGCCGTCCATTTCTACGCCCGCGCCTTTGGGCAGAGCCGCGACACCGATAGCCGCACGGGCCGGGTAGGGTTGGTTGAAATGCCGTGCCATCACCTCGTTGACCAGCGCGAAGTGGCTCAGGTCGGTGAGGAAAATATTCAGTTTGACGATGTCCTGCAGGCTGCCACCGGCGGCTTCACACACACCGCGATCAGGTTGGAAAACACCTGCTCAATCTGTGCTTCCATGTCGCCGTCCACCAGTTCCATGGTTTCCGGTACCAGTGGAATCTGGCCGGACAGGTACACGGTGGAACCAGCCTTGATGGCCTGGGAATAGGTGCCAATGGCCTGCGGGGCCTTGTCGGTGCTGATTACGGAATGGTTGGACATGATGCGTTCTTCATCGGTTATGCCCCCGGCCAGGGCCAGCAGGCGAAAATAGGGAAGCGGCTATGCTTGCACGGGTTAACACCTGCACGCAACAGCGCTGGGAAACCGCCAGGATTGCCTTAGCGTCAAGCATGTTGCGTGAGGCGTGCTGCGTTCATCAAAGCCGGTGAATGCGGACGATGCTGTCCAGTGTGCGCAGCTTCTTGATGATGCGCGCCAAGTGGATGCGGTCTTTCACCGTCATGGTCACGTTGAGGATGGTGAGGGTGGGATCTTTTTCGGCCATGTCGATGGTGTCGATGTTGGAGCCGAGTTCCGACACGCTGTTGGCCAGGGTGGCGAGCACGCCGCGTTTGTTGATTAGCTCAATGCGCAGGGCGGCGGTGAATTCCTGTTCCCACCTGTTTGTCCCAGCTGAGCGCGATGCACTTTTCCGGGGCGTTGCGCATTTCTGCCAGCAGGTTCTTGCAGGTGTCGCGGTGTACCACGATGCCGCGACCGGCACTGAGGTGGCCGATGATAGTGTCGCCGGGCAGCGGCCAGCAGCACTTGGCGTAGCTGACCATCAGGCCTTCACTGCCGCGGATCGCCAGTGGTCGGCGGTCATCTTCGTGCTGACGTTCGTCGTCATCGCGGGCGCCGGCCAGTTTGCGGGCTACCAGTGGGGCCAGGCGGTTGCCCATGCCGATATCTTCGAGTAACTCGTCCAGTTCCACATAGCCGTTGCCGGCCAGCTCGCTGACCACCCGTTCAATGGGCAGATCATCCATGCCTATTTCGTAAGGATGCAGGGCTTTTTCCAGTAGCCGTTCGCCCAGCTCTACCGCGTCTTCGCGGCGCTGGTGCTTGAGGAAATGGCGAATGTTGGTGCGCGCCTTGCCGGTGACCACAAAGTTGAGCCAGGCCGGGTTCGGGGTGGCGTTGGGGGGCGGTGATGATTTTCACCGTCTGCCCGGATTCCAGCGGCGTGGACAGGGCGGCAAGCTTGCCGTCGATGCGCGCCGCCACGCACTTGTTGCCCACCTTGGTGTGCACCGCGTAGGCGAAATCCACCGCGGTGGCGCCGCCGGGCAGCTCCTTGATGTCGCCCTTGGGGGTGAACACATAGGCTTCGTCCGGGAACAGGTCCACCTTCACGTTCTCGATGAACTCCATGGAGTTGCCGGCTTTCTGCTGCAGCTCCAGCAGCCGCTGCATCCAGCTCTGGGTGCGGCTGTGGGTGGGCGAGCCGGGCTCGTCATCGGACTTGTACAGCCAGTGGGCGGCGATGCCGTTGTTGGCCATGGCCTCCATTTCTTCGGTGCGAATCTGCATTTCCAGGGGAATGCCGGAGCGGGCTTTCAGCGTGGTATGCAGAGACTGGTAGCCATTGGCTTTGGGAATGGCGATGTAGTCCTTGAAGCGGCCGGGAATCGGGGTGAAATAGTTATGGGTGGCGCCGAGCACGCGGTAGCAGGTGTCGACCCGGTCCACGATGATGCGAAAACCGAACACATCCATGATGTCGGAGAAGGGTTTGTGCTGTTCCTTCATCTTGGTGTAAATGCTGTACAGGTGCTTTTCGCGACCCAGAACCCGGGCTTCGATACCTTCTTCTTCCAGGCAGTGTTCCAGGCTGGTCTTGATGGTGGTGAGGATTTCCTTGCGGTTGCCGCGGGCCTTTTTTCACCGCCTGGCCAATCAACTTGGCGCGCATGGGGTAGATGGCGTGGAAGGCCAGATCCTCGTATTCCACTCGCATGTTGTACATGCCTAGCCGGAAGGCAATGGGGGCGTACAGTTCCAAGGTTTCGGTGGCAATGCGGCGGCGCTTTTCGGCGCGCATCACATGCAGGGTGCGCATGTTGTGTAGGCGGTCGGCGAGCTTGATGAGGATGACGCGGATATCCCGGGTCATGGCCAGCATCATCTTGCGCAGGTTTTCTGCCTGCTGCTCGGCCTTGGACTCGAACTTGATCTGGGCGATCTTGGAAACGCCGTCCACCAGCTCGGCCACTTCCTCGCTGAACTCGTTGGCCAGCTGCTCCTTGCTGATACCGGTGTCTTCGATCACATCGTGCAGCATGGCGGCCATCAGCGAGGCATGGTCCATGTGCATGTCGGTGAGGATATTGGCTACCGCCAGCGGGTGGGTGATGTAGGGATCCCCGGTGCGGCGGTACTGGCCTTCGTGGGCTTGCTCGGCAAAATGGTAAGCGTGTACGACCTGGGCGATCTGATCATCGTCCAAGTAACTGCGTAACCGTTTTTCCAGATTATGGATGGTGGGCAAAAGGCCTCGTCACGCCCTTGGCGAGTATCAGGTTCGAAGATGACTCTTAGCTTAGATTTGAGGGCAGGCTTTGTCTATGACAAGGCGGATAGCCACAGACGATTGTTCGGCTCGGGGAAAGCCATGCGGGGGAGAAAAAGAAAGTGAGAGAAGGAAAATACGTTTAAAAAAGGTAGGGCGGAGGAGGCGCCAGAACGCAAAACGGAGAGGCCGATTGGCCTCTCCGCTTGCTTGTCTTGTTGCCGTCGTCTCGTGTCTGGAAGACGGAAGCGGGCAATTACTCGCCGAAAGACTGGGTCAGCAGGGCCAGTTCGTCTACGTCGGCACTGCGGTCCGCGATGGGGTTATCCACGGATTCAGCGGTTACGTGGCCTTCTGCGATTTCACGCAGGGCGACAACGGTGGGTTTGTCGTTTTCCCAGGCTACACGTGGCTCTTTACCGCCGCTCTGCAATTGATGGGCGCGCTTGCCGGCAACCAGTACCAGCTCAAAGCGGTTATCCAGTTTTTCCAGGCAATCTTCTACGGTAACTCGTGCCATGCTGCTCTCCTGACAAGCTGACGGGGCCGGTTCGACATGAACCAACACCGCCTGATAATTCGCAAGGGGCGATTTTACGGGCTGAGGGCAGGGCAAGTCCAGTGCCAGCCGCTGAACGGCGGTGCCGGGACCGGCCCCGACGGTGGCGATCAGCGGGGCGCGAGCAGGTTCTGCAGGGTCGCGGCCTGGCGGGCAGACTGTCGGCTTGTCACCAGCCGGCGAGCTTCGACGATGGCTTCCAGCTCATACAACGCGCGCTGGAAATCATCGTTGACCACCAGGTAGTCGAACTCGCCGTAGTGGCTCATTTCGTCCTGGGCGCCGTCCAGCCGCTGCTGGATCACGGTTTCATCGTCGGTTTCCCGGCCTCGCAGGCGGTCGGCCAGAATCTCCAGCGAGGGCGGCAAGATGAAGATGCTCACCGCATCAGGCAGCTGCTTGCGAATCTGGGTGGCGCCCTGCCAGTCGATCTCCAGAATCACGTCATCGCCGCCGCGCAGGGTCTGGGCGACCCAGTCGGCGCTGGTGCCGTAGAGATTGCCGAACACTTCCGCATGCTCAAGAAAACGGCCCTGTTCCACCTGGCGGACAAAGCTGTCACGGTCGGTGAAATGGTAGTTCACGCCGTCTTCTTCACCGGGGCGCATGGCGCGGGTGGTGTGCGAGATGGAAATGCGGACCCGGGCAAGCTTGTCGACCAGGGCGGCCACCAGGCTGGTCTTGCCGGCGCCGGACGGGGCGGAAATGATGTACAGCGTGCCTTTGTCGGCCATAAAGAGAATGTCCTGTTCGCGATCCCGGTAAAGCGCGCATTATAGGCGTAAAGACACGGGTGCGTCATATGCACCCTGACCTGAAGATAACGGACTCACTATGCAGGATAGCGCCATTAGCGCCACGGTGGATTTTCATCAGGACGGCGTGCAGCACGGTTTTCTTAAACTGCCTTACTCCCACGATCACTCCGCTTGGGGGAATGTGATGATTCCCGTCACCGTGATTCGCAATGGTGATGGCCCCACGGCGCTGCTTACCGGGGGCAACCATGGCGATGAATACGAGGGGATCACCGCCTTGCTCAAGCTGGCCAATCGCCTGCAGGCGGCGGACATTACCGGGCGGGTAATCATTGTGCCGATGATGAATCACCCAGCGGTGCAAAACGGCACGCGTACCTCCCCGTTGGATGGCGGCAACCTGAACCGGGCCTTTCCGGGCGACCCTGCCGGCACCCTCACCGAAAAAATCGCCGATTACTTCACCCGTTATCTGGTGCCGCTGGCCGACGTGGTGCTGGATATGCACTCCGGTGGACGCACGCTGGATCTGTTGCCTTTTGCGGCCACCCATCGCCTTGCCGATGAGGCCTTTGGGGCGCGCTGCCTGGCCGGGGCGGAGGCGTTTGGGGCGCCTTACACCCTGTTTATGGCGGAGCTGGAGGAGGCGGCCCTGTTCGACAGTGTGGTAGAAGCCCAGGGCCGGGTGTTCATCAGCACCGAGCTGCGCGGCGGCGGCACGACTACCCCGGATGCCGTGGCGCTGGCAGAGCGGGGCGTGGACAACGTGTTACGCTTTGCCGGCATTCTGCCCGGCGACCCGTTGCCGGTAACATCGCAGGCGCTGGAGATCCCCAGCGCAGACTACTACCGTGTCAGCGAGCATCGCGGCTTGCTGGAATTTGCGGTGGCGCTGGGCGACTGGGTGCAGCAGGGCGAGGTGCTTGCCCGCGTGCATAGCCTCGACCGTACCGGCCAGCCACCGGTGGATTATCGGGCGCCGTTTGCAGGCATGTTGATTGGTCGCCGTCACCCGGCACGGGTAGACATTGGCGACACCTTTGCCGTGCTGGCAGTGAAGCGCTAAGGCGTTATTCCGCGGCGCCCAAACTGAAAATCAGGAGAAACTATGAGTGACTCAAAGGGCGATCCGCGTCGCCGCCATTCAGCAAAGGTCGTTGATGGCCCGGTAAATCCGCCAGCCGGGCCATGCTGCGGGCGGTGGGATTTACCGATGAGGATTTCCACAAACCCCAGGTGGGGATCGCGTCCACCTGGAGCCAGGTGACACCCTGCAACAGCCACATTGGTGAGCTGGCGGACAAGGCCTGCGAAGGGGCTGATGCGGCCGGCGGCAAGGGCGTGATTTTTAACACCATCACTATTTCCGATGGCATCGCCAACGGCACCGAAGGGATGAAGTATTCGCTGGTCTCCCGCGAGGTGATTGCCGACTCCATTGAAACCGTGGCGGCCTGTGAAGGGTTTGACGGCCTGGTGACCCTGGGCGGCTGCGACAAGAACATGCCCGGTTGCCTGATGGGCATGGCGCGGCTGAATCGCCCCAGTGTGTTCGTCTACGGCGGCACCATCATGCCCGGCAGGGGCCACACCGATATTGTCTCTGTGTTCGAAGCCATGGGCGCCCATTCCCGGGGCGACATGGATCTGATCGAGCTCAAGCAGATTGAAGAAACCGCCATCCCCGGCCCGGGCTCCTGTGGCGGCATGTACACCGCCAACACCATGGCCTCGGCCATCGAAGCGCTGGGCATGAGCCTGCCCGGCAGCTCCGCACAGAACGCGGTGTCCGAGGAAAAGCGGGAAGATTGCGTGCGCGCCGGTGCCGCTGTATTGAAGCTGCTGGAACAGGACATCAAACCGTCCGACATCATGACCCGCGCGGCGTTCGAGAATGCCATCACCGTGGTGATTGCTCTGGGCGGCTCCACCAATGCGGTGCTGCACCTGATCGCCATGGCGCGCACCGTGGGCGTGCCCCTGTCACTGGATGACTTTACCGAGATCGGCAAGCGGGTGCCGGTGCTGGCGGACCTGCGCCCCAGCGGCCACTACATGATGAGCGAACTGGTGGCCATCGGCGGTATTCAGCCGTTGATGAAACTCTTGCTGGACGCCGGGCTGTTGCAAGGCGACTGCCTGACCGTCACCGGGCAAACCCTGGCGGAAAACCTGGCCGATGTGGCGCCCTATCCCCTGGATCAATCGATTATTGCGCCCCTGTCCGAGCCTCTGAAAGCGGAAAGTCACCTGCGCATTCTCTATGGCAACCTGGCGCCGGACGGCGCGGTAGCAAAAATCACCGGTAAGGAAGGTACTCATTTTTCCGGGCCGGCACGGGTGTTCGGTTCCGAAGAAGAAGCCCAGCAACGGATTAACGACGGCACAGTGGTGTCTGGCGACGTGGTAGTGATTCGCTATGAAGGCCCTCGCGGTGGGCCCGGCATGCGTGAAATGCTCACCCCCACCTCCGCCATCATGGGGCGCGGCCTGGGCAATGAGGTGGCGCTGATCACCGATGGCCGCTTCTCCGGCGGCAGTCATGGTTTTGTGGTCGGCCACGTGACCCCGGAAGCGTTCGATGGCGGGCCGCTGGCGCTACTGGAAGACGGCGACCTGATCACCATTGATGCGCAGGATAACACCCTGGTTGTGGATCTCTCCGATGCGGAGCTGGCACGCCGGCGAGCCAATTGCAGCAACCGGCACCACGCTATACTCGTGGCGTGTTGGCCAAATACGCACGGCTGGTCGGCTCCGCCAGCGAAGGCGCGCTGACGGATCAGGACTGATCTGTCAGGTGAGATTCTCTTCGTCGGTTTGAGGGCCCCCTCAAGCCGACCCCTTCCTTATCGTTGCTGCGTTTTTACTTCCCGTCTTTTGTGTTGGTGAGCGGCATTTTTCGATGCCTATTCCCCTTTTTTCCGTCCCCATTCCGCGTACTGAAATATTGATCGTTGTATGAGATGGATCGCGCGACGCAGAAAAGTGTGTGGTTTAGTTACACTAAAAATTTAAACGTTCGTTTTAAATTTTCTACAGAATTGCACTCATAAATAGGGCCGTATTAACCCTGTTCATGGTGCCGTCTTTTTACGCCCTAAAAGGGAAACTAAATAGCCAAATTTGTATATGGCGCGGCTGCGCTATTCTTCTTTCTATCCACAAAAAATCTCAATTTCTTAATAGAATCATCGGGTTATGGATGGGCTTGGTCGATTTTTCAAAAAATAAAAAATAGTTCGAAATTCCCTGAGTCAGCCGGTAGACAGCAGGAAAATGGCTGATACATACTCGTTGGTATGTGAAAAGAGATGGCGGGATATTTTGTTTCGCCTCCTGGAAAAAGGAAAAGATAAACACCGTTATTGGCAGCAATAACGCATAAAAAAAGACAAGCGTGTGCGCATTGCCATGGCGCCATTGGCGTGATGGCAATAACAACAAACAGGGAGAGCAGCATGATGAAAACGTTTCTGGCCAGTGTGGTATCAACGCTGTTGCTGGCCACTGCGGCCCAGGCTGCAGAGCCGGTAAAGATTGCATTGATTGATCCACTCAGTGGGCCCATGGCGTCAGCGGGTCAGCCTGCCTACGAGCACCTGAAATTTGCTGCTGAGCGAATCAATGCCAACGGCGGCATGAATGGTCACCCGGTCGAAATCGTCGGCCTGGACAACAAGCTAAGCCCCCAGGAAAGCCTGGTTCAGTTGCAGAAAGCCATGGATAACGGCGTGGATTTTATTACCCAGGGCAATGGTTCCTCGGTGGCCTCGGCACTGATCGCCGGTATCGAAAAGCATAACCGCCGCAACCCGGGTGACGAGCGCCTGTTCCTCAACTACGCGGCGGTGGACCCGGTCTTTACCAACGAGCGTTGTTCATTCTGGCATTTTCGTTTCGATGCCAATTCCGACATGAAGATGAACGCGCTGACCGATTATCTGGCCGGCCAGAAAGAGATAAAAAAGGTTTACCTGATTAATCAGGATTACAGCCATGGCCGCTCTGTTTCCGCGCAGGCCCGCAAGATGCTGAAAGAAAAGCGCCCGGACATCGAAGTGGTCGGCAATGACTTTCATCCGCTGGCAAAAGTGAAGGATTTCACGCCGTACATTTCCAAAATACAGGCATCCGGTGCCGACGCGGTGATTACCGGTAACTGGGGCCAGGACATGACGTTGCTGGTGAAAGCAGCAGCAGACTTTGGTCTGGATGCGCCTTTCTTTACCTACTACGGCGCCAGCTCTGGCGTGGCCACCCAGCTGGGTGAAAAGGCGTGGACCGCCTGTATCAGATCAATGAGTACTACGGCGATTTTGAAGACCCGGAAATGGCGCAGCGCCAAGTCGATTTATACAAGAAAGCCAACTGGGATTTCTACTATCTGCGTTTGAGCAACATGCTGGACATGCTCAAGAAAGCCGCTGACCAGGAGAAAAGCGTAAACCCGGTGGTCATTGCCAAAGCGCTGGAAGGATGACGCTGACCAGCACCACTGGCGAGCTGGTGATGCGTGCGGAAGATCACCAGATCCAGTTGCCCATGTTTATCTCGGTGATGGATGACGGCATGAAATACGGCGCCGAAGGCACCGAGTTCAACTTCCACAAAGTGGCGCGGATCGAACGTGATGACGTCACGCTGCCCACCACTTGCCGCATGCGTCGTCCGAAATAAACGCCGGACAACGCGCAATGGATTGATCTTGTTGGATTGAGTCGAAGCAGCTGCATTCCGCGGCTGCTTCAGGAGCTTTCGCATGCTCGAAATTATTATTTTTTCCACGCTGAACGGCATTTTGTACGGCTTGTTGCTGTTCATGCTGTCCAGCGGTTTAACGCTGATTTTTTCCATGATGGGCGTGCTCAATTTCGCCCATGCCAGTTTTTATATGCTTGGTGCCTATGTGGCCTACAGCCTGGGGATGGTAGTGGGCTTCTGGCCGGCCCTGTTTCTGGCGCCTCTGGTCGTGGGGCTGTTGGGCGCGTTGGTTGAAAAATATGGCCTGCGCCGCGTCCATGAAAACGGCCACGTGGCCGAACTGTTATTCACCTTTGGCCTGGCCTACGTGATCAACGAGCTGGTGCAGTTGATCTGGGGGCCGGTATCCGTGGCGTACCGCGAGCCGGCTTACCTGCGCGAGCCGCTGTTCACTCTGATGGGCACGGATTACTCCATTTTCCGGGGCGGGGTGATCTTGATTTCCGCGCTGATGCTGGTGGCGCTCTGGTACCTGCTCAAGAAAACCCGCGTCGGCCTGATGGTGCGGGCCTCGTTAACCCACGGGAATATGGTGGGGCACCTGGGCCATAACGTGCCGCGTTTGTTTATGGGTGTGTTCGGGTTTGGTTGTGCCCTGGCTGGCCTGGCCGGGGTGATGGGCGGGCCGTTGCTGGCCACCGAACCGGGCATGGCAGAAAGCCTCGGGCCTATCGTCTTTGTGGTGGTGGTCGTGGGCGGCATGGGGTCCCTGTTGGGAGCGTTCTATGCGTCCTTGTTGATCGGCCTGATCCAGACTTTCTTTGTAGCCATGGATGCCTCCGTAGGCGATCTGCTCAACGGCATTGGTATGAACGTGGATCCCTACGGAGAAATCACCGGCATTACCTGGCCAGCATGGCGCCGATGACGCCCTTTATTCTGCTGGTACTGATTCTGATTTTCCGCCCACGCGGTTTGATGGGGGAGCTTGAGCCATGAGTGAAGCAACTGCAGTGGCAACATCATCTCCGTCCATGCCCTGGCGTTCGCTGATGCCCTGGGTGATCAGCCTGGCAGTCATGGCGGTGTTACCGTTTTTATTCGAAGGCGGCACCGCCTTCACCCTGATGAATGTGATCGGTATCAATATCGTGTTCGCCATGTCCTACAACATGCTGTTGGGGCAGGGCGGCATGCTGTCGTTTGGGCATGCGGTGTTCTTCGGCATGGGCAGTTATGCGGCCATGCATGCCATGAATGCCATCGATGAAGCGAGCTATACCGGTGAAGGTTTCTGGGCGCATATCCGGTAGTGAGTATGCCGTTGGTGGGCATGATCGCCGGTGGGCTGGTGGCGCTGGTGATCGGCTGGCCGTTTTGCCGCCGCGCCGGTACTGCCTTTGCCATGATCACGCTGGGCCTGGGGGAATTGGTGGCAGCAGCCGGGCAAATGTTCCCGTCCCTGTTTGGCGGCGAAGCCGGCATTTTTGCCAATCGTATGGTCGGGCCGCAGTGGTTCGGGCTGGAACTGTCCAGTGCCCGGGATGTGTACGGGTTTATCGCCTTCTGGACCCTGGTGGCGGTGGCCGCCATGTGGGCCTTTACCCGCACGCCGCTGGGGCGCATGTCCAATGCGGTGCGTGACAACCCGGACAGGATGGCCTTCATCGGTTACCAGCCGCGCAATATTCGTTATCTGATCTTTATCGCTTCCGGTTCCTTCGGGGGCCTGGCTGGCGGCATGGCGGCGGTGAACTATGAGATCATTACGCCGGAATCGTTAGGGCTGATTCCTTCCGGCATGGCGCCGTTAATGGCGGCGGTGGGGGGTCTGGGTGTGTTCTATGGGCCCATCGTGGGTGCCATCGTGGTCACCCTGATCAACTCCATGCTGAGCGACTACACCGATGCTTCCATCCTTTATGTGGGACTGATTTTCCTGAGCATTGTCATGTTCGCCCCGCGTGGTTTGGCCGGTGGCATCGAACAGGTGCGTGTGGCCTGGCGCGAGGGCCAGCTGACGTCTTGCCTGCCGGGCTGGTTGACGGGTGCAGCGGCAGTGATGCTGATTGCCACCGGGGTGTCACTGGCAGTGGAGCTGTTGTTCCACTGGCGTCACGGCAGCGACAGCATCAGCCAGTTTTTTGGCATGACATTGAATGAAACCAGTGTGTGGCAGTGGGGCGCCGTGGTGGCGCTGGTGGCCAGTGGCATCACGCTGATGCGTGCCACCGAACCCTGCGGGAGA
>UEXL01001284.1_pt1 | contig 31815 bp, 34 predicted proteins | sample 1796671 | NCBI WGS metagenome assembly UEXL01 (sample SAMEA4772471, study PRJEB27181) | metagenome | reverse complement strand
GGTTGTATCCCTCTGGATGGAAGGTAATGATGTTTACGGCAAGATAAAGGTCTTAGACACCCCAGCTGGACTAACACTTCGTGCTCTAATTGATGGTGGAGTGCAAGTTGGCATCTCTTCCCGTGGGCTAGGATCAGTCTACCAACGCAATGGAGAGACAATTGTTGATGACGACTTTCAGTTAATTTGCTTTGATATGGTCTCAGAACCATCTACTCCTGGCGCTTTTATGATGCGAGAGCACAAAGAGCCACTTAGCGAAAATAAAGATGATAAACTAAGTCGCCTATTTAATGATATTTTGGAAGATTAATGAAAAAATCAGAACTAAAAACTATTAAAACCAATGATCAGGGAGTGTATCAAGGAGGTCATCTTTGAAGAAGGTGTCTTATCTGGTATTGTCTCTGAGGTATCTAGTGGTTTAGGAAAACCTACGTTGATTGAGTCTAAGCGGTCACATTCCAGCCGAGAGGTTGCTGAAGACAATCGCATAACAAAGCAACAAGTTGCCCTGGCTAAGCGACGAGAAGATCTGTTAAGCTCAATTAATAAAGATGCTTACGGAGGGGTCGATCTTTTTGAGGGAACAACGCCTCTATCCAGTGGTGGTAGTCCCGGCTCCGCTCCCACAAGCCAAGGTCCTTTATCCGATATTGACCCCGGAGACCCAGGAGTAGATATATCTAGTATAGTTGGCATGGCTGGCAATCGCTGGTCAGCACATATGAAATAATGGAAGAAAAATGACAATTAACGTAAAGATTACACCAAAAACAGACACGAAACTTCAGATCGGATGATTCGAAGATTCATTAAGAAGAACAAAGAAGATTAAATTGATGGATGAGCTTCGTGACCGACGCTACTATGTAAAGCCTTCTGAGATAAAAGAACAGCAAGAAGGAGGCAATAGCAGAAAATAAAAAACGTGTTCGACAGGAAAAGGCTATTTTGCTTGAAGAGCCTAATTATAATAGAAAAAGAAATACTAGGAGATAAATGTATTTACCCCATAATCCAGCTGCACGCAATACCCCAGCTGGTGATACTATGAGTGTCGGGCTGCACAACCGGCGCAAGAACAAGAAATGTAATTAACATTGCCGCTCCAGGTAATGAGGGTGCTATCGCCCGTAAATCTACGGGCGGCGACTCCGCAGACGCCGCTCCCAGCACAGCAACCGATGGTTTTCCAAACTTTCGCCGGCAAAGATATCTTCATGTTTTGGCTAAAAATAACGGCACCGGTGCCAACTTTAAATTTAAGGTATGGCTGTACAATTCCGCGTTTGGACAATGGGCTGTTCTAGCCATGGTTAGCGCCGGAACCCCGGCGAGTGCCGAAATTGAGTTGACCGTGCCTAACGATAAAGACTTATATTACGTTTTTGATATTAATGGCGCCGAGAGAATCTACATACAACAAAGCGACATCGGCAGCAGTGGCACGGCGGAAGTTTGGGCAGGCGTAAACAGCTTTTAGGAGTATCTAATGCCAGATTATGGATGGGCATACATAAATTTAGATGTCCTAAAGACAATAGACGCCCCGCCAAGTGTAACCGGGACGATTGGAATTATAAAAGACCAGTTCACACTTTCTGGTTCTAAGTTCCTTGCATTTGCAACTGCGTCTAAAAAGGTCGGCATCGGTCTAAACTTTCCAACAGTGGTGCCGTCTTATCAGCTGGACGTCTCCGCTAGTGTGTCGGAGACCACCGCAGCTAGGTTTGTAGGTGACATACAGGTTAGTGGAAACGCATTTATCTCCGGAAACCTAAATGTTAATCACTTAATTGCAGATACTGTAATTTCATCAAGTAACTTGATTATTAGTGACACTGTGATTGGCTTAGGGTTTGGTGACCCAATGACCAACACCACAGGCTCCGTTGGAGACCGTGGAATGGTGTTTGGTTTAGAGGGCAATCTAAATCAGGCGATATTGTGGGACCAATCTTCTGGCAGCTTTGTTATGGGCAAGGTTGCAAGCCAGGGACCTGAAGCAAAAGCCTTTGATATAACCGAGCCAAACTTAGGGTCACTGAGGTTAGGGCAGCTAACGGGTACAGCTGGAGTTAGCGGAGCGCTGGGTCAATTTGATTCATTATCAGTTGGTACAACTCTAACTACTTTGAGTGCGATGAGCGGCGCTAGCGATCTAAAGGTTGGTGGCTCAATCACTGGATCTGACACAATATATATTGAAGCTTCCACTGATCGTGTTGGTATTAGACGCCCATTACCAAATGCAGTTCTCCACCTATCACAATCTGGTGCAACAGACAATGAAGGTAAGCCAATGCTTGTCATTGAAACGCCTGGTGTCCGTGCCGGTAAGCAGCAAAAGAAGCCAGTCTTTATCGTAACAAGCTCAATGCCCGATGATTATAATGAAGGTCGCGTAGGTATTAATACTGATGATCCGTCCGGGGTCTTGCACGTCAAGTCTAAACTAGACGGTGAAGACGGCAAGGATACTCTGGTAATCCACGACAACAAGATGGTTGTGGGCGATACCAATGCGAATGCAAAACTAGCGGTCCACAACAATAAGGATACAAATAATATCCTTCGTATTGATACGACGAATGACGACGACTTTAGATATGGATTGTTTTATATTTCCGGAACCACCGACTCAACCAAAGCTGGGTTTTTCGGTAGTGATGCATCAGGCAGCGCTCTAGTAGTTTCCGGATCTTCATTCCTAACAAATGTGACTGCATCTGTGGGGATCAGCGGCTCAGCGGGAATATTCCACGAAATAAATACAGACAGGATAACTATTGCAAGCATTGCCGCCACTGGTGGTACAATTGACAATGTGCCAATTGGCGGTACGACAACAGCCGCCGGTGCGTTCACAACCATCACTGGGTCTAGCACACTAAAAATTCATGGCGATATCACTGGGTCCGACACTCTATACGTCTCTTCTGTTAATGATCGCGTTGGAATAAATGCTGGTGCACCGGAAGGCGAGCTGCACGTTAAATCTGAGGGCAGTGATGCTCTTTTGGTAAAACAAGGCAATGTCTCTATTGGAACCACAGACACAAACGCACAACTTTATGTTAATGCTCAAAATGATAATATGTTCCAAGTCCGCCATAGTGGTGGCGGTGGAACCGAGCTGTTGTTTGTTTCTGGTTCCGGAAGGGTTGGTCTAGGTACAACATCGCCGGGTTCACTTTTGGATGTTCGTGGAAATATTAGCGCCTCTTCCACTCTAGAGATTCATGGTGACATTACAGGATCTGACACCTTATATATCAATGCGGAAACCGATCGTGTTGGAATCCGCCGCAAGTTGCCAAATGCAGTCTTGCATTTATCACAATCTGGCGCAACTGACAATGAGGGCAAGCCAATGCTGCTCATTGAGACCCCAGGCGCAGCCGCTGGCAAACAGCAGCCAAAGCCGGTATTCATTGTCACCAGCTCTATACCAGATGATTATAGCGAAGGTCGTGTTGGTATTAATACTGATGATCCATCTGGGGTGCTGCACATCAAATCTAAGCTTGATGGCGAAAGTGGAAAAAATACATTAGTCGTTCACGACAATAAGGTTGTTATTGGCGATACGAATGCAAATGCTAAATTTGCAATTCATAATAATAAGGATACAAATAATATCCTTCGTATTGACACAACCAATGACGATGATTTTAGGTATGGGCTGTTTTATATTTCCGGCTCTGGCGATTCATCTAAAGCAGGGTTCTTTGGTAGTGACGCATCTGGTAGCGCTCTTGTAGTCTCTGGGTCCTCATTTCTAACAAATGTGACTGCATCTGTGGGGATCAGCGGCTCAGCGGGAATATTCCATGAGCTGGTGTCAGACAGAATAACTCTTGCAAGCATTGCTGCCACTGGCGGCTCTATAGATAACACTACTATTGGCGGCACAACAGCGGCAGATGCCACCGTTAACAAACTAACCCAAACGGCGGGGCTTGTGAAGTATCGCTCCAAGGATAATGGGGATAGTCCATACACCGTTGCGGCGAGCGATTATATCATTGGAGTCGATACCAGCGGTGGCGCCGTTCAAATAAACTTGCAGGCTGCTGGCACCGCCGGTACCGGCAGAATGCTAATAATTAAGGATATCAAGGGAACTGCTGGATCAAACAACATTACAATTGAGCCAAATGGTTCTGAGAAGATTGATAGGCAAGCCAATTTAATCATAGCAGCTAACTCTGGATCTGTTATACTGTTCTGTGATGGGTCCGAGTATTTTATTGCAGGAACAAGATAGTGACAATACTGACTGGATCATTAACCAGTCTGCGGTTAAGTGGCAGCAGCTTGGTCCAAAGAAAAGACACAGGCGCAGAAGTCCTTATGGATATGGACTTTACGCAATTAGCAAATCAAACACTCACGAACAATCAATACAACAGTGTCGGGGGTATAAGCGCCTATGTCATAACAAACGGCAGCCCATATTTTCAAGTAAGAAACGGAAAGGGCATTTCTTACAGCGACGACGGCACTGGATTCGCATACATATATTATTACTATTATACAACGTTCACGGGTCAACCGTAAATGTATCAGATAGAATCCGAGTGGTGGCAGAATTCAGTGGAACGAAATCCGATGCTGCCCCCAGTACAAACCCAGACTATTTTGTTCTTGGTGTCGGTGCGCCAAACAAACAAGCGCTCTTGACTTGTCGCGGTCCTGATAGTGATAATAGTAATAAATTTACCCACTTGAATATTTGGACAATGGACAATTATGGCTCAAGCACTCAAGTGGTTACAACTACTGGAGCAGGCGCAGAGGTTTCAGGTGCGATCCGCCTAGAATTAGACTTTGCACAAGGAAACATCTACACAGCTGCGGACAGAACTTCAAGCCCCGGCGGATTGACAGAGTTCCCCGCTCCTGGCGAGATAACCCCTCAAGGTCGTATGCGGATGCTTACAAATACTGGAATGCCGAAATTGATAAATAACTATGTGGCGCCCTTCACCTCTAGCGTAGATTCATTCATTACTCTAGGGTTTGATGCAAACCAGGCAGGAACGTTCTCTGGTTCTTTGCAGCGCTTAACTATATTTAGATATGGAGCAGACTAATGCAAGTGCAAAAAGCGAGAATACAGACAATGGGAACTGGCATTGGCGACCCAACTTATCTCGCCGCTGTTTTTCAGATTTTAATTTCATTACAGGAATTTGATAGTATTTCTACAGACGCGGAACGCATTGCTCTAATTAATCAAATCATTATTGCCATAAATGAGGTAAGGGGTTAATATGAGCTTAACACTTACTGGTAGTAGCCTGGTCCTACAGGATGATCAAGGTGCGGCTGAGGTTGTACTTGATTTAAATTTTAAAGAGATGACAAACCAGACCCTTAGTGCCGGTGTTAACACTCTAAGTGATGGCACGGCTTGCTGGGTAGAGCTTAGTGACAGCCCCCCACAACACCAAATCGTAAATGGTGAAGGGTTGACTGTAAGGTGTAGGCGCAGGTGATGTTGTGAGAATATACTTCAATGTGACCGGCGCTGTCAACGCTGGCAAACCTGCAGCATCACCGGGTCTATATAATGCTAGAGACAGAATTAGAGTTATAGCAGAGTTCAGCGGTTCAGGTTTTGTCGGCGCTGCAACAAACGGACCCGGTATGTCTCATGGGCTTATACAACGGATTTGAGGGTGGCGTCGGTTCTGGTGTCTTTGCTGGCACCCCGGTAAAAACTGTTTATAATGTTTGTGCGATCCACGTTGATGGAGATAACAGCAACAAACCTACACCACGAATATGGTATGATAGTGCGGGTGCAGCAGCCGCTAGTGCAGACTACACTGCTGGCGTTGAGAGAGCAGTGACGGCTGACCACACTTGGATTGTTATGGAGACTGATAATTTTGAGGGTTCCGGCTGGACACGCTACAAAACCGGTAGTAGTGAATTGCCTCCTTATAGCACTGGCTTGCCAACTCCATCTGGTCTAACGACGTTCGGTCGTGCTCGCTTGGAGGCTGCAGGCGCGATTGCAATTGGGTCGGATGATAGCCCCTTTACCGGGTCTGTTCTTGCAAACGCTACCTGGTGGTCTGGCTACTCTGGCGGACAAGTGACAGGATCCCTCACCAGGTTGGCAGTCCTGAGATATGGAAATGTAAAATAATGGATATTAAAACAACAGACATAATAAATCTATGTGAAAGCATGACCGCTACGCCTGTTGAGACAGCCCAGCAAGAAATAGAAATTTCTCTTGAAGAACTGGATAACATAACCACTGACGAGCAGAAACTTTCCCTCTGGGAGCAAATTTCTGATGCAATTGCTGCTGCCCGCAGTAGTTAGTATATTATGGGAAGAAGAAACGGATATAAAGCTTTTATTCCAACAGCGCCGCCTGCGACGTTTGTAAAGCCGGCAAACGGTCATATGGAATGGGCAAAGCCTGTAATCGTAGATCCTGCTGCTACCATAGATGTTGACAAGGCGAAGAAACGCTTGTCCATAACTGCCAATTATAGTGTTGGAACCGACGACCATTTTGTGGGAGTGGACACGACCGGAGGCTCTGTTACACTGACGCTACCACCAGAGCTGCCACTTCTGAAGGAAAGATCTACATTATAAAGGACGAGGGTGGCTGGGCTGCCACTAATAGTATTATTATTCAGACCGCAGATAGCGCAAAGATTGACAACCTTAATTCTGTGGCTCTCGTTTCAAACTACGGCGCTATAAGCATTTATTTCAATGCCACCGATTGGCATATCTATTAACATAGATTTAACACTCTTTTAAGACCCTTTTAAAAAAAACCTAACCTATATAGGAGTGCCAGGTCCGGGTTTTGCTCGGACCATATATAGGTCTGGAACACTAGTTCTGGACTTTTACCTTTAGGAGGGTTTTTTACAAATGGCTTATAAAACAATTATCGGTACGATGAAGACTGCCGGTACTCTTGATATCTCCGCTGGTGATATTGATCTCGCAGCAGGCTCTGTTGACAACGCAGACCTCGCTGGCTCTATTGCCAACGCTAAGTTGGTTAACGACTCCGTTACAGTTACCGCTGGTAACGGTCTTTCAGGTGGTGGCGAGGTTGACCTCGGTGCTGCCGTCTCTGTTGCTCTTGACCTCAACGAGCTAAGCGCAGCTGCTGTTGACGTCGCGAACGATAGCATTGCCTTAATTGACGCCAGACAACGGTTCCAAGAAGGAAAGCATCGCTGACCTTATGGCTGCCGCTGCTGGCAACGGTCTTTCCGCTGCCTCTGGCGTTCTTGCTCTTGACGCCAACGAGCTAAGTGCCGCTGCCGTTGACCGCGCGAACGATTCATTCGTTCTTATTGACGCGACTGACGGAAGCACCAAGAAAGAAAGCATTGCTGATCTAGCTGCTGCTTTCGCCGATGGCGATGGCATTGAGGCTTCCTCCGGTAAGCTCAGCGTCAAGGTTGACGACACTGGTATTGAAATTAACTCTGACACTGTGCGTCTCAAGGACAATGGTGTTACCCTAGCCAAGATGGCTGGTCTCGCACGAGGCAAGTTCATCTATGGTGACGCTTCTGGTGACCCCGCAGCTCTAGCTCTTGGTTCTGCTCACCAGTTCCTCCAAGCTGACGGCACTGACCTCGCCAACTCAATGAGTGGTGATGTCACCCTCGCCGCTGGTGTTGCCTCAATCGGTGCCACCAAGGTTACTGACGCAATGATGAACGACGACGTTGCCACCGGTCTCGCTGGTGTTGGTCTTTCTGCCGCTTCAGGTGTTCTAGCTCTTGATGCCAACGAGCTAAGCGCCGCTGCTGTTGACCGCGCCGCCGACTCTTTTGTCATGATTGACGCAACCGACAACAGCACCAAGAAAGAGTCCATTGCCGATCTCGCCGCAGCTTTCGCTGACGGTGACGGAATTGAGGCTTCCTCTGGTGAGCTTAGCGTCAAGGTTGACGATAGCTCTCTTGAGATTGACTCTGACGCCGTGCGCGTGAAGGCTGCTGGTATTACCGACGCAATGATGAACGACGATGTTGCTACTGGTCTCGCTGGTAACGGTCTCGCTGCTTCTAGTGGCGTCCTCGCTGTTGGTGTTGATGACAGCTCCATTGAGCTTAGCTCCGACGCCGTCCGCGTCAAGGCTGCTGGTATCACCAACGCAATGCTCGCCGGTTCCATCGCGAACGCCAAGCTTGTGAACAGTGCTCTTACTGTTGGTAGCACAAGCGTTTCCCTCGGTGGTAGCGCAACTGCTTTCTCCGGTCTAACCGGTCTTGACTTCACCGCTGCTAACGCCTCTGTCGCTGCTAGCCTCGGTGCAAACACTCTAACAATTGGTGGCGCCGCTTCCCACGTCAGAATTGCTGGTAGCCTTGAGGTTGTCGGTAGTGTTGACACCGTTAGCGCCACTGAGCTAAAGGTTGAGGACCTAACCATTCAGGTTGCGAGTGGCTCTGCCAACTCTTCAGCTTCTGATGGCGCTGGTCTAAAGATTGATGGTGCTGACAAGTCCATGACTTGGAGCCACGGAGACCAGGCATTCAAATTTGATGCTGATCTCTATGCGGCTGCCGGTCTTTCCGGTCGTCTACACTCCATCAGCGCCGACGCTACCCTTACCCAGGGTCACTTCCTCGTGAAGGTTGACACCTCTGGTGGTGCCGTCACCGTGACCCTACCCAGCAGCATGCCTACTGGTAAGGTCTTCGTCATCAAGCAAGGTGGTCACGCCAGTAACGCTGTTACTATCGCGACTGCAGGTTCTGAGACCATTGATGGAGCTGCTAGTATTTCACTAGGTTCCGCCTATGGTGCTGCTAACCTTATGTTTGACGGCAGCAACTACCTAATCTGGTAATTTAAGCTATCACTTAGCTTGGAGGGGCGCCCATTCGGGCGCCCTTCTTTTTTTGGGTGTTTGTGTCACCCAATACTATTTATCAATGATGCGAGATATCTGTGTCTTTAGAGATATAATAGGAGAAATTAAATGTCATCATTGCTAGAGCAAGCAATCGTAGATGCCACAGCCCTCCGCGAGGCTGCGCTAAAGAATGCCGAGGCTGCGATTATTGAGAAATATGCACCAGAGATTAAAACTGCGGTTAGCACACTGCTAGAGCAGGAAGACGATTTAGATGCAGCAGCCGAAGAGATGGGAGCTGCACTTGGCGCACCCGAGGCAGCCGCCCCAGCACCCGGAGCGGAAGTAGATGCTCCCCCCGCCGGATTAGGTGGGGAAGACGTCTGCCCATGCCCTGACCACGGCGAGCCCGTGGAGCTAGAGTTGACACTAGAATCTCTTGAGAAGATGGCAGAAACGCTAATGATCAACGAAGAGACAAAGCCTGACTTCCTAGATCTAGACAAAGACGGCGACAAGGACGAGCCCATGAAGAAGGCTGCCGAAGAGGCAGAGGATGGGGACTCCGAGATATTAGAGGAAGAATTTGTCCTTGATGAGTCTGCCATCGCCGCATTAGTAGAAGAACTCGTTGTTGATATTACACCCCAGAAGAGCGGATGGGCGGGAACACCGGAACCCATCATGCAGCACAACCTGGAGCTAGAACTAGCTCACCGCGCTGCCACTGAGGTTAAAGAAGACAACAAGGCACTCAAGAAAGCCATTGAAGAGCTTTCTGAGTCTAACACGAATCTTAAAAAGTCTAACAAGACTCTAAAAGAAACTGTTTTGAAGATGAAGAGCGCATTTGACGATATGAGCACTTCAAACGCAAAACTATTATATACGAATCGTATTTTGAGTAGCCCCTCCTTGAATGAGCGACAAAAAGAAAATATTGTTGAAGCTATATCCAAAGCCGGTTCGGTTGATGAAGCGAAGGTTATCTATGATACACTTCAAAGCACAGGGGGCACTGCCCGACGAAAGCAAATGCCAAAATCCCTAAGCGAAGCTATTCAAAAATCTTCAACTACTGTTCTGCCCAGGCGTCAGTCTAAGCGAACAACCGATACTGCTATTGACAGATTGCAAATTCTTGCAGGTATTAAACATAACAAATAATAATAAGGAGGTGATACTTTTATGTCTGTATTAAATAAATTAACTGAAGGTATCGTTAACCGTGACCTTAAGAAGGAAGGCGCTGCGCTTCTCTCCAAGTGGGAGAAGACTGGTCTTCTAGAAGGTCTCAACGACGATAACTCAAAAAATGGCATGGCTCGTCTACTAGAGAACCAAGCCAAGGAGCTTCTACGTGAGGCTGCTTCCACCATGGCGGGTGGAGACGTTCAGGGCTTTGCCGCTGTAGCGTTCCCCATCGTTCGCCGTGTATTCGGTGGACTCATTGCTAACGACCTCGTGTCCGTTCAGCCCATGAGCCTACCCTCCGGTCTAATCTTCTTCCTAGACTTCACCACAGCTACTGACCGTCTCGGTTACGACGCTGGTGAGTCAGTCTACGGTGGTGGTGTGGTCGGTAGCCAGATCACTGGCGGAATTGACCTAGGTACCCTTGGTACTAGTGATAACGCCGAAGCGGGACCGTATGCCCTAAACAACGGTTACTCTTCACCGACTGGTTCCACCAATGCTCTGTACCAAGCCGGTTCAGTTGCTTCTGAGCACTTGTCTGGTATTTATGGTTCTAGCGTGGCTCTTGACAAGCTTTGCCGCTTTGATGCTGATTTCGTGTCCGGGTCTACTGCTGTTTCCGTTATCAAGCTCACTAACTTTAAGAGCATATTGAGTGGTGTTAACGTTGATGACTTTATCGCCGTGCAGGTGTCCTCTTCCGCTGGCTATGCAGCCGGTGGAAACAACATCTTCTCCGGTTCCAGTACCGCTGGTAACCACGCGATTGGCGCCCGTCTTGTTCGTCGTCTCACTGGATACAGTGGTTCAGCACAGAACGATCTACTCTTGGTCTTCACGGGTACCGGTTCTAACGGTGGCTGTCACTCCGCTGCTAACATGGGTGACGCTATTGTCAAGTCTTTCGGCAACGTTAAGCTGCAAGACTTCAACAACTTGGTTTGGCCCCGCGTGGACCACTTCGGTGCTGCTCCTGACTCGGTCGGCGCTGTCGTTGGTGGAACTGCTTGGGCGTTGGAGAACACGGCTGCTATCCCCGAGATTAACATCAAGGTGGACAGTGTCGCGGTCACAGCGGTGACCAAGAAGCTCAAGGCTAAGTGGACACCGGAGTTGGGTCAAGACCTCAACGCCTACCACAACCTTGATGCCGAGGTTGAGCTTACGAGCATTCTCTCAGAGCAGATTGCCCTAGAGATTGACCAAGAGATCCTCAACGATCTCATCCAAGGTGCTACCGCTGGTACACTTTACTGGTCACGCTCACCGGGTCTCTTCCTAGACATTGAGACCGGACTGGAGATCGGAGCTAGCTCTGCTGCCCCTGACTTCACCGGTACTGTCTCCGAGTGGTACGAGACTTGCCTAGAGCGAGTCAACGACGTGTCTGCTCGTATTCACCGCAAGACTCTACGTGGTGGCGCTAACTTCATCGTCTGCGGACCTGAAGTTGCCAACATCCTTGAGTTCACTGCTGGCTTCCGCGCCTCCGTCACTGTTGACGGCGACCGTGGCACCGCAGGTGCTGTGAAGACTGGACAGCTTTCCAAGAAGTTGGATGTCTACGTTGACCCGTACTTCCCCCGTAACGTGATCCTCGTTGGTCGCCGCGGTGGAAGCTTCCTAGAGAGCGGATTTGTTTACGCTCCTTACGTCCCGCTACAAGTCACTCCCACCATCTTTGGTGTCGAGGACTTCGTGCCGCGTAAGGGTGTCATGACCCGCTACGCGAAGAAGATGGTCCGTCCTGATATGTACGGTCTCGTCATCGTGCGTGGACTCCTCCTCGGTGAGGCTGGCGCAACCAGCTAATCGCTGATTAGTTAAAAAATAGTCAAACCCTCGGTTCTTTTCGGAGAGCCGAGGGTTTTGTCTTTGGGGGAGCTACTTATGAGTACCTAGTTACTGGATGGGCAGCGACCCATCCCCACCTCACCAAAGTGGGGTGTGGACATGATTATAAATGGCGGAAAGCCAAGGGAGGGTTTTTAACTATGGGAAATAAAAGAGTAGGTCTTGCGAGGACGCAAGCATTAATTGAGAATTTGAAGAGAAGCTTGGATCTTAACGGAGCCACGCTTACAGACGTTATCATCAACACATCGCAGAATGTTACAGTTACTGGCGGAACTAAGCTTCAGGGAAGCTTCGCAGCGTCCAGCTTCATGCGCCAGCCGGCTACATCAAACGGAGCGCCCACGGCAATTGCAGCGGGCGAGTTGGCAGTCAACACGTTCTTTACGAACGCTGAGACAGCCGCTAAGGCGTATACGCTTCCGAAGTGCGTAGATGGTTCCATTGGCGACCACATTACGGTGCTTTACATAGATGCCATCGCTGATGGCAATCTTCACTCATACACGCTACACAGTGGCGATGACAACTTTACGCTTGGCTCTTCAATCGTCCGCGTCGGAGGCGCGAACGCTTCTTTCGCAGACGTCTCCCACGACTAACGACGATATCGTTAAGATTACGGGCAAGACCAACGGCGACGGCGGCAAGGGCACAATCGTCAGGTTTGTGAACATGACCGGCGCCCAAAATGGCTGGGCTGTAGAGGCAGTCGTTTTGAACCAGGGTAACGGATCCGTTGCAACAAATACGACCGTATTCGCCGCTGGATAATATTAATAATTAACTGTTATTAATATAACAATCTTAAAGCCCCCCTTCCATCCGGTTGGGGGGTTTTTTGTTAGAAACTAATTTAACCTTGGCTATATTGTGATATAATGAACCCAATACTTTAAAATTAAACATGAGGAGATAATATGGAAAACCAAATACCCCCCTTGGCTCATAGGCTGCAAATGCAGGTCAGGATTGAAAAGCTAGAGTCCTATGTTGCAGAACTCGCATTTGTGCAGCAGCAGATGTTAGAAAGCATTACGGAGTTAGCTGGGATTGTCAATGATCACCTTGAGGAATTGACAGAAGCCGAGTAGTCTCGTTGCCCCTTGTGGAAGGGGATTTTCTTTTACAAACAACTATTTACTATATTACGGAGGACCCAATGGGTAAAAGAGAAGGTATAGAAAGTTTCCACAGAAGTTTGGCAGAAAGTACGCTCTAAAGTATGGGCTTGATAAAAGCACTGAAGTGACAACAGAGGCATTCAGCACCACGTCAGAGCCAGTGATTATGACTGCTCCTGAGCCAGTTGTGGAAGAGCCTGTTGTTGTGGTTGCACCGGAGCCAGCCACGATTACAGCTACTGCCGATCCTATCGTAGAGGTTGTAGCAGCAGCGCCAAAGAAGAGAGCTGTCCCCAAGAAGAAGGCACACGCAGCCACCAAAATGAAGGCTGAGCCAAAGAGTGCCACCACAACTACTGGTAAGACAACGAGAAAAAAGAACCACACGGGCAAAAACAACAACCTAGTCGTGCTTTCTAGTTCTCTCAACTAATTATCTAGAGGAGAATTCTAAGCATGGTTGCACCACCCGTTCTAACACCTAAAAGTCAGGTAAGCGCTGTAAGGCTTCCTCCCACAGGATCTGCGGGGACTGTAGCCGCGGTGCTGCCCTTGGGTATGTACACCAGCTCCGTGGACTTCCTATCGGGCGCTGCAGCCCAGGTTGCCTACACTTATAAGAAGCTAGGAGGAGATGTCCTTGACATTGAGCTAAGCTCGTCTAACGTGTATGCAAACTATGAGGAAGCATGCCTGGAGTATTCCTATCTTGTCAACACACACCAGGCAAAAAATGTTCTATCTAGTATTCTCGGAAACGCCACCGGAACTTTTGATCACAGAGGCGAGCTTAAATCAGGCTCCCTCTCCTCTAGCCTAGGGGGCGTCGGTATTGAACTTAAATACCCCGAGGTGAGATTTGAATATGCACGACGAGTTGGCAATGCGATGGCGTTTGACGCTGGGGTGGGAGGGGACCATCCGTGAATATTCCGCTTCCATTAGTCTTCAGGATAACGTGCAGGACTATGATCTCCAGGCAATTGTATCCTCTTCGGCTGCGGGCGGCGGCGTAGATTACGCTTCTATAGATCGCACAAAGAGGATTATCGTCAAGCGCGTTTATTATAAGACTCCACGCTCTATGTGGAGGTTCTATGGTTATTATGGAGGATTGAACGTGGTAGGAAATTTGGCGACTTATGGACAATATGCCGATGATTCCACGTTTGAGCTGGTTCCGGTTTGGCAAAACAAGCTGCAAGCAATGAACTTTGAGGATATGATTTATACGCGCACGTCACACTTCTCTTATGAAATTCTTGACAATAGATTAAGGATCTTCCCCACACCAACTTTCGGGGACATAACAAAGATGTGGTTCACATTCTCAGTTGTAGACAATGCTTGGACAGAAGACGCAAATATGAAGGACGGCGTGGATGGCATAAACAACCTTAACACGATACCCTTCACTAATATACCTTATAAGAATATTAACTCAGTGGGCAAGCAATGGATTCGTCGGTTTGCGTTAGCATTGTCAAAAGAGACATTAGGGCAAATTCGTGGAAAATTTGGTACTATTCCGATCCCCGGCGAGAACTTAACCCTTAATGCCACCGAGCTTTTGTCCCAAGCCAAGGACGAACAGAGCACATTGCGAGAAGAACTGAAGACCATTCTGGACGAGATGGCTTATTCTGCACTAGCAGAAAAGGATGCTGGAATAGCTGAGAACATTAATAAACTCAAGCAGCAGGTCCCAATGGCAATTTTCCAGGGTTAGGGGTACTAAATGGCAGATAACAAGTGGAAACAACCGGAGCAGCCACCCTCACCTCTCTTCATTGGTGAGAAGGAGCGCGACCTCATTAAGCAAGTTAACGACGAGCTTATTGAACGTGTCGTGGGGCAACAGATTTTATATTATGCCATTGACCAGAATACCACAAATTATCACTCTCTTTATGGCGAGGCTATAGAAAAAAACATTTCTTCCCCCTCTTCGTGTGTATGCGCTCGTAGAGTGGAATCAGTATGGAACTGAGATTACTACACCGATGGGTGTTGACCAAAATTTGGAAATCACCATTCATTTTCACAAACGTCGCTTAACAGAAGACCAGAATCTATTTGTTCGTACTGGGGGACTTTGTTTCCTATGGTGGGGCGTATTATGAGATTGTAAGCTGGGCAGAGCCCAGAAAGATCTACGGACAAGTGGATCATAGCATTGAAGTATCAGCTAAGTGCATTAAGGCACGTCCGGGAGTATTTGATGGGAGCTAGAGACGCAACAGTGGTCGGAGGTCCAGTAGACAGAGAGTATGAAATCATGCCCTCTACTTTGGAAACCATTGATCAAGCTTTCTATAACTGGCTAGACGAGAAGTTGGATATCTTTGCCACCACCAACAGAGGTTGGAATAAGGTGCCTCTCATCTGGGTCTCAGCAGAAAGAGCCTTTCAGGTGAAAGAGGACAAAGATTTGCGCGATAAATTTGGAGTTCTTAAACTTCCCCTTATAACGATAGAAAGGTCCTCTATTGTAAAGGATCCTACTCAAAAGGGAATTTACCAGGCACATATCCCTCCTCAGAATGACGCCAAGGGGGGTGCGGTTACCGTATCTAAGAGAATTAACCAGACAAAGACGGGAGATTTTGCGAATGCGGACGCTTTTAAGACAAAGCCCAACTTTGCTGTCGGAGGACCCTTGGTTGGGCAAATAAACTTTCCGTATAAAAATAAGAAGATAGTTTATGAAACACTTACGATGCCCGTGCCCACCTATGTCAACGTTTCCTATTCAGTAACACTACGCGGAGAATACTTCCAGCAGATAAATGAAATGCTTACTCCATTCCTAGTAAGGACTGGGCAGATCAATAACTTCTTCATCAATGCTGATGGGCATAAGTTTGAAGGGTTCCTTCCCAAGGATTTCGCACAAAACAACAATGTAGGAAATATGGGTGATGCCGAGCGTACCTTTGAGACAAAGATAGATATTCGTATACTGGGATACCTCATCGGCGCTGGCAAAAATGAAGAGCGCCCCAAGATGACAATTCGTGAAAATGCAGTGGACATTAAGCTCCCCCGAGAGCATGTAATTTTTGGGGATATTCCCACAACCGTATCGGGCGCCTTTTATCGTCCCTAAATCGGACTTTGCACTTTCATTCTACTATTTACTACGAGAAGTCTTAGGTAATAAAACTGTGGTGCCTGAAGCAGCTTAGCAAGGAGATATATAATAATGGCTAGTGGAGTTAGAAAATTTAAGTTCATTTCACCTGGCGTGTTCACGAGAGAAATTGATCAGTCCCAAATACCAGCGGATCCCCGCGTTTTGGGACCCACCATCTTCGGTCGTACTCGCAAAGGTCCTGGCTTGCGCCCTGTTAGGGTTGCTTCATACGAAGAGTTTGTCAATGTTTTTGGAACGCCCGACCCCGGCGCAGAGGGCGGTGACAACTGGCGCGACGGTAACTTTGATGGCGCCACTTACGGCGCCTATGCTGCAAAGGCATGGCTCGCATCTGGCGAAGCCCCTGCTACCATCGTTCGTCTCCTCGGCGCGCAGCACGCTAATGCAGAAACCGCTGGTGAAGCTGGCTGGGTCGCCAGTGCCGGCGGAGCTACTTCACTCCCAACCACCAACGGTGGTGCTTATGGACTCTTCCTGATTAACTCTGGAACTGTTGCTGAGTATCAAGCTGGAGTTACCGGCTCCCTGGCTGCCGTGTGGTACTTGCGCAAGGGAACCTCTATTGCCCTAAGTGGCAACATTCGTAGCACCACTGGCGACCTTTCCGCATCAGTAGGAACCCTCTACGAATCCCAGGGGACGAATAGCAAGTTCACCGCTGTTGTTCTAACAGGCAGCGCAACGAATGTCGCTGAAAAGATTTGTTTTGATTTTAATTCCAATAGCGAGCAGTATATTCGTAAAGTGTTCAACACGAACGCCTCACAGACTAACAGCACCATTGTTGATTCTAGCTCTCCTGCGTACTACCAATACTGGCTCGGCGAAACCTACGACCAGATGGTTACGCGCCAGATTACCACTGATAACACATTGGGACTTATCCTCCCCCTAGCTAGTGGAAGTGCTGCCGTGGCAGCCTGGGACGATCGTCGTCAGAACTTCCAGAACGCCGAGACCCCCTACTTTAAATCACAAGACTTGGGCGTTAGCGGAAGCTACGACCTTACCAATGTGGCTCGCCTCTTCAAGCTCGTAGCTCTAGAACACGGCGAGTGGGTCCAAAGAAACCTCAAAGTCTCAATTGAGGAGATTCTTGCTCCCACCTATCCTGATATTAATCCCTATGGAACCTTCTCTGTTGTTCTGAGAAGCGCTTCCGATACCGACAACGCTCCCCAGGTTGTGGAGCGCTATGATAACTGTAGTTTGAACCCTAACGATCCGGACTACATCGCCCGAAAGATTGGTAACAAATATGTGCAGTGGAGTGATACCGAGCGCCGTCTGAGGGAGTACGAGGATTATCCCAACAACTCTGCTTTTGTCCGCGTGGTAGTGGATGACAACGTTGCCAATGGCGGTACAGACCCCGCTTGTATCCCCTTCGGATACTTTGGACCACCCCGCGCTAATGGCTTCGCCATCGCTTCCGGTTCTGGGGGACCTGCTCTCTCCCGCATCCTGCCCAACATTCCCCTAGGGGCACCCGACCCTGCCGACAAGGCGCAGACCCTTGCTTATGGTGGTCAGACAATGGCTCCTGCGGGAACCACGGGCGATGCCGACACTTACACTATTCGTACTACGGGACCAAGCAGCCCAATGCTTGACTTCTCAGGCTCCTTCTTGTTCCCAGCCATTCGTCTGCGTCTCAGCGCTAGTGACGGAGGAACGTCGCCCACGAATGCATACTTCGGTATTCAGACCACCAAAACGGCGGATAGCATTGAATTTGATCCAAGCTATGTTGATATGGTGCGCAATATGTGCGCTCCTCTTAGCTCGCAGACATTTGCCGCCGGTACTCAGACAGCAGATTCTTTTGCCTTCTCTATGGACGACCTCATCATCACGGGATCAGCGGAGAATTGCTATTATCTTTCTGGGTCTCGTAAGAGTGGCGCCTCCTATACGGCTAAGAATAGCGCCCGTGCGCTTCTAGAGAAGGGCTTTGACAAGTTCACCGCCCCAATCTTCGGAGGCTTTGACGGACTTGACATTACAGAGAAGGAGCCGTTCAACAATACCTTCTTGAGCACAGCTGGATCTACTGAGCTTAACAACTACGGTATCAACACGATGCGTAGAGCGATTGACACCGTTGCTGATCCAGAGTTTGTTGAGACAAACCTCATGTCAATCCCGGGTGTGTGGACAACAGCTGTAACTGATAAGCTTATCACGACTTGTGAGAATCGTGCAGATGCTCTAGCAGTTGTGGACATTCAGTACGCCTACACGCCTGCAGGCACGGAGGGCAAAGAGACAGCCGTCCAGCGCCGACCCGATGTTACGCAGGCTATCACTACCTTGCGTCAGCGTTCGTTGAACTCCAGTTACGCTTGTACCTTCTTCCCTTGGGTTACGATACGAGATTCTGAGGTCAACCGCCTGGTTGATGTGCCACCCTCAGTGGCGGCTCTCGGAACCTTCGGAAGCTCACAGGCTAGAAGCGAGCTATGGTTCGCTCCCGCAGGATTCGTCCGAGGCGGGCTATCCAACGGTGGTGCCGGTATTCCGGTCACTGGTGTGAAGATGCGCTTGACCTCCAAGGACCGCGACAACCTCTACGCGGTGAACATTAACCCGATTGCTACCTTCCCTAACGAAGGCATCGTAATCTTCGGACAGAAGACGCTACAAGTCACGCGCTCCGCGCTAGACCGCATTAACGTCCGACGCCTAATGATTTTCATCAAGAAGGAGATCTCCACAATTGCCAACGGCATTCTGTTTGATCCCAATGTCCAGACAACCTGGGACCGCTTCACGTCTGCCGTGAACCCCTTCTTGGCTGATGTCAAGGCACGCTTTGGTCTCACCGACTTCCGCGTCATCCTTGACAGCACTACAACCACAGATGATCTGATTGATAGAAATATTCTATACGCGAAGATCTACCTCAAGCCAGCTCGTGCCATTGAGTTTATTGCACTAGACTTTATTGTTACAAGGACTGGCGCTTCATTTGATGACTAAGAAAAAAAATAGTTAATACTATTTAAATTGTAAGGAGAAAATAAAAGATGCCATTCTGGAGTTCTGGGAAAGTTGAGCCTAAGAGGGGATATAGATTTTTGGTTACAATAGCCGGAATGGAGCAGGGTGCGACGTGGTACGCTAAGAGTGCCCAGAAGCCCGCACCATCAATAGGCGAAGCATCACATGCTTTTCTTAACCACACCTTTTATTATCCTGGGAAGGTGACCTGGAATGAGGTCCTAGTCGTCCTCGTGGATCCGGTCAATCCAGACGCTACTGGAAATCTTTTATCCATCCTTCGCAGAAGTGGATATGACGTCCCCGGTAACTTGAACGAGCCGGATGCCACAACCACCCTCGGTAAGGGAAACTCTGCCGCACAGTTGGGCAGTGTCATCATCAGGGCTATTGACGAAGACGGTAACTTCCTTGAGGAGTGGGTCCTTAACAACCCTTGGATTAAGACTATCGCTTTCAGCGACTATAGCTATGACTCAGAAGACCTTTCTGACATCACTATCTCCTTCCGATATGACTGGGCTTCCTTCACCATCCCCGAGATCCCCGGAAGAGATCCCGGCGAATTAGTGGACAGGCGCCTATTTCAGCCTTAACAAATAGACTTCAGTAGGGTATAATAATCGCATACAAGAGGTGGTAATTGCCAAGGAATAATCAGAAGCGTACCGGGAGCGCGCCTAAAAAAGCTAAGGTGGAAACAACACCTGCTCCCATTAAGTCCGTATTGGACTTTGTGTCCCCAACAGAATTTGTTGATCTTCCCAGTCAGGGTCGCTTCTATGCAGCGGATCATCCGTTGCATGGACAAGACACAGTTGAGATTCGGTTTATGACCGCGAAGGATGAAGACATCCTCACGAGCCAGACGCTCTTGCGTAAGGGCATCGCCTTGGAGAAGCTTCTCCAGAACCTTGTGACCGATAAGAGGATCAAGCCCAGCCAGTTGCTTTCAGGCGACCGTAGCGCCATTCTGGTGGCTGCGCGAGCAACCGCCTATGGTGAGATCTATGAGACCGAGGTCGCGTGCCCTGCGTGCTCTGCCAAGGCTGACTATGGGTTTAATCTTCGGGAGGGGACGATGAACCACGGTGATGACTGGGGCGACTTGGATATCACTGAGACAAATGATACCACGTTTCTCGTTACGTTGCCCGTCACTAAGGTAACGGCAGAAATTCGCCTTCTTACTGGAGCAGACGAGAACACAATTACATCGGCTGTCCGAAAGAACAAAAAGAACTCTCTTCTAGAGAAGACACTAACATCACAGATCACGAAGTTCATTGTGTCCCTGAATGATGACGAAAACAGAGACACCATTTATAAGTTTGTGGATATGATGCCTGCCGCTGATTCATACTACCTGCGTAAGGCTTACCGCTCCCTTAATCCATCTTTGGATCTTTCCCAGAACTATGAGTGTTCTGCATGCGGTCATACGCAGGATATGGAGGTGCCGATTACGGCAAACTTTTTTTGGCCTAACCGATGATTATATGGAGCAGATATATGAGCAGTTCTTCGGGCTCATGTATCACGGTAAGTGGGACTTTCAGCAAGCCTACAACCTCCCGGTTGGTCTCAGGAATTGGTTCCTTGAACGGCTGATAAAGCAGAAGCAAAAAGAAAACGAAGCTGTAGAAAAGGCTTCTAAGCCAAAGGGGGGAATGCCCCCTAGACTCTCCTAACGATAAGCCGGAAGTGATTCCGGCTTATTTTTATTCTAAAACTAATTATCTAACAGGAGTTTACTTTAAATGGCGACCTTGGAAGAGTTACAGAGATCCCAAGAAATTCTTGAGATACGAAAAGAAACCGCAAAGGCTCTGGGGGACGAGAAAGAACTCCAGGAAATTTTATTAGAGCTGCAGAAGACAAAGCTTCAAATCCAGCTTGATGGGCTGGAAGCCGGTGAAAAACAAACGGCTCTTCAAGAGCAGCTCAACGCCATCTCCCAGCAGCAAGTGAAAAGCGCGACAAGTCTCGGACAAAGCATGCGGGAGGCTTTCAGCGCCCTATCGGAAGGCAACACCGCGACGGGGCAGATTGGTAAATCCTTAGCCGATGTTGCGAAGAACGGACTTAATGTAGCCTCAGCTCTTAAAGCCGTTAGGGACATCACGCTCGCTGCTGTAGTGGAGACAGATAAACTTCGTGCCGAATACGTGAAGCTTACGGGCGATGTCTCCGACGCTGGCAAAGCCTTCAAGCTATCTGCCATCACCCGTTATGATGATGAAGGCTACAACGAGCGCATACTCACAGTTCGCCTTTGTGTCACAGGACGTCCGCGATACGCTAACACTACAGGCTGCCACTATGGAAAAGGTGGGTGTAGGCGCCGGCACCACTGCCGAATCTCTTAACACGCTTACAATGGCGTTTGGGATGACGACCACCGAGGCTATGGACACCCAAAGGGAGATGGTGGGTCTTGCAGTGGCTCTTGGTCGTCCACCCCAAGAGATGGTGCAGGAATTCAACAAGGCACTTCCAGACCTTGCTAAGTTTGGGGACCGTGCGGTAGAAGTTTTCCGAGATCTCCAGATCACAGCCCGAGAAACAGGAACCTCCATTAGGTGACCTTACAGCCATTGTAGGGGACCAGATGGATACTTTTGAGGGCTCTGCGAAGGTCGCGGGTAGACTGAACGCTGTCATGGGCACAGATCTCGTAAGCGGCACTGAGCTATTGATGGCAACTGAAGCTGAGCGCGTTGAAATTCTTCGGGAACGCCTCGCATTATCTGGACAAGACTTTGAGAATATGAGCAGATTCCAGAAGATGGCAGTCGCCAACGCGGCTGGTATTCGGGACGTTGCAACAGCAGCCAAGTTGTTCGGCAACGAACAAGGTCAGGTCGCTGAGATGATTGGAGACACCGGCATTAGCACCGCAGAGATGGAAGAGATGGCTATGAAGGCAACAGACTCCTTCACACAATTGAAATTTGTATTTATGCAGTTGGCGGTTATAGTCAAACCATTAGCGGATTTATTTGGCGGCATGGTTGACATGCTTGTCGCATTAATTAATATGGTACCAGGCGGACTGGGCACCCTAATGACAGTAGGGGCCGTCCTCGCCGCAATCCCTACGGGGGGACTGTCTCTCGGAGCTGCGGGAGCGCTCGCCACCACCGGCGCATTGGCTGGAGCTACCCAGGCTATCGGCGATGGTGTAATCTCTAACGGAAGGGTTACGCCGATTGATAGTGCCGACCAAGTTATTGCTGCCAAGCCCGGTGGACCTATTGATCAGGCAATGGGAGGAGCCGGCGGTTCTCGTGGTAACTCCACCAATCTAGTGGTCAAGGTGATGCTGGACAACAGACAGCTTGGGGAAGCTATTGTGCCCCATATTGATAAGCGCGTTCTGGGAACGTCATAAAGATAGAACGGGCATATTTATAGTATGGCAGATTTTTTCAACGCAAATAAGAAAAACAAGAACCCTGGCGCAGGCATGGGCTTTGATGGTTCGGACACCTATGCTAACCAAAAGGGGCTATTCTTAAAGATTGAGCACATCGCGAGCGGATTGTCGGTATCTTTTAAAGCGTTTATCACGTCATATAACGAAAACTTTGAATCCAGTTATGCGCCTGAAGATGTTTTTGGTCGGTTTGGTTTGACCCTATCATGACATTTCAGCGTACAAAGAGGTCTTTCAGCGTGAATTGGGACATTCCAGCGTATAGCCTGGAAGAAGCAAAAATCAATTTAGCGAGGTGCAATAGGTTAGCTCAGTTTATGTACCCTGCCTACGATCGTCAGAACCAAGCTAACACAATCTCAAAGCCCCCTCTTATGAGGATTAAGTTCGCCAACCTTATTCGCAATGCCGCTAACAACGGGGGCTTGTTGGTCGCTGCAGGCGGCTTGACCATCACACCAGACTTCGGAGCTGACGGTGCAGGCTTCTTTGACCCCGGCTCAGAAACCCTCTACCCTAAATCTATTTCCGTTAATTTTATGAGCCTTACCGTTCTTCACGAACATCAGATTGGTTGGGGCGCTGAAATCGGCTTTAACGACGATGCCTATACACAGTATCCCTTTGGGGAAACAGGTGGAGTCTTTGAGCCACCCTCTGCCCGCAATCCAGGTAACGGAGTAACACAGCAGGTAACTTCTGAGCAGACTCAGCCAACTATCACTGAATCGCCTGTCACTGAAACGACAGCCGGCGATGAGGAGAATATCGCAGCCGAGACAATTCAAGTAGGTGATCTAAGCTTTGACGAAAGGGGGCAAGAAGTCCTTTACACTCCAGAGCCAGGCGAAGGTAGTGCCGTGGGCTATCTTTTTGTGCCCGATGACACTGAAGATTATGGAGGAAGTTGGTAACCATTATGTCTAGATACAATAATTCGTCTCCTTTTGTAAACCGTGATGAGCTGTACGAGGGAGCCTTTCAAGAGAGAAACGTAAATTACATTCGTCAGTTTCGTACCGGTAGACTACGTCAGCCTACAATTGCGCAAAGAGCATCTCTTCAGATGATTCGCCACGTATGGGGGCTCGGCGATCGTCTATATAAGCTTGCACACCAGTATTACGGAGATCCTGCACTATGGTGGATCATCGCCTGGTATAATACGCGCCCGACCGAAGCCCACTTCAAGCAAGGTGATGTCATTCGCATCCCATTGCCATTGAACGAAGTTCTGGCTCTCTTGCAGAGAGACTAACTCCCTATGAGTGGTTTTCTTAATGGATCTGCCAATTCGTGGAATGAGCGTGTCGCTGAGCGGGAGGCTGAGACCGCCGCGAGCGAAGCCGGCGAACGGCAAGACGAGCTAGAAGCCACGCAAGAACGACGAATACGTGATACATATGGTCCTCTCTATACTGACGCGGGAATCCGCCGCATATGATGACTATGTTAGCGAAGTGGAAACCAACCGTGCTAGCTTTTTAGCCTCTGATATCAATTACACCTTGGGCACCCCGTATCCGCCCAGGAATTCACAGTTTCCTGTGATGTTTGACAAGACCACCGCTAGAGATCTGCAGCCTACGCACTCTAGGGCGACTTTTCAGCTGGCGCCCCCCTCATTCCCAGAGGGGCTAAGTGGGGGGAACCTTACCGGTCTTTACAACTTTGGTAGGGGGGGCTATACCTTTTGGCAGCTAGCAGAGTCTGATCGTAACCTTATTTTGAGAGGGGGTCTCCGGACCCGGGGGCAACGGAGCCAGCGCAGTGATGCCCGATCTTGTGGATCAATCAGAGGACAATAGCAATGTCCCTACTTTGGACATCCTAACGGGCATTCTAAATACTAAATTTGACGATGTATAGGATAACCTTAACATTCTTGACCTTGGAACTGAAAACGAAGAGGCAAGTGTTGCTCTTAACCGAGTGAGTGGTGACCTAAAAAATCTCACTCGTAGCTTCTTCCGCCGGTATAGTGATGTCGCCAATGAGATAGATCAAAGAGAGATCCTGTCCCTTCTGACGAGGAACTTTGTTTATGGTTATTATCTCATGTTTATCCAGCCTTCAACTGGATCTCCAGTCGGCGCCCAAACCCTTCAGACCACTAGGTTAAACACTCTCTACGACAAGGTTGCGCTTCAGAGAGCGGTAGCACTTCTGGCGCGAATCAGAATTAGGCAGTACATTATTGAGGCAGATGAGGAGATTATACGCGCACAAGCTTTTGACCCATCCGCCGATGGGATTGACGTACAGACAGGGCTGTATACTGAAGAGGGAAGGATAATTGCCGAGCGCCTTGTTCTGCAAGACGCCTGCCAAACAGGCGAAGAACCCAGCGATCCGGCTAAAATCGCACAAATTAAGCGCCTAGCGGAACAAGCCTTCTTGGCGGATTACCTTCCCCAGCTGGCGAAATTGAATCAGACGGATAGGAACCCTCTGTACACTAACCAATCTGGAACACCGTATTTTACAATGGTCCAGGGACATACGGACACAATAGTCAACAAGCTGCTCTTTAGCGAGCAGGTCCGACACATGGAAAAGCTGCTCCCCGCCGAGGTATCCGCTCTTGTTCCCCAGATACGACTTTATAAGGTGTTCTACGACATAGACGCAAACGGGGATCAAGGCGAGCCTTACGAGCAGGAAGTACCTTTTGAAGCATATACGAATGCTGCCTCCATCCAAGCGATGACTTCGCCGGGAATTGAGAGAGGTCGCGGAGTAGGTATTAGGAGTTTTGACTGGAAGCTAGAGGGGCAAAACCCTTTTACGGCTCGGCGTGATATTTATGCAGAATTAAAACTGTTTTTCCAAAGTATGGATGACTTTTTACGGGTGATGACCGTCCCTGTCACCGGACGCCCCGGCGAATCTAAAGACTTTCGCTACGTGGACTTGGTGAATATCGGACTGCGCGAGAGAACCTCTAATGCAGTCTGGAACCCCGACTACTATAAATTAAGAGTAGAGGTGGGGTGGATGCCCCCGGGCAATGATGTATTTCTGGGCTCTGCGACCGAAAAAGAGGTAAAGCGCAAGGCAGTAGAAAATGCCCGAATGGTTATGTTCTTGACAGCCTACGAGCACGAGATAGGGATTAACGAATTTGGGAACATAGAACTTAAAGTTGACTATATTGCGTGGCAAGAGGGCTCATATTTTGATGCCGACTCCGATGTCCTCGCCGACGAGAACGCCATCCTAGCTCGTTTGGAGAGAAGACAGAAGCTTGTGGAAGCGGGCGAAGGCTGTAATGAGGACTACATCGCCAATCTGACTCGTGATTACGAGCAGCAAATTAAAACAGAGAAGTACAACAGTTGGCAGAGAATAATAAAGGAATTGTATCAAAACGATAAGGTCTATTACCTATCAGTTCCCACTTTAGAACTAGAGAGTTATATCAACTATGGTGCTTTAAACCAAGGCTGCACCGGCTTCAGGAATATTTTCCGAAACCCAGTTGATGCAAGTCGGGATATAGAGGTTGATTTCTCTAATGCAGCCCCTCGCAATTCTGAAGGTGCTTTGGAGGACCGCGTGGGAGGAATTCAGCCGCTTACTGCGTCTAATGGGCAGGAGGAGACGCTGCTCTCCCGGTTATCAGATCTAACCTACAATGACGCTCAGCCGAACGTTAATGTTCAATTCTTTTATTTTGGAGATCTGCTAGAAGTGGCTCTTCGTAACATTAGTGAGAATCACGAGAATGCAGGCGCAGTAGTTCCCAACTATACAATCGGAAAGATGCATAAAAAGCTAAAGTTTATCCTGGGTCCCATAAGCTATAGAAAGCTTATTCGTACAGGCGGCGAAGAATCCCAAACATCAAGAAACATTGAAGCTTTGGAACGGGGAGAAAACCTAGAGCCCAATGATCGTCCGCCCCAAGTAGAGAGTCAGGTGACCTATAACATCAATTTGGCTGATATTCCTATTTCTCTGAATTACTTTATAGAGTGGTTCATGGATCAGTCTATTAGCCGAGAACGACACATTTATCCTTTCTTAAACTTTGTGCGAGACTTGGCGAACAAGCTCTTAACTTCAGTATTCTCGGACCAAGCGCAGAGTTTTACCAATATTACACGTCAAAACTTGCAATTACGCACCAACTTCTTTTCCGCCAAGGCAGCGAGAGATGAAAACGGACAATCAGTAGACACGCTCCAGTCTAAGAGGAACATACTCCCGAATCAGGAGCAGTTTACCCGTATAAACCTTGATCAAGCTTTTGATGAGCAACTAGCCCGGGGACTTTCATTACTACAGCGCCCAGAAGAGGGTGATGATGCCTACCACTATATGCTCCTGTATGCAGTCAATGCGGAGCGTACCCAGGAGTTGGTAGGCAATCCTGCAGCAGACGCCAGAAAAGGGATATACCATCTATCCATTGGTAAAGACCGAGGAATATTTAAGAAGGTTAACTTCACTAAAACGGACATCCCTGGATTGCGTGAGTCACGCTTTGAGACAGACGTTGTCTCTAACGCTACCGGCTTGTCTATATTGGCGAATGTCTATGACATTGAGGTGAACATGTTTGGTACTACACAATTTGTCCCTGGGATGAAGATGTATCTAGATCCCGGAGGGCTAGGTGGAAGTCTTGGGCAGCCTAATCAGCCCAGCTCAGCTGCATACAAGCTTGGCATCGGCGGCTACCATACCATTTATAGGGTGCAGTCGTTTATAGAAGCTGGCAAATTTGAGACCACCATTAATGCTATTTTTGAAGGCACTGGTCAGCGAAGCGCATTGGGCTTCAACACTCCCAATGAAACAGATACCCCTGCAGAAGGTTGTTCGGCAGCTGAGCGCGCTGTGGATATGCTATTTGGAGTTTCGGAGAGGACAGAATAATGACAGAGTTTTTGGGGAGAAACGATCTTAATATCGCCGAGTTGTTTTTTGAGCGCATTAGCTATTCTAGACTAGCCTTTCCTCAAGGCAATGGGTCGCTCTATATCAAGCCAGTGAGTGATTTTTTGTTTGCAGAACGCATGTTATATGGTAGAATTGATAAACAACATAACATCATCCAGGCAAATGTTTCTTTTGCCAAGAAGATATCCTCTCAAGCTGCCCCGAAAAAACAGTTGACAGCTTTCAATTTTGTAGTGGATGCGTTTGAGGACTTGGTAGAAGAAATGAAGCTCCAAGGTCTCGCAGGCAAGTTGGACAAGAACGACCCTCATTTGGCAGAGGTCAAGGCACACGCCGCACTTGTAGACCCTAAGACAATGTACGCCAACTATTTGAGTGTCTTCCGCGATCTCTTTCTCAACGTCTATGTCACTCCCGAACTTGACAATCAGATAGTGGATTTCAAAACCTTTGTCCCTGTATTCTTTAATTTCTTAGAGAAAGCGGCTGAAGGCGTTTCGGTCACCAAGGGATCTTACATCTGTTCCAACTTGTGTAGCCCGATGGTAAGCGGACTAAGCATCAACTTGACAGATCTGGACCCTTCAGACGACACCCAAAAGCAGCAATTCCTTAACAGTCCCAATTTCCCATTTTTGGTCTTGGCAGCTAAGAAGTTTGGTTTCTTTGTGGACAAATTTGTTCCCTGGAGGCTCACCGCAGATATTGGGAGCCCTGCCATGCTGAATTATTCGGCGAGATACGGAGCGAATAGTGAGCAGGCAGTCTTAAACAACTACTTTCAACTTGTAGGGGGTAATGATATTCAAGATCTTCAGCGGATGGCAGTTGATTTCTACAATGCCCTTGTTTCCCGAACTCCACGTCTAAAAGTTTATGACGAAACACGGCTAACTGTCATATGCCGGGACTTTGTGACGTTTGCAAACCTAGAGACATTCTACCCCCTTCAATATTGGGTTGACAAATACATTGATATAAGGTATATTGAGAAGAGAAAGCCAGGGAGCCATGGAAGCTTGTCTACGATAAAGAAAGATGCTAGAGATCTGCTATCACAGTTTGAGCTTAGGTATGTTCTTTCTTATATCAACTTGCAATTTCAAGGTTTTGACAAGTTTGAGGGCTCCTTTGCTAAAATCAAGCTCAAGCAGAGCAACCAACTCAATAACGAAAACATTCAGCCCACATATTGATGCTATTTCAGACACTTGACAACAAAGAAGAGTGTGTCGGCGTTTACTGCAACAATGAGTTGCATTTGACACCATTCCCGACGACCTAACTCACACTTGGAACTACTCTGCTTTCCTCCGAGACCGGACGAATGTGGAGTATGCATTCCTATACGCCCAGAAGGCTCTAGGAGACGCCTGTCCGGTCCACGTCGCTCACGAGTGGGAAACCATCAATGGAAGATTGAAGGCGTTCCTACGTGCCTTTACGGCGGCTAAAGTGGACCTCACCGAAAACTGCTTTTTTGACCTCGTAAATGAGTGTTTCTTGCAAGAATATTGCGAGGTGCGAAACAAGATTACTCAGCACGTCCTAGAGACCCACGAGAAGCCCGAAAACTATGACTTCTTGGTAAATCTAACGAAAGTTTTACACGATATCAAGCACCGGAAGATTCAAATTGACCCTTGGGCTCTCCGAGATGTTATGCACGAGAAGCGAGCACGAAACTTTACGCAAAAGTTGAGCAAGATTTCACTTTCGTGCGATTATAATATCTTTGGCACCAAGACTGGTCGCCTGACAACCAAGAAGAACAGCTTTCCAATCCTTACAATGGACAAGAAGTTCCGAAAAGTTGTCACGCCGACCAATGGTTGGCTCGTTTCGCTTGATTTTAACGGCGCTGAGCTGCGAACCTTCTTGGCTTTGTCTGATATGGAGCAGCCACGCTTTGATGTTCATGATTGGAACCGCCAAAACGTATATAAGGGTACCGCAACCCGAGAAGAAGTTAAAGAAAGATTCTTCGCTTGGCTTTACAATCCCAAGTCCCAGGACACGGTGACAGAGGAAGTATATGATAAGCAACGTGTGCTAAGCAAGTATTGGAAGAACGGTGCGGTTAAGAATCCTTTTGGCAGGACCATACCCGCAGACGCTCACCACGCGATGAGCTATCTTATTCAGAGCACTTGTTCAGACGTCGTCCTTCGCCAAATGATTAAGCTTGACAAGTACCTGCAAGACAAGGGGTCATTTGTTGCCTTCTGTGTGCATGATGAAGTGGTCCTAGATATGACAGACAGCGAGTGTGCCTCGCTAATCAACACTTTAGTTGAACATTTCTCAAATACTGCTTTAGGAAAGTTCGGAGTTAATGTAAAATATGGCAAGAGTTATGGGGATATGAGAGAATGGAAACAATAATCGGACTGGGGCAGGCGGGATGCACAATCGCCGAGAGGTTTCCAATATCCCCAATATGAAGTTTATAAAATGGATGTGGGGCTTAAAGCACCCCCGCACTTATTTAAAGGAAGGTCCTTCCCAGAAGAGCAGGAGAAGTCTTGGAAGCTTGAAACGCTTTTTCAAGGACGTCAGCGGCGATGCTATTTGTGGTTGCAGGCTCCGGGGCTACTGGTGCGTCATTAAGAATTTTAGAACAAATCAAAGATTGCTCACTGCACATCTTATATATCTATTCCGATGGAACTTTGTGAGACCGCTCGTTTACAACAGCGCGTAACCTTTAATGTTTTTCAAGAATATGCCCGCTCTGGAGTGCTTCAAAATGTTATTTTGGTGGACAATACCCGCCTTGAAGAGATCCTAGGAGACCTCCCAATTATTGGGTTTTATGACCAGCTGAACGAATTATTGGTTCCTACTATGCATATGATCAACGTACTGCGCCACGGAGACAGTATTATGGATAATATTTCCCCTCCCCATGACATTAGCCGCATCGTCTCTATGGTCTGGTAGACTTTGACACGGAGAGAAACTTATTTTTAATCTTGACAACGTCCGAGAAAAGGTGTATTATTATGCTATCAATGAGAAAAGTTGAGAGAGCAGGGTATCCATAAAAGGTAATAGCACAAGTTAAAGCAAACGCCGAAAACACCAAGACCACGTATGGGATATACCCCACTCAATATGAGCAAGACTACGTTTATTGTGTAGCCTACAGCTCAATCGTTCAAGAAAAATAGTTCTTGACATTTACCCCTCAATTTGATATAATCAATGGCAGAAGTCGGGAAGATTTGCTCGGCTTACTATAACCAAAAAGGAAAAACAATATGGGAATCAATCTAGACAAGATGCGAGCAAAGCTCGCTGCAGTGCAGAACAATGGAGGCTTCTAGGAGTGCTTTTTGGCGTCCAAACGACGGCAACCAGACTATTCGTGTGGTGCCTACCGCAGACGGCGACCCCTTCAAGGAGGTCTATTTTCACTACAATGTAAGCAAGGGCGGTATTCTATGCCCTAAGCGTAATTTCGGGGACTCCTGTCCCATCTGCGACTTCGCTTCCAATCTATGGCGTGAAGGGTCAGACAAGAATGACGAGTCTTCTAAGAAGATGGCAAAGAGCCTCTTTGTGCGACAGCGTTTCTTTAGCCCGGTCCTTGTCCGTGGCGAGGAGACTGACGGTGTTCGCTGGTGGGGCTATGGCAAGACTGCTTACGAGAGTCTGCTGAATCTAGTGCTAAACCCAGATTACGGTGATATCACCGATACTGATGAGGGAACTGATCTCGTGCTAAACTACGGGAAGCCGCCGGGGCGTCGTTCCCTCAGACCAAGCTTCAGCCACGTCGTCGTCCGTCCCCCCTCTCTGAGGATGCGGATACGACTACGATGTATCTTAACTCTATTGAGGACATTATGAACCTCTTTGAGCGAAAGACTACGGCAGAAGTTGATCAGATGCTACGGGAGTTTGTTTCTGGTGGTGTAGATGCTGAGGGCAACTCTGCGGAGACCGTACAGTATAGCAAGACCAGTGGAGATTCCGTAGATAGTGCATTCAACGAGCTAATGAATGCCTAAGACTCCACTCCGGTATCCGGGTGGTAAATCTCGTGCTGTAAAGCACATTCTGCCACTCATCCCCGAGGATTGCGAGGAGCTTTGCTCCCCGTTCCTTGGGGGTGGGTCGGTGGAGCTTGCCGTTGCTGCCAGAGGCACGCCAGTCCACGCTTATGACGTCTTTGAACCGCTTGTGTGGTTCTGGAATGCTCTGCTATCAGACCCCGCTTGCTGGCGATTTGCGCTGATTCTTACCGAAAAGAACATCC
>UEXL01001282.1_pt1 | contig 32147 bp, 54 predicted proteins | sample 1796671 | NCBI WGS metagenome assembly UEXL01 (sample SAMEA4772471, study PRJEB27181) | metagenome | reverse complement strand
TCAGCCCACATATTGATGCTATTTCAGACACTTGACAACAAAGAAGAGTGTGTCGGCGTCTACTGCAACAATGAGTTGCATTTTGACACCATTCCCGACGACCTAACTCACACTTGGAACTACTCTGCATTCCTTCGGGACAGGACGAATGTGGAGTATGCATTCCTATACGCCCAGAAGGCTCTAGGAGACGCCTGTCCGGTCCATCTCGCTCACGAGTGGGAAACCATCAATGGAAGATTGAAGGCGTTCCTACGTGCCTTTACGGCGGCTAAAGTGGACCTCACCGAAAACTGCTTTTTTGACCTCGTAAATGAGTGTTTCTTGCAAGAATATTGCGAGGTGCGAAACAAGATTACTCAGCACGTCCTAGAGACCCACGAGAAACCCGAAAACTATGACTTCTTGGTAGATCTAACGAAAGTTTTGCACGATATCAAGCACCGGAAGATTCAAATTGACCTTGGGCTCTCCGAGATGTTATGCACGAGAAGCGAGCACGAAACTTTACACAAAAGTTGAGCAAGATTTCACTTTCGTGCGATTATAATATCTTTGGCACCAAGACTGGACGCCTGACAACCAAGAAGAACAGCTTTCCAATCCTTACGATGGACAAGAAGTTCCGAAAAGTTGTCACGCCGACCAATGGTTGGCTCGTTTCGCTTGATTTTAACGGCGCTGAGCTGCGAACCTTCTTGGCTTTGTCTGATATGGAGCAGCCACGCTTGATGTTCATGATTGGAACCGCCAAAACGTATATAAGGGTACCGCAACCCGAGAAGAAGTTAAAGAAAGATTCTTCGCTTGGCTTTACAATCCCAAGTCCCAGGACACGGTGACAGAGGAAGTATATGATAAGCAACGTGTGCTAAGCAAGTATTGGAAGAACGGTGCGGTTAAGAATCCTTTTGGCAGGACCATACCCGCAGACGCTCACCACGCGATGAGCTATCTTATTCAGAGCACTTGTTCAGACGTCGTCCTTCGCCAAATGATTAAGCTTGACAAGTACCTGCAAGACAAGGGGTCATTTGTTGCCTTCTGTGTGCATGATGAAGTGGTCCTAGATATGACAGACAGCGAGTGTGCCTCGCTAGTCAACACTTTAGTTGAACATTTCTCAAATACTGCTTTAGGAAAGTTCGGAGTTAATGTAAAATATGGCAAGAGTTATGGAGATATGAGAGAATGGAAACAATAATCGGACTGGGGCAGGCGGGATGCACAATCGCCGAGAGATTCTCCCAATATCCCCAATATGAAGTTTATAAAATGGATGTGGGGCTTAAACGCACCCCCCGCACTTACGGCTTAAAGGAAGGTCCTTCCCCAGAAGAGCAGGAGAAGTCTCTTGGAAGCTTGAAACGCTTTTTCAAGGACGTCAGCGGCGATGTGCTGTTTGTGGTTGCAGGCTCCGGGGCTACTTCTGGTGCGTCATTAAGAATTTTAGAACAAATCAAAGATTGCTCACTGCACATCTTATATATCTATTCCGATGTGGAACTTCTCGGTGAGACCGCTCGTTTACAACAGCGCGTAACCTTTAATGTTTTTCAAGAATATGCCCGCTCTGGAGTGCTTCAAAATGTTATTTTGGTGGACAATACCCGCCTTGAAGAGATCCTAGGAGACCTCCCAATTATTGGGTTTTATGACCAGCTGAACGAATTATTGGTTCCTACTATGCATATGATCAACGTACTGCGCCACGGAGACAGTATTATGGATAATATTTCCCCTCCCCATGACATTAGCCGCATCGTCTCCTATGGTCTGGTAGACTTTGACACGGGAGAGGAAAACTTATTTTTTAATCTTGACAACGTCCGAGAAAAGGTGTATTATTATGCTATCAATGAAGAAAAGTTGAGAGAGCAAGGGGGTCTCCACAAAAGGGTCATAGCACAGGTGAAAGAAAACGCCAAAAACACTAAGACCACTTATGGGATATACCCCACTCAATATGACGAAGATTATGTTTATTGTGTAGCCTACAGCTCAATCATTCAAGAAAAATAGTTCTTGACATTTTCCTCTCAATTTGATATAATCAATGGCAGAAGTCGGGGAGATTTGCCCGGCTTACTATAACCAAAAAAGGAAAAAAATAATATGGGAATCAATCTAGACAAGATGCGAGCAAAGCTCGCTGCAGTGCAGAACAAGGGAGGCGACAAGAGTGCATTCTGGCGCCCAAACGACGGCAACCAGACAATTCGTGTGGTGCCTACCGCAGACGGCGACCCCTTCAAGGAAGTCTATTTCCATTATAACGTAGCCAAGGGTGGTATTCTCTGCCCTAAGCGTAACTTCGGGGACTCGTGCCCCGTCTGCGATTTTGCGTCCAATCTGTGGCGTGAGGGTGCAGATAAGAACGACGAATCTTCAAAGAAGATGGCGAAGGATCTCTTCGTCCGTCAGCGCTTCTTTAGCCCGGTTCTTGTCCGTGGCGAGGAGACTGATGGAGTTCGTTGGTGGGGTTACGGCAAGACGGCTTACGAGAGTCTGCTAAATCTAGTGCTAAACCCAGATTACGGTGATATCACCGATACTGACGAGGGGAACTGATCTCGTGCTAAACTACGGGAAGCCTCCCGGGGCGTCGTTCCCTCAGACCAAGCTTCAGCCACGTCGTCGTCCGTCCCCCCTCTCTGAGGACGCGGATACGACTAAGATGTATCTTGACTCTATTGAGGACATTATGAACCTCTTTGAGCGAAAGACTACGGCAGAAGTTGATCAGATGCTACGGGAGTTTGTTTCTGGTGGTGTAGATGCTGAGGGCAACTCTGCGGAGACCGTACAGTATAGCAAGACCAGTGGAGATTCCGTAGATAGTGCATTCAACGAGCTAATGAATGCCTAAGACTCCACTCCGGTATCCGGGTGGTAAATCTCGTGCTGTAAAGCACATTCTGCCACTCATCCCCGAGGATTGCGAGGAGCTTTGCTCCCCGTTCCTTGGGGGTGGGTCGGTGGAGCTTGCCGTTGCTGCCAGAGGCACGCCAGTCCACGCTTATGACGTCTTTGAACCGCTTGTGTGGTTCTGGAATGCTCTGCTATCAGACCCCCCGCTTGCTGGCGATTTGCGCTGATTCTTACCGAAAAGAACATCCTGATTTTGAAGGAATGCGAGGGCTTCTAAAAGAAGACTTTTTGTGCCTTCGGAATGAGTTAAGAAAGGACGACCGTTTTTCTTTCACCAACGCAGCCAAGTTCTATGCTATCAATCGGAGCAGCTTTTCAGGGGCAACATTCTCTGGAGGCTGGTCAAAGCGGGCATCCTATGAACGCTTCACTGATAGTTCCATTGACCGGATATACAACTTCCGAGAGCCCAACATAGCAGTAAGCTGCGAGGGCTTTAAAACTTCAATTAACAAACACCCTGACGCATTCCTATATTGCGACCCGCCATACCTGCTTGGAGACGACAAAGACAAGCTATATGGTGATAGGGGTAATACGCACGCAGGCTTTGACCACAGAGCCCTGCATGACATTCTCAGCGAACGAACCAGCTGGGTATTGTCGTACAACGACTGTCCCGAAATACGAGACCTATATGACAATTATGAAATTCGTGAAGCCAGCTGGGCTTACGGAATGAAGAATGTAGGTGGAACCAAGATGGACAAGTCATCAGAAATATTAATTATCAACAAGGAGGTGTAATGGCTAGAGTTTCAAAAGCCAAGACAGGAAAGCTGTCTTTGGCGGATATGAGAAATCTTATTAATAAGAAGGCGGGTATGAACGTTGCCCACAACCTAACAGAGGAAAACCCAACCGAAGTGAAGGACTGGATTCCGACCGGCTCACGTTGGCTGGATTCTATCATCTGCCGAGGAAAACTCGGTGGTATCCCTGTCGGAAAGGTCGTAGAGATCGCCGGTCTAGAGGCTACAGGCAAGTCCTATATGGCAGCGCAGATTGCTGGCAACGCCCAGAAGATGGGTATGGACGTGGTATACTTTGATTCAGAGTCTGCCATTGACCCAACCTTCCTAGAGAAGGCTGGCTGCGACCTGGAACAGCTTCTATATGTTCAGGCTGCATCCGTAGAATTTGTATTGGAGACCATTGAGGAAATCCTCGGAGCAACAGACAATAAAGTTTTGTTTATCTGGGACTCTCTCGCACTAACTCCAGCCATCTCCGATGTAGAGGGCGACTTCAACCCGCAGTCGTCAATGGCTGTCAAGGCTCGTATTCTCGCCAAGGGTATGTCCAAGCTGACACAGCCCATTGCGAATACGAAGTCCACCTTCCTTGTGCTCAATCAGCTAAAACCAACATCACACGTATGCCAGCGGAGGCTATGACCACCCCCTACGTGACGCCAGGCGGAAAAGCGATGATCTATGCGTATTCGCTCCGCGTGTGGCTTACAGGGCGTAAGGCGAAGGCTTCTTTCGTCACTGACGAGAACGGCTTCCGTATTGGTTCCGAGGTCAAGGTAAAGCTAGAGAAGTCTCGCTTTGGAACCCAGGGTCGCCAGTGCAACTTCAAGATTCTCTGGGGCGACCAGATTGGTATTCAGGACGATGAAAGCCTGTTTGATGCTATCAAGGGTTCATCCCACATCTCACAACGGGGTGCTTGGTATGAGCTTGATATGGGAGACGGAACGTCACAGAAGTTCCAAGCATCCCGCTGGATGGAGTATATGGCAGACGAAAAGTTTAAGGCTCGTGTGCTTGAAGTAATGGATGAAGAAGTAATCTTCAGGTTTGACCAGAGGCAAGGAAATGCTGCAGATTTTTACGAACCTGATAACGATTAGTCTTGACTTTTTGGTGACACTGTTGTATTATTTAGATACTGAGGAGCCACCATGGTTATTACTAAGCGCCATCAGCGCCACCTTGATCTGGCAAAGCGTATTGCGCATAGTTCAGATTTTCACGAATACCGTCACGGCGCTGTGCTCGCTCGTGGCAAGAGCGTAATTAACGTTAGTACCAACAAGAACGGCTACAAGTCGTGGGGACAGCGATTCCGACATCGGGACGAAGGTCACGCCACGCATCACGCAGAACTCGGTTGCATCCTAGGTGTGGATAGGTCCCTCACCCAGGGTGCAACTGTGTATGTGGCTCGTGTTGGCAAAGGCGGCGCCACACGTATGTCCAAGCCTTGCTCAATGTGTGAGTCAGCTATGCGACACGTTGGCATCAAAGAAGTAATCTACACAATTAACGACGAAGAAATAGGAAGAATGAAGCTATGAAGCGAGTTATGATTATTGACGCCCTGAACATGTATTTCAGAGCTTATATCGTAGACCCTAGCATCTCCACCAACGGCGAACCCATCGGCGGTATTAAGGGTTTCTCAAGATCTCCAGAAGATGTGCCGAGAGATGAAGCCTGACCAGGTTGTCATCTGCTGGGACGGTGCCGGCGGCAGCAACAAGCGCCGAGCGCAAACAAGAACTATAAGTCAGGACGAAAGCCAATTCGTCTCAACCGAAGTGTTCGCAATATGTCGCTTGACGAGGAGATGGAAAACAAGATTTGGCAACAGACAGAGCTGTTCGGACTTCTTAATCACATGCCCGTCATTCAGTTCATATTCCCCGAGGTTGAGGCTGACGATGTAATCAGCGCCGTGGCACAAGCACCAGCCTACGAGGGCTGGCAGAAGGTTATCATCTCCTCCGATAAGGACTTTATTCAGCTCCTCGGAACTGACGATGTTGTCCTCTATCGCCCCATTCAGAAGCAATTCCTAAATCGCGTCAGAGTTGTTGAAGAATACGGCATTCACCCAACTAATTTTGCGATGGCACGAGCCATGGTTGGAGACCCAAGTGATAATCTAGCAGGTATTAGGGGCATCGGTCTACCATCGGTCGCAAAGCGTCTCGATTTTCTTCAAGAAGGAAAGTCCTTTACTTTCAGCGACATCTACGAGCACTGTGAAAACGTAGAAAAAGCTCAAAATTCATACGAATATTCTTGAAAATAAAGCTGTGATAGAGGATAATTATAAGCTCATGCAGTTGTATTCTCCGGCAATTTCAGTGCAGAGTAAAGAGAAAATTAAGTATACGCTTGAAAACGCTGATATGGGCTTTAATAAGACGGGAATAACCAAAATTATGTATGAGATTGGTTTCGGTGAGCTAAATTGGTCGGATCTTTCTGCAACAATGCGCAGGATTTCTCTTGAAAATTCTGGCAATTAATGTATAATACAATGGTAGGGGGTTCGATGACGAACAGCGACAAGATTGATTTCAGCAGGTTTGGCAAATCGTTCCAGGAAAGCCTGTGTCAGCTTGTTCTACAGGACCGTCCGTTCGCCGACCAGATATCTGAAGTTCTCGACTATAACTTCTTTGAATTGAAGTATCTTCAGGTCTTCATCAAGAAGATTTTCTCGTATCGTGACAAGTATGGCGTCCATCCGTCGCCTAAGATTATGCTTACCATTCTCCGGTCTGACTTGGAGAATGAGAACGACGCAATCCAAAAGCAGATTCGTGATTATTACGCCCGTATCTATGACCAGGACATTCGCGACAGCAAGTATATCAAGGATACGTCGCTTGAGTTTTGCAAGAAACAAAAGCTCAAGGAGGCAATGCTCAAGTCTGTGGAATTGCTACAGAATTCGTCGTTTGACGAGATTGCCAGGACGATCAATGATGCCCTAATCCTGGGTTCCGACAATGACTTTGGTTATGATTATTTCAAGGACTTCGAAGCTCGCTTTCAGTTCAAGGCTCGTAATCCGACCGCCACTGGCTGGAAGGAGATGGACGATATCTGTAAGGGTGGTCTAGGCAAGGGAGAGCTGGGCGTCGTCATCGCCCCGACTGGTGCTGGTAAATCTATGGCACTCGTACATATTGGCGCTCAGGCTGTAAAAGCAGGCAAAACTGTGGTATATTATACTCTAGAATTGCAAGACACCGTGGTCGGTGGGCGGTTCGACAGTTGCCTAACAGGACTTCCCTTGAACGAGCTTATCCCCTTAAAGAACAGATTTATGAAATGGTGAAAGATGTTCCCGGGCAACTAATTATTAAGGAATACCCCACTCGGTCAGCGAGCACCAACACAATCAAGGCACACTTGGAAAAGCTGCGTAATCGGGGTGTTGAGGTAGATATGGTCTTGGTTGATTACGCTGACCTTCTGCGCCCTGCGTCGGTGCAGCGAGAGCGTCGTCACGAATTGGAAAACACATACGAGGACTTGCGTGGTATGGCGCAGGAGTTCAAGATGTGCCTGTGGACCGCATCTCAAACAAATCGCTCCGGTCTCAACGCCGAAGTCATCACAATGGAATCAATCTCAGAGGCATTTAACAAGTGCTTTGTCGCTGACTTTATCTTTTCAATCTCTCGGACGATTGAAGATAAGGTGGTGAATGGCGGTCGTGTGTTCATCGCTAAAAACAGAAATGGACCAGACGGAATAGTCTATCCAATTTTCATGGACACCTCCAACGTGTCCATCAAGGTGTTGCCACCGGCAACAGAGGAAACACTTAACGCATCACTCGCGCCCTCCTCTAAAGAACAATCGCAGCACCTCTTTGACAAGTATAAAAAGTTCAAGAAGCAGGGAGCAAAGTAGAATGTATAGTGAAGAAGAAGTAAGAGCAAAGACTCTAGAGTATTTTGGTGGCGATGAGCTTGCCACAAATGTCTTTATGACAAAGTATTGTCTTAAGGACAAGAAGGCAGCCTCACAGAGCTTACGCCCGATGATATGCATGTTCGTATGGCAAAAGAATTTGCGCGTATGGAAGAAAAGTTCGGTGGCACCGATGCTCTTTCATATGAGGAGATTTATGAACTCTTAAGAGGTTTCAATAAGGTAGTCCCACAGGGGTCTCCAATGATGGGTATTGGAAATAATTATGTTAACGTTTCTCTCTCAAATTGTGTTGTCGTGGACAGCCCTGCTGATAACATTTCTTCCATCATGGATGCTGGTAAGCACCTCGCCAATCTATTTAAACGGCGTTGTGGTGTTGGTCTTGACCTTAGCAATCTACGCCCACAAGACACTCCTGTCAATAACTCGGCTGGTACGACTACTGGCGCTTGGAGTTTTGCTGATTTCTATTCTTATGTCTGTCGTATGATTGGGCAAAACGGTCGTCGGGGTGCCCTGATGATTAGCCTGGACGTGCGTCACCCTGATGTGCTTGAGTTCATTAAGATGAAGCAAGACCTCACCAAGGTTACGGGCGCAAACGTCTCAGTTCGTATCACAGACGACTTTATGAACGCTGTAATGAACGATGAGGATTACGAGCTTCACTTCCTGTGGGGGCAGCTGTTCCGCAGTATACCACCATCGTCAAGGCGCGAGACGTCTGGCAGGACATTGTAGAGTCCGCTACTAAGACCGCCGAGCCTGGCATTCTTATGTGGGACAACATCACAAAGAACCTACCAGCTGAATCTTACAGTGCTCAAGGCTTCAAGACTCTGACCACCAACCCCTGCGGTGAGATTCCACTATCAGCTTATGACAGCTGTCGCCTTATTTCAGTTAATCTAAAGAACTTCGTAAAGCAGCGCTGGACTGAGTATGCCCACTTTGATTTGGAAGAGTTTGCTGACACTGTTCGCAAGGCTATGCGCCTCTCGGATGATCTTGTAGAACTAGAAACAGAAAAACTAGAATCCATCCTCCGCGCCGCCGACACGGCAGACGAGCGTGAGCTTTGGACCAATCTGCTGGAGGCGTGTACCAAGGACGTAGAACCGGACTGGGAACCCACGGGCTTGCAGATGCTGTTGCTGGTCTCGGTCTGGCTTACGACTCCCCGAGGCACTAGAGGTTATTGATCGTATTTATGAGACCTTAAAAGTCACCGCTTACGGTGAGAGCGTGGAATTAGCGAAACAACGTGGCGCATTCCCAATCTTTAACTGGGAGACTGAGTGCGACAATGGTTTCATTCAGTCGCTCCCGCAGGACCTACAAGATGCCATCAAAGAGTTTGGAAGAAGGAACATTTCTATTCTCACTAATGCCCCCACTGGTAGTGTCTCAATTATGTCACAAACTAGCTCTGGACTTGAGCCCGTCTTTCGCAACTGGTACACTCGAAGGCGCAAGCTTTCTCACAACGAGGCTGACCAAAAGGCTGACTTTGTGGACGACCTCGGTGATCGCTGGAAGGAGTTCAAGGTATTTCATCACAATGTGAGGGAATATCTACAACAGCACCGCCTAGCTGACGATCAAGTGCCAGCCTTCTTCACTGAGAGCGACGGCATTGACTGGCAGCAGAGAGTGAAGATCCAGGCTGCCATTCAGCAGCACATTGACCACTCTATTAGCTCAACTATCAATCTGCCAAAGGGAACGGAGCCATCAACTGTTGCGGAACTCTACTTGGAGGGCTGGAAGCAGGGTCTCAAAGGTATTACTGTTTATGTCGATGGCTCGCGCTCTGGGGTGCTCGTTACGAATGACGAAGCCACCAAGAGATCTTCCCACAGCATGGCGCCCCAAGCGACCCAAGGAACTACCTTGCGATATTCACCACACTACAATTAGCGGAGAAAAGTGGGTATTTCTTGTAGGGCTTTGGGAGGGTAAGCCGTATGAGGTTATGGGCGGTCTAGCAAACTTGATTGAGATCCCAAAAAAGTATAAGTCTGGAATGATTGTTAAGCATCCTCGCAAGACAATGAATTCTGTATATGACCTTCGATTTGGGGAAGGTGAAGACGAAGTTCTCATCAAGAACGTTGTAAAGGTGTTTGATAACCCGAACAACTCCATCTTCACCAGGATGATTTCATTGTCACTACGTCACGGAGCAAAGATCAATTATGTTGTGGAACAGCTACAGAAGAATAGAGAGCGATATGTTTAGTTTTTCTAGATGTATTGCTCGTATTCTTAAGAACTATATTAAGGATGGAGAGAGGGCTTCTGAAAAGACTTGCCCGTCCTGTGGGTCGGAAGGACTCATCTATGTGGAGGGTTGCGCAACCTGCACTCATTGCGGGTATGCGAAATGTGGTTAAAATTGCTCCTATAAGGCTGTATAATAGAACAGCAAAGCTAGGAGAAACCCATGAAGTTCAATCATCTATTGCCCGATCGTGTAGCACGCGAAACCTGCGAAGATACCGATCGTCAACATTATTGGAGACCTGTTTCTATTAGCGCCAGTCCAGGCGGATACATGAACATTACCTTTGTTTGTAAGAATTGTAAAAAGAGAACAGGCGAGTTTTTAACAAAAGAACAATATGCGTTGCACGCAGACAAATTAGAAAGAGAGTGTGAATTATGATGTTAAACCCTAGAAACCGACACCTATTGGTTATTCCTCAAGATGAGCAAGAGCAGGAGGAAGAGCGCGCAGTGCTCCTACCCGAGAACTATCGTAAGCCTCAGTCCCCCTATGCGGCTGTTTCTGTTTTAGCGGTCGCCCCTGACGTATCACAGCTGCTAATGGCTGGCGATACCTTGTGGTAGAGCGATCTATGCTAAAAGAGGTGCCTTTTGAGGCGAAACCTTCTATTTAGTATTGGAAAACTACATTTTAGGAATAGTAGAACGGGAAGTATAAATTATGCAACTTAAAGACTTACGAACTCTGATTCAAGAGGTTAAGGGCGAAAAGAAGGTAATCGTCTATGAGGCGAAGTTTTCTCACATTCGCCAGATTATGATGGGTGTAATCCCCAAGCATCAACACAGTGGGTATCCTAACAGCTGAGAATCCCGATGGCAAAGCCTGCTGATCGAAAAGCAAATCGCGAAAGTATGAAAACTCTAGAACGTGATTTACGCGGAATGAATTATGGTTTTCACAAGATCGAAGGGCGTTTTGGATCTGATGAAGATTCAGTGTTGGTGCCCAACATGACTCGTGAAGATGTCGCTGCCCTAGGCATTAAGTATGGTCAGGAAGCAGTCATCTGGGGCGAGAAGTTAACAGACGATAATGATGAGCCCTTCTTTCGATTCTCTTATATAGAGGGCGATGACACGGTTCAAAACCGGGATGTTAGTTTGTCTGGAGCAGAGGTTCAAACCCGAGACGATTACTTCTCTCAGGTCAAGGGGCGCAAGTTTTTTATTCCCTTCTTTGATGATGCCTATGAGGGTGCTAAGTTCGAGCGTGGTGATGGAGTTCAACTTACATATCGCGATGAAGAAATCCCTGAAGACCCAGAAGCGCGTAAACTGGCTGAGTCTCTCAGACGTCGCTCCAGCTTATTAACAGAGTCTGCGAGAACAAAGAAATCATTCTGGCATCATCGAGGAATGATAAACATAGAACTTAAGAAGCTACAAGAGCTAATCAACAAGAGGTAGACGTGAATAAGAGTATTGAGCTTTTCGGTGATGGCATCGGAAAGGTTGAGTACGTCCAGCATATGGGCGAGGATATTACAATTGTAAATGCAGCGAGAGTTTCTTTTGGAAAACACAAAGAAGCGATCGCTGATAATGATAGGAAGCTAATTAAGTATCTTATCAAGCATCGTCACACATCAACATTGGAGCATAACAGTGTCACTTTCCGTTTTTGCGTTCCTTTATTTATTCGTAGTCAGCACCACCGCCATCGCACTTGGTCGTATAATGAGATATCCAGGCGGTATACCGATGTGGACCTCCGATTTTATGAACCACTGGCTTACCGGACGCAGCACAAATCAAATCGGCAAGCGTCAAACGCCGAGGAACTAATCAATCCCGCCATTGAGCATCGTAATCCAGAAATGTGGATGCCGGTAAAGAGTGCCGCAAATGTGCTAGTGAAAGAGCACCATACTGCTTGTTTAGATTTGTTTGACAAGTTACTCGCAGCGGGAGTCTGTAGAGAGCAAGCCCGAGGTGTGCTCCCCCAGAACCTCTATACTGAGTATTACGGGAGCGTGAACCTATCCAACCTTTTAAAGTTCATTGATCTCCGAACACACGACGGAGCGCAGTGGGAAATCCAACAAGTTGCCAAGGCTTGTCTTGACATCGCAACAGAATTGTGGCCAATTACGGTCGGCGCATACCGAGAAATAAGACAGCCTAGTGAAGATTAAGGATCACGAATACGAATACGAAAGGCTGGCAATCGGGGGGAACTCTGCCAGCCTTTTTGTTTTGTTATTACAACTCTGTCCCAAACATAAATGTGGAACTCAAAAAGCCATTTGTGTTTGATGAGACCAACGTGCTACATAAAGATTTTGGAGATACCAAGCGAGAGGTGCTAGAGAAACTCGGCACCACCTTGTCTTTAGGCGGTCTATTACCATTCGCCGGCACCACTAAATCCATCCGGATCATTGATGAGAACACTCTAGAAGCCTACTCCGAGGCAAGAAAAGTAAAAGTCAAGTTCGGCGAACTGATTGTATTTGACGAAATTGGAATACAAAACTTACCAAAAGTGGCAAAAAGGGTTAAAAAGAAGTACAAAGTATATGACTGGCTCTTCGCCAAACAGGGCAAGAAGCACGAGCATCGCCTTCTTGAGACTGACGATGATTTTGTTAAGAAAGTGATATTTCACCCCTCATTTAAAAGAGGTGCCAGTTCCGAATGGTATGATCCAGTCGCCATTTCACATATGACCGAGAAACAACTCCACGACGTGAACTATGGGGAGAACCTTGTGCGCCTGAAGGTGACAGCAATGATGAAAGAAGCGGGCATCAGAGGAGCAGCCAATGGCTATGACACCCGAAAGCCCGATAGGCGCCTATACTATGCGGTCAAAGTGGAACATACGCAACGCGAAGTTGAGACAATAGGCAGGGATGTTCACAAGGACACCAAGACAATAAAGTTCAACCACCAAACCGAAGAGGAAATAGAAAAGAACTTTCTTGACACATACGCCAAGCGTGTGTATAATAAGATATGCTAGAAAATGGTCTGAACCACCCAAATGCGTTTCATTTGGCTGGTATAATCCCAGTGTCCGCAGAACAATCAGACTTTGGAATGGAGTGGTCGGACTGCCTGACCCCTATTGCCCCCAATTACACTGCCATTGAGCATGCTGTGGCCGAATGCGCCTGGGCAGGCTGCGAGACCATCTGGATTGTCTGTAACGACGACGTAAGCCCGCTTATTCGCCATCGACTCGGTGAGTTTGTGATGGATCCAGTATATTTCAACCGAATGGACCCATATCCATCAAAGGCGTAAGCGCATCCCTCTTTACTACGTTCCAATCCACCCATATGACAGGGGGCGCAGGGATTGTCTACCGTGGTCTATTCTATATGGTGCGTATCGGGCTTTTAAGGTCTGCGATAAGATAAGCAAGTACCTAGCGCCCCGAATGTATTACGTGGCGTTCCCCCAAGCGGTATACCCGATAGAACTAATACGCCCCACCGAAAAGATATTTCATCAGAGCGCCCATTCTTCTTGAAATACAAAGGCAAGACAATTCAGGACGGTGAATACCTCGGCTTCAGTTTTGATGAGAAGGGCTACAAGCATCTCCGCGACATTGTGAGAATGCGCCGCAAAGACCTCATCAAGGCAGAGTTAATGGAGGGGAAGAAACCCCGCCAAAAATTTTAAGCTTGACACAATCTTTGAACATGTTATAATGGAAGACGGAAAGGTGGTTGAAGTCCCTTGGTACCACCCGATAGACAATTGGGACAATTATTGCGCATACATGGGCTCCGAAGACCGCAAAGAGGTCAAGCACCCAGGACCACACATACTCAAATACCACGAATACAACAGGATAGGATACGAACCAGATGACGACTAACAGAGCAGAACCAGGCATTCTCTTTACGGGGCTTCACGCACACAGCGTGGCAGGCTCAATCTTTGATGCGATTGGGCACCCGCCCGAACACATGAACTTCGCTTATGAAAACGGAATGGATGCTCTCGCTCTCACCGACCACGGCAATATGAACGGTCTCGCGGGTCAGGTCCTTCACGCTCAGAAGATGCAAGCCGAAGGCAAGGACTTCAAGCCTATCTATGGAATGGAGGCATACTTCATCCCATCCATCTCCGAGTGGCGCGAAGAGTACGAACGAGTGCGCGCAGAGAAGAAGGCAAAGAAGGGTGAAGACGATGTATCCGGCACAACCGTGGAAGATGAGAACGCTTCGAAGCGAGCCGTAAAGAACATTCTTAACCGACGTCGCCACCTCGTGCTGCTCGCGCAGAACCAGCAGGGCTTGAGAATCTTTTCAAGCTCGTGTCCGAAAGCTACAAGCCCGAGAACTTCTATCGTTATCCCCGAGTTGATTATGCAATGCTTGAAAAGTATGGAGAAGGCGTTATCGCGTCCTCTGCGTGCCTCGGAGGCGTTTACGCAGGTAACTATTGGGAAAACCGAGAAGAGAGCAGAGAAGCCGTCCTAGAGGCTATGAGGGGCACCACCCGACGAATGGTGGAGATCTTTGGTGACCGTTGGTATGGTGAACTTCAATGGAACAACGTTCCGGAACAGCACGACCTAAACGAGTATGTCATCGAGATGCACAAGGAATTTAACATTCCGCTCATTTCCACGGCAGACAGTCACTACCCCAACCGAGACGCTTGGAAGGACCGTGAGCTTTACAAGCGACTTGGCTGGCTCGGCAAGGGCAAGCCCGATTGGGCTGACGGTACAGAACTACCCGTAAGTGTTGAGGAAATTGGCTACGAACTCTATCCCAAGAACGGCGATGAGATGTTTGAGTCCTACAAGCAATATTCGGCCCTTGTGGGTCGAGAGTATGACGATGACCTTGTGCTGAACTCGCTGACCGAGACATACCACATTGCCCACAGACGAATGGAGACATTCTTTCCTGACACGACCGTTCGCCTTCCGGACTTCGTTGTGCCCGAAGGCGCGACAGCCGGTGGTGCGCTGCGCAAGATGTGCTTTGAGGGCTGCGAGACATCAACGAACAAAACAATCCAGAGTATCAATCGGCTCAACCACGAACTGGACGTCATTGAAGACCGTGGGTTTAGCAAATACTTCCTGACAATGAAGGCAATTGCTGACCGCGCCAACGACATGATGCTCACGGGTCCAGGTCGTGGTTCTGCCGCTGGTGCTCTGGTGGCTTATGTCCTGGGCATTACACAGATTGACCCGCTCAAGTACGGTCTGCTATTCTCTCGGTTCCTGCGGTCAGACGCCAAGGACTATCCAGATATTGACTATGACGTCGCAGAACCAATGCACCTCAAGGAACAGTTGGTCGAGGATTGGGGAGATACAACAGTGGTCCCCATCAGCAACTGGAACACCCTTCAGCTGCGCAGTCTCATCAAGGATATCAGCAAGCTCTACAACATTCCATTCACAGAGGTGAATGCGGTCACAGGCAAGATGCTTGCGTGAAGCAACCCCGCTGCAAAGAAGGCACACGGCATCTCCGCTGGTGTCTATGTTCCGACCTTTGAGGAGGTCAAGCAGTACAGTAAGAGTCTGCAGGACTTCTTGCGAAAGCACTCTAGCGTGGCTGACCACATTGACGTCCTCTACGGACAGGTTCGCTCGTGCTCTCGTCACGCTGGTGGCGTGGTGATTGCTGAGGAACTAGACAAGTATATGCCCCTGATCAACAGCAAGGGCGTGCGACAGACACCTTGGTCCGAGGGGCAGAACGTTCGCCACCTAGAGCCAATGGGGTTCATCAAGTTTGACCTTCTTGGGCTGTCAACTCTACGAATGGTCGAGGGTGCTATACGGCACGTCCTCAAGCGTCATCACGACATTGAGGAGCCGACGTATGAGCAAATCAAGGAATACTATGATAATAACCTACATCCTGACAAGATTGATCTTAACGATCAGGACGTTTATGAAAACATCTTCCACGCTGGTAACTGGGCTGGGGTCTTCCAGTTCACAGAGACTGGCGCACAAGACTTCTGCAAGCGAGCAAAGCCAAAGAGCATCATTGACCTCGCAGCCATCACTTCCATCTACCGACCAGGACCGCTGAGCGCAGGTGTTGACCGGTCATATGTAAATGCCAAGGAGAATCCTCTGGACATCAAGTATCTTCACCCACTGGTGGAGGAGCATACCAAGGAGACTTACGGCTACCTGATTTTTCAGGAGCAGATTGCAATGCTGGCTCACAAGTTGGGCAAGGACATTTCACTGGATGAGGGCAACCTGCTTCGTAAGGTGCTGACCAAGAAGGGCACCGGCAAGGGTGCGCAAGCCAAGCGCAAGATTGAGAAGAAGTTTGTTGAAGGCTGTGTGGAGAAGGGCATTCGTAAGTCCGAGGCACTAGAACTCTGGCAAACCTTTGAATACTTCTCAGGCTATGGCTTCAACAAGTCTCACGCTGTGTCGTATTGTGTCCTATCCTATCAGTGTGCGTGGCTGCTGAACTACTATCCTTCTGAGTGGGTGGCAGCGTTTCTGGACAAGGAGCCTGAGACCCGCAAGGAGAAGGCAATCAACATTGCCAAGAGCCAGGGCTTTGAGATTGAAGGTCTCAACATCAACACGTCCGGTAAGGTCTGGGAGATCTCTGATGATGGTAAGACCCTCATCCAGCCCCTGTCCTCCTGTAAGGGCATCGGTGACGCTGCCATCGAACAGATTGTAGGACACCGACCCTATCACACGATTGAGGAGTTTCTATTCAACGAAGAGATGGTATACTCCAAGGTAAACAAGCGAGTGCTTGACATTCTGATTCGGTCAGGTGCGATGGACCCACTGATTGACGACAGGTTTTCTGGGGGCAAGCACTTCTGGTCTGCGGTTGCTGTGGAGCGTCCGAGAAACCAGAAGAAGTTGGACGAGAACATTGAACTCTACAAGCCAGAAGGAGACTTCAGCGAGGAAGAAAAGATCGAATATCTTGTTGACCTCACCGGTGTGTTCCCCATGGAGAAGGTCATCACAGGCGAAGTCCTGCGCAAGCTCCAAGACTATGGCGTCCCGCCGCTTGGAGAGTACGACCCAGACCTTCAGCTCTCGTGGTTCATTCCACGAGCAATCATTCCCAAGAAGACCAAGAACGGCAAGGACTATTGGATTCTAGAATGCATTGATGATACCAGCACGTTGACAAAGGTGCGCTGCTGGGGCGTCAATCCGAACAAGGACCGTATCTTCTTGAACCGTCCGTATATGGCAAAGCTTAATTATGACCCCAACTGGGGCTTTTCAACCCGAGCAATCGGTAGAACTTTCAGACTACTAGGATAAAAAAGGAAAACAAATGATAGCAGACATTATCGTAGATCTTCAGTACGGAGATTGTGGAAAAGGCAAAGTAACTCATACCCTGCTGGAGAACGGGGACTACACCCACTGTATCAGATACAACGGTGGATGTAACGCGGGACACACTATTTATCACAAGGGTGAGAAATTCATCACCCACCACATTCCAGCTGGTGTATTCTGGGGCGTTAAGTCTATTATCGGTCCCGGCTGTGTTGTGAATCTAGAGACCTTCTATAAGGAAATCAAAGAGCTAGAGAGTAAGGGGGTATTGTGTAATGGTTTGGTCTTTATTGCAAAGGGCGCACATATTATTACAGCGAGCCACCTTGTGGAAGATTCCCCACGAAAGCAAGATTGGCACCACCAAGCGTGGCAACGGTCCAGCGTATCGCGATAAGTATGCACGCAAGGGCGTTAGAGCGGAGACCATCCCGCACCTAGAGCCATATCTTGTTGATATGTACGAGGAGCTTCACAATGAAAAGTATGAGACAATCGCGCTCTTTGAGGGTGCTCAAGGGTTCGGTCTTGATATTGACTGGGGTGACTATCCTTACGTTACTAGTAGCCACTGCACCACTGCGGGAGCTATGCTCAATGGTATTCCCCCCCGATCAGTAAGACATGTTTGGGGCGTAGCCAAGTGCTACGAGACCTACGTGGGCAACAAGGAATTTGAAACCGCCGCCCAAATCTTTTCACAAATCCGAGACGTTGGGCAAGAATACGGTGCAACAACCGGACGCCCACGACAGTGTAACTGGATGAACATTGACCTCAGGCGAAGGCAGCCAAGATTAACGGCGTCACCAATCTTGTGATCAACAAGATGGATGTCCTGCGTGAAGTAGGCACCTGGACAGTTCGTGACGATAACGGCACCATTGAGAATATCAGCGATGAGAAGCTTTTCCGTCGTTTCCTAAAGTCACAGATTCCTGAGAATATCGCAGTTTATTTCTCAGAGAGCCACATACCATTTGACAATCAGTGCATAAGCCATTATAATACAGTTAAGGAGCAACAATGAATACAAATTATCTAAACATGTCAGACAATATTGAGATCGTGGGCGAGGTAGAAGCTCGCTCAGAGCAAGAGAAGAAGCAGGAGAAGATGATTGAATACATCCGCTCCCTGCGTGCCCTTGAGGACGCTATGGAGCCTATAAGGAGCAAAAGCGTGAACTCAAGGCAGAATTTAAGGAGCAGGGCTGGCTCACCGCAGAGGAGATCAGCCTAACAGTCAAGGCGTATCGTATGATGACAGCCGAGGTTGATATGGACAGCTTCTATCAATCTATGAGGGTCTAATGACCAGAACAGGACGAAACTAATGATTCTAGAGTATGTAAGGATGCGTGATTCGGCAAAGCCCCGGTGCGCTCAAATCCAAGTGATGCAGGGCTGGACGTCTTCTTCAATCCGGAGAACAATACGTCCGTTATTGTTGAGCCTGGCGATAGTGTGGTTCTTCAGACAGGGTATCGCTTCGGCGTGCCCCATGGCTATATGCTTGAGGTCAAGAACCGCTCTGGTCTTGCCTCCAAGCGCTCGCTAGTGGTGGGCGCTTGCGTGATTGACGCAGGCTATGACGGCGAGGTGCTTATCAATCTTCACAATATCGGAACCGAGACTCAGATTGTTGAGGCTGGCTCCAAGATTGCTCAGATTGTAATGGTGCCTGTGGTCATTTCCGAGCACTGGAGACGCATGGTGACAATCTTTATGATTGGTATCCGATTGCAATGACCGAGCGCGGAGAAGGCGGCTTTGGGAGCACGGGGACCTAGATTATGTGCTTTGATCCCAGTCAAGATGCTGAGAAGATCGCAGTTCCAAGGAAGATATACCACGACACCATATTAGCCAAATAGTTCGGCGCAACAAGACCAAGTACCATTATGTGGATATTGCCATCGTGTACTCGTGCATGGCATGAAAAGTTATACTGGGGATCATTCCCGCTTAACAAAGGAAGGTATTGCAAGGAAAAAGGCTACGGGATGGGTTCGGCAGCCACCTGGAAGCAGCTCGGGGAAAGGCAGAGGCAACTCGCAAGAGGAATGCTCACCGAGCAGCTCTGAGGGTCACCCATGAATACTTCGGTCTGCTCATCGCTCACGCTGAGGAGCGCCAAAGAACGGGTGAAAGGAAGCCTTGGATGACCAGGCACGGGACGTTCCAGAAGACTGAGAAGGTCACCCAGCTCAAGAGCAAGACCACTCGTGACGGAAACTACAACCGAGTGACCTTCCACAAGGCAACGCTACGGGTGGTTGAAGTAGCAAAGACGGCGAGGTGCTTTAAGTAAGTATCTTTTCGGAGACCCGAGCCCGAAGATAACTCTCAATCAAACGTTTTCGCTTGATGGAGACTTGATTAATTCTTTAAAAAAGTGTATAATGATCTTAGATGAAACGAGGGAGACGGGAACGTGAACCGCAAGCAACGCAGGGCAATGAAAAAGGAGCTTAAGAAACAAGGTGACCTAGAGGAAGCCCTGACCGAAAAGCTTATGTTGTTTGACCAGCTTCCGGACGAATGTTCTGCCTGTCAAAAAGACTTTGACAAGAAGGACCGTGACATGGTATTCTCTTGGAACGTAGTGGTCCGAGAAGAGGAAAAGGTAGTAAGACTATACTGCCCCACCTGCTGGGACGCTGCACAAAGGCAGTAAAGCAAGTATATGGAGAACTAGATGACATTGTTTAATCAGGCACTAAGTTATGATGATGTACTGGTCGTGCCCCAGTATTCAGATATTGAAAGCCGAGCGAGGTCTCTCGTCTCAGAGTTGGACACTAATAATAAGTTTGAGCTTCCAATCATCGCGAGTCCAATGGATACAGTGGTGGAAGCCGAAATGGCTCTCGCTCTCGCCGAGATAGGCGCACTAGGCGTCATTCACCGTTACAACAGTATTCGTGACCAGAAGGAGATGACCTGGAGTGTGGCAAATGCGATGCCCAACAAACCCGTTGCTGCAGCTATCGCTATCACTGGCGACTTTATGGAGAGAGCTGAAGCGCTTTGCAACTCAGGTGTTACCATTCTCTGTGTGGACGTAGCCCATGGGCACCACATTATGATGAAGGATGCCCTCATGCGTTGCGCCGGGACCTACCGGACGATATTCACATTATGGCAGGAAACGTCGCCACACGCAAGGGCTACGAGGACCTAGCAGATTGGGGAGCCAACTCTGTCCGTATTGGAATCGGTGGCGGGTCCATCTGCTCCACTCGTGTTCAGACGGGTCACGGTGTGCCAACCTTTCAATCAGTGCTTGATTGTAGCGAGTCAGAGTATGCGGGCACTGTTCCCATCATTGCTGACGGAGGCATCAAGACCAGCGGAGATATTGTAAAGTCTCTGGGCGCAGGCGCAGACTTTGTTATGATTGGCTCTATGTTCTCAGGAACAACGGAGACCCCAGGTAAGATTCTTCAGGCTGCTGATGGCTCCAAGATGAAGGAGTACCGAGGATGGCATCTCGCGAAGCACAGCTTGCTTGGCGCGGACGAGCATCCTCCCTGGAGGGCATCGCAACCTTCGTGCCCTTCAAGGGCAAGGTGAAGTACATCGTTGATGACTTGGTCAACGGCATTCGCAGCGGTCTATCTTACACGGGCAGCCGCAGCATTCCCGAGTTCCAACTGAATGCGCAGTTCATTCACCAGACCAGCGCTGGGCAGGTTGAGAGTTCAACTCACATCCTGAGACGATAATGACTATACCCAAGGAAGACCTAGACAAAAGGATTGTCTTTACCGACACCACAAAGCGCCAAGCAGACTTTCGTATTCGCTTGGGCTATGACGGTATGACCCAATCCGAGTTCTTTCGCGCTATGATTTCAGGATACCTGGAACAGGACCGAAACCTACTTGACTACGTTGAGAAATACAAGCGAGAGAAGAAAAGAAAAAAGAGACAAGGCAAGAATTCCCTCAAGAAGAATCGCGACCTTTATGAAAAGGGTCAGCAGACCAGAAGGAAGTTTGCTTTGGATGATGATGTTATTGAGAGTATATTTGACTTGATGGAAGAGGAGCATCCAGATCTATGAGAAAATGTAAAATAGGAGTTGTATTATCAAACAAGCCTTGCAGTGATTGCAAGTGCCGTCAGTGGCTGGATTATGAAGACGATTTAAACTGTACTTTGATCGCCGTGAGAAGCATGGACCCATGACCTTACGTGAAGTAGGAGATCGCCTTGGCATAAGTTTTGTTAGAGTAAAACAGCTACAAGAGGCAGCCTTAGCTAAAATAGCAGCGAAAAATACTAAATTAAAGGACTTTAGCAATTCCAGTTGATACTTATTGTAGATAGAGAAGTTGTTTTACAGGCGGCTTTTTTATCTATTTGAGACTATTTACTGATTGAAACCCTAAAATAGGAGAAAAACTTATAATGAGCAACAAGAATCTATTAAATGAGGCAACCATTCGTCGCTTCATGAAGCTAGCCGGACATGAAGCCTTGACGAGCCCCTTGTTGGTCGTGATTGAAGATGGCACCCACCGGGAGACCGCGATGACGCCAATGAAGAGGGAGCCCACGAGGACGGTGCCGTCGACGAGATGTATGGCGACCGCGACACGAAGTTGACGAAGCGCGACGATGATGAAGTGGAGCGCGAGATGGATGACCTGATGCCCTGACGCCGATGGCGATATTCCCGCTGACGTTCGTGATCGCATTGAGGACGCCCTCGCAGGCGCCCTTGAGATGCTCGCGGGTGAGCTAGACCTAGACCTAGATGTTGAGCGTGAGGATGATGAGCCCGACATGGAGCCTGAGCCCGCCGACGATGACCCTGAGCCGTGACGACGAGTTGAAGTTGACGCCGAGGAGGATGATCTACTAGAAGGCGTCAAGTCGTTGACGACACGGACCTCATCAACGAAGTCGCCAAGCGCGTCACTGCCCGCCTAGTAAAGGCGATGGCAAAGAAGTAATTATTTTACGGTTTCAATCTTGAACCGCTGTAAGATTTGTGATATAATCTTACAGCGGTTTTCTTTGAGGGATAATGATAGAAACAGCATAGTAGTAAACATTCTCGCATTCGTAATTGGAATGTTGTTTCATAAGATTTGCTCCGATATTATCGGAATGGGCTATTTAGGAATGTTCGTGCGTGTTGTAGAAATTCAAGCATTAAAGATGCTTCAGGTTCTAGACGAAGACGCAGGATATGTCCGAGAGCTAAAAATTAAGATGTTAAAACAAGCTGGAGTTGAGGGAGAATCTATAAAGTTTATAGAGGATCTAGACCGAGAAGCAGTCCGCATCTGGCGAGAGACAGTTATAGCACATTTTATCTCCGCCTATCCAGAAAAATATAGAAGTCGATTACAGTTTCATAACTGGGCAGGCGCAATGAAGCAACTAAAATACGTTGAGAGAAATCTAAACAAAGCCACCAAATTTAAATAACGGAGAAAACAATGGCAACCAAAAAGCAAAGGGAAACAGCCGAAAAGGCAGCCGAAGAGAAGACAGCCCAAGAGGCGGAAGAGCAGGCGCAGGAAACGCGGCTCTAGAAATGTTGTTGGAAGCCAGCGCAAAGGAGCCCGTGGACAACAGGCTCATTGCCCTCTTTGGCGACATTGACGAAGTGAAGGCGGGACAGCTGTGCTACAACTTGTTCCACCTCGCAGCCGATAAAAGGTACGCAGCCAAAAATCCTGACGATCTAACAGAAGGTCTTGAAGAGTTGTTGACCCTATTCAACTAATGATCTGCAGCCCGGTGGTAATGCTTCCGAGATGTTCGCAATTTATGATTGCATGCGCCTTGTAAGAGAAGGTTGCCCTATCCACACGCTAGGCATGGGCAAGGTAATGTCAGCCGGTGTTCTGGTCCTAGCGGCGGGAACCAAGGGTAAGCGCAAGATTGGCAGGAACTGCCGAGTTATGATTCACAGTGTTATCGGTGGCGTCTCTGGCGGGCTTCACAACGTGGAGAACGAGATTGATGAGATTCGCTGGGTGCAAGATCAGTATATCAAAATGCTGGCAGACGAGTCGGATCTATCCCGAGCACAGCTAAAGAAAATGCTTCAACGTAAGGTGAATATCTACCTTTCAGCGGAGCAGGCTGTTGAACACGGCATCGCCGATATTATCGTATAGGAGGATAATGAAACACGTAGATAAAGGCTGGGGATGGGAACGGTGGATTGTAAATAATGAGGAGTATTGTGGCAAGCTATTATACTTCAAACAAGGCAAGCGGTGCTCCTGGCATTATCACGTCCTAAAAGATGAAGTTTTTTATTTACAATCCGGTCTAATGTTGGTAAGATATTCTGATGGTGACGACCTTGAAAAGGCAGAAGAATTAATTCTTGAGCCAGGGCAGAACTTTCATGTTTACCGTGGGCTGCGTCATAGGATGATAGCACTTCAGGACTCAGAACTCTTTGAGTTCTCAACACAACATTTTGATAGTGATAGCCACCGTATACTTAAGGGGGATTAGTGAAGAAGAGAATACATGTAAATCAGCACATCATTAAATCTAATCGAAGAAGGGCGAGCGAGAGCCCGTATTGACAGTAAAAACATACAAATCAAATGATTACTGCCACGAAGCCGTCATTGATGGTCCGTGCCGAGTGATATATTCACCAGATAAGCCGCTGTCTTGCGGTGCTCGCGTCTGGATTGAGACAGACTCAGAAGTGGTCTGTGTGATACGAGGAGAAGAAAATGGCAACGATTGAAGGATTACAAGCAGAACTCATTGCAAATATGTATCGCGAAGTCATGGAGAAGAAGCGGTATGCTTTCTTTGACAGAGACAAGCCCTATAATTTAAACATCATAGGTGTGCGACGAGTGGAGAATTCCATCCCCAATAAGTTTGACGACACAATTGTCGTCATCTACCGGAGAGGTTGGACGGACCATGGGTGATCTTTACAGCCGACATCACCACAGACCCTGGGCAATATTGGTTGATGAACCCCACCAATGTAGATGGCACCGCTATCTTGGTCCCAGGGCAGTACCGAAGTGTATACAAGAGGGACCTTCATCAGGGTAAGTACGAAGCGTTATGTCAGCGCGGCGGCAACGTCCGGGTCTATCGGGACAACGACGGAGATCGTAATCACGACATGTCTGACAAGACAATTGATACTGGCTTTTTCGGAATCAATATTCATAAAGCTGGAAGCGCTTCTGTTCAGGTTGACAAGTGGAGCGCCGGCTGCCAGGTGTTTGCGCGCAGTGCAGACTTCGCCGACTTTATGGACCTGACCGAAGAAGCCGAGCAGAGATATGGTAACTCATTTACATATACTTTGCTCTTAGAGACAGATTTCTCTTGACAAATCATTAAAAAGACATTATAATATAATCAAACATAAGGAGTGAATGTGACAAAGCACTATGACAATGGTACGTCTCTTGGAGAAAAGATTCTTCGGGGCGTTAACCAGCTGGCAGACAATGTTGCCTCAACCCTCGGACCCCGAGGGAGAAATGTAATTCTACAGGAGCCCGGGGGAAATCCAATAATCACAAAGGATGGTGTGACCGTCGCACAGTTTGTGAACTTTGAAGACCCCTTTGAAAACGCAGCTGCCGCTGTGATTAAGCAAGCCGCAGCCCAAACCAACTCGCAAGCGGGAGACGGCACCACTACAGCAACAGTGCTGGCGAGAGAAATTCTTAGAGAAGCCCAAAGATACATCGCTTCAGGCGCTTCGCCGGTTGAACTGAAGCGTGGCATGGATTCGGCTGTAGATTCCATTGTTGCCACTCTTAAGAAAATGGCTGTTGACATTTCAGATGTTGAAGAAATTGCCAACATTGCTTCCATTTCTGCTAACAATGACCGCACAATTGGGGAGCTAATAGCCACCGCGGTGGACAAGGCAGGAAAGAACGGCGCCATTACAATTGAAGAGGCTCGCTCCCCTGGAAACGTCGCTGGATCTAGTAGAAGGGTTTCGCTTTGACGCCGGATATGCAGCCACAGCTTTTATAAACGATGAACGCCGGGGAGTGGTTAAGTATAGCGACGACCCATTGCTCCTAGTGACCGACTACAAGATTGAAGCGGTGGATCAAATTCTTCCGATTCTGGAAGTGGTCGCACGCGAGTCGCGCCCATTTGTTATTGTGGCAGAGGATATTGAAGGTCAAGCACTTGCTGCACTAATTATGAATGCGATGCGAGGCACCATGAAGATTGCCGCCGTAAAAGCTCCCCGCTACGGCGAAGAGCGACGAGGAATCCTAAAGGATCTTGCAACATCCGTGGGCGCGACCTTCGTATCTCGGGAGACTATGCTTAAGCTTAAGGACGTAAAGCTAGAGCACTTAGGGATTGCAAAGTCTATTGAGATTACCAAGGGGGAGACCACTATCATGGGTGGAAAGGGGAATACCAATGATATTGAAGAACGTATCAACGATCTCAAGACGACATTGGAGAATACTGAAGCAATCACCGAGTGTACAAGAATTCAAGAAAGAATTACGCGCCTCGCTAGTGGTATTGCAATTATTCGTGTCGGTGCATCTACTGAAGTTGAGATGATTGAGAAGAAGCATCGCATTGAGGATGCCCTTGAAGCGGTGCGCTCAGCGCAAGAGGAGGGGATCGTTCCGGGTGGCGGTGTCCCTCTGATTCGGGCAACCGAGATTACTGAATTTGAGGTGGACAACGAGGACCAAGCCCTGGGAGTGGAGATTGTGCGGAAAGCAATTTTGGCCCCCCTCCGACAAATGGCTGAAAACGCCGGCGAATCACCGGATATTATTCAGACAATTGTGGCTGGTCTCGAAGGTTCTTCGGGATACGACTTTCGGAACCGAACGACTTGTGACTTGTTGGAAACCGGGGTTATTGACCCGTGCTAAGGTTTCGCGCTGCGCTTTGCAGAACGCAGTTTCTGCTGCAGGAACATTAATCACAACAAATCATGCCATCATCCAGTCGTAACGAAAAGAGCGACTAATTATAGGTATGGAACAGATGGACCAAGCTGCGCTCGCAACTCTTCACGGCAAGATTGATCGTCTCAACGATAATATTGATACGGTCAAAAAGCAACAGGAGGAGATTAGCGAGCATATCGGAAAGATCAAAGAGGCGGTATATAATCCCGATTCCGGTCTCTATGCGCGGCTGAGGTCACTAGAACAATGGCGAGACACCACGGCACGCAATAGCTGGTTTATCGCAACAACAGTCGGAGCACTCGTTCTCAAGACTGTTTGGGATTTACTTTTAACATAACATAAGTGAGGTAATATGAAAGTAGGAATTTCTTACGCGGTTGAGCTGAGTGAGATTCCAGACGAACTTCAAAAATTGATTGAAGAGGTTCAGTGGGAACTGTCTGAAAAACTAGACCTTCTCACCGAACAAGTTAAGTCTGATGATTTCGCAGGAGCACTCGCAAACATTAAAAATATGAGATACAATCTTCAGAGAACGGACACCCGCCTTGAAGATTGCAACACCATCCTGGTGGGATATTTGACTGTTTTGAAGCGTCTCGCGGACGAAGCAGAAGCCGAGGAAGCCCGGAAGAGAGAGCTTGGCTTGGGTGTACGGCAATCGCGACCTGGACCTGTCAAGAGTACAGACGCTACAGATGATTAGCGAGCAGACTAATATAGGAGATCTTGTATATATCCCATCCCAGGCTTTGCTGACTGAGCAAGCAGGTGCGGATGCTTACAAGAAGTTCATTAGAACTGATAAGCCTGTTAATGTTTTGTGTGTCGGTAAAAGAAATATAGAGATAAAGGTTTTTTATAATGGTTCATCTTGGTGGGTCAATAAGAAATTGGTGTATCCAATAAAGGAGGATAATGGTAGTTAAACTAGTTGAGGTTTGTAAATCCACAGAGTTTGGGATGGCAAACACATATGCATTAAGAGAGATATTTATTAACCCGGAGCACGTTGTCTGCTTACGCTCCGATGACGTAACCCGACAGAGGTTGCAGGAAAACAAGCTTCCTCAAGAGCTTGATGAGCGGCAGGAGTTCACACGCATCCAGCTTAATCGTGGACACAATGGGCTTGATGTAGTTGTGGTGGGCAACCCCTCAATGGTAGAGCAGAAGCTTCAAAGAGCGCGCCAGCTGCTCCGAGGATAAAATGAATAAATACTTCCACGTCTATGGGGCGATTGATTGTCCTTACTGTCTAGAGGCTATCTCTTTGCTCACAAGTTTGGGATATGAGTATGTGCTTACTCTTATTGATCAAAGCCCCACCTACGCTGCTTTAGTTAAGAGTGGGTATGGGCATCCTACCATTCCGATAATTAGCTATTGCGAGAGCTTAGACAGGGAAGAATTTATAGGCGGCTCCGATGATCTCGTCAAATACCTCCAAAAAACTTTTAAAGAAAAAAAAGAAGAAGAGGACTTGACGGATCCAGACGAGTGATTAAGTTATGTATGTAGCCGGCACTACTAACATTCTTTAGAAAGGAAACATACAAATGACTTTTGCTATCACGCTACCGATTCACCGACCCAATAACTTTTACAACGCCCTGGATTCATTCTTTGATGATGTCTGGGCTGCACCAAAGCGCAAGAAGGTTGAGCCCATCAGCCCAATCTATAATGTGACCGAGGCTAAGAATGGATATGATATTTCCATCGCAGCACCAGGAAGAAAGAAGGAAGACTTCAAGGTAAATGTAGAGGACGATGTTCTGGAAGTCACCTACGAAGCCGAGGAGACCACAACTGCTCTAGCGGTATCCTCATTCAGCAAGACTTGGCGACTACCAGAAAACGCAGATGTGGAAGGTATTGTTGGAAAGTATGAACAAGGCATTTTGACACTCAATGTGCCGGTTCCAGATATTGCCCGAGTATCGCGCGAAATCAATATTGAATAATACCTGCAATCTTAGAACGCAAAAGGCGGCTTCGGTCGCCTTTTGTTATTGAAGACAACTATTTATATAGAACAGTTGTGTTTGGAGTTTTATATTATGTCATTAGATAGCGTTTTAAGGGCTGGCGCCAGTTTCTCAACGAAGAAGATGAGCTAACCGAAGGCAGTGAAGAGTGGATTGCTCGCGCAGAAAACTTCATTGAGGACAACCCTGATCCCGCAGCCTATCCCTTCAACGATATGTTTGACGGACAGTTCCGCCAAGTCGTTCCTATGACCGGCGACAAGATGGCACTCCACGTTGGAACCGAACTGCGCAAAGAGGACTATAGAATTGTTGCCAAGCCCGAGACCAAGACGATTACTCGCACTGGCGAAGGCGGCAGAAAGTATCAGGAAGAGGTAACGCTCAATACCCTTTTCGCTGAGAAAGACACTGTTATTCCAAAGGGTCCAAAGGCAGGCGAGACCAGAACAACAACACAGAAACTAGGACGAACCATCCGCAAGGAGTTCGGCGCCAATAGCAAAGAGTATAAGTGGTGGGAGAAGAACCAAACCTTCTACGGAGAAGACGAGAACTACCTCGCACTAACCAATCTTCCAGAATATTCTATCGTTGTCAGCCGTCACCCGATTGACATTATGAGAATGTCTGACTTCTCCTGGGCTGGCATCACCTCTTGCCACCGCGAGGGCGGAGAGTATCAGAAGTGCGTTCCCGGCGAAGTAGCAGCCCAAGGCGGTGTTGCCTATGTGGTCAAGACGTCCGACCTAGAAGACGTTGGTGATCTACAGGGCGAAGAGGTCTTTGCCGACCCAGACCGAGATATTGACGGCATTGCGCCAATCGCCCGCCACCGCCTCCGACGCTTTGACAATGACCAAGACAAGGACGCAACCGGCGCAGAGGGTTATAGCCTCCTTGTTCCCGACATGACTACATACGGCAAGAAGGTTAGAAAGTTTTATGATGCCCTCCGTGATTGGTCATACGAATCCCAGGTCGGCAAAGCATTTGAAGAAGGCGCAAACCCAAGTTAAGCAACTTCGTTTCTCGCGGCGGAACATACTTCGATGTTGGCTCGCGCCCCGGCTCAATGTTCAATGAGTTTTCCAACTTGAAGGCGACGATCAATACAATCCTAATGCGCGTATGCCTCACCAGCGCGAAGACGCCGAGGTAGAGTTCAGAGCTGATAGACGTGGCGAACGTGAGGAATTAGAGCAAGCCGTTGAAGAGAACAACAACTGGGCGGCGTCATACCTAGAGCATTCCAACGCTTTCGCTTCGGTGGAGGAGGTTGACGAGGATCGGTTTTATGTTATGTACGGAGCTTCAATGGAGCTTGAATATGACAATGTTCCATACAATCCTGCGTTTAAAGACTATCGCAGCAAGAGCGTGTTGGAGACCGCCATTGAGCGTGGTGCCATTGGTGGAGACGACGCCAACATAGAGGACGCAACAGTGTACTTCTATCCCAACAATAACCAGAAGGTCAATGAGCAGGAGGGGAGCCTGATTCCGACAGCCCCATTATGGGTCGTCTAGACGTGAGCCTCCAATTCAGCAATGACCACTACGACCCTGATGTTGAGGGTTTTGAACAGTTTGTCCGCGACGTCGGCGATGCCTTTGACAGCCGCTTCGCCGAAGTCAAGGACGATGTTTATATCACCCTGGCAAAAGAGGGCGCCCTTCCTGAGCGTCCGTTTGACACCTTTAAGAGGATGATTGAGGACGACGAGTTCCCCGAGTTCAAGAACTTTGAGGTTCATCCCGAGGACGGTCCAAACGAGATTGAGTTCAGGATGACGACGGCAGCGGTCAGCCAAAACGTCATTGGCAAATACAACCCATCGTGGCTGAACAATGCTTTGACGAGGCTATGGGATACCATTGATTCTCGTATGTTTGGGTTTACAACCCAGGAGGCGATTGAGCGAAGTATTAAAGTGTCATACGAACTTTGGGACTACCCCACCGAAGAAGCCCGCCGTGCCAGAGCAATGAGAACAGCGGCGACAAAGATGCCCACAGGACTTCAGGGACTAGCCTTTGACGCCGACGAGGGGCAAATAGTAAAGGTTATGATGCGTCGGATGAAACTTGACCGAGGCAAGAACATGCTTAATATCCCCCTCAGTTATGTTTGGGGCGGCACACAAGACGCTAAGGCGCTTAAATATAGCGAGGAATACTCCAAGCTTGTAATGCAGCGACTAGGCGAGTTCAACCAGAAGGCTAAAGAGGCAGCAGCCAAGCAACTTAACCTTCCCTTCGCTGACAAGGGCGAGCAACGCAGCCTAAACTTTATGGATAAGTATACGCACGACGAGGGTGATGTGGTTGATGACCTAGACTTCAACTCCCTTGGTTTCAAAGCCGAGTATGCTCAGACTACGATGTATTCGGATAACAAGGTAGCGCCCAATAAGTCCAATATATATGGCGGGTTCGGTTTAACCTTTGACGGCGGAATGACCGAAGAAGAAGGTAAGGCTGCCATCGCATTTATGAAGTATGTGGATGACAACGCCGACCAGGTTAGTAGGATCATGTCCGAAGTGATGATGGACGGCATCAAGCAGTTCCAGCTGGACACGATAGAGAAGATACGCAACAGGTGGCCAAAAGTCAAGAAGGAAATAGAATCAGTCCTTCCCGAGGATGCGATCGCACTTCCCCTTCGGGCATATGAAGGCATCTATTGTTCGAGATCTTTCAGCAGAGGAGCAAAAAGTGTCAGATGAAGTAAAGAAAGGTGGTGTCGGTGGACCCATCGCAGAGAGAATTGTCAGGAATGTCATGAAGCGTCTGGGCACCAAGAGTCCGCTCATTCGCGAGGCGTTGTTCAGGACATTGGAGACAAAGAAGGTTGTAAAAGAAGCGGACGACGCTTATGACTTGCTTTTGTACGCCATTCCTGTTAGAATATCAATAGCTAAGTCGCTCGGAGGCGATAAGACGCAGACCTTCAACGAGGTCCGTGGCATCGAAGGTGTGACGGTTGTTCGTGACATCGAGGGAACTGCCCGAGAGGACGACAAGAACTATTACTCCACAGTGGTAATCAAGTTCGAACTGCTGTCTGGCGTAGGTCCATTAGACTATAAGTCAAAAGAATTGATCCCAGGATTGAAGCAAATCAAGGGCTTGATCGTCTATAACATTGGAGATATACAACAGGTAAAGATGTAATGGGTGTTTTGATTCAAGGTCCGGATTATTGGTTTGACCGCTACGTGCCACCTCGCATTATGAACGGTTCCATTGTAGCGTTCGGAACAGATCCAGAAACTGGTAACCCTTTCCCTGACTTTGACGTATTAATGGTAGTGATGGAATTGTACACAGACCATGAAGCCGACTGCGTAATGGCAAAAGTTGCAGTTTGCCCAGACAACAATCCTGAATATGTAGAATATCATCAGATTCCTCTAGAATATCTTGAACTCATTGAACAATAAAGGAGAAATAATGAGAAAGTTTATGCTTATTGCCGTTAGCTTGGTGCTAACGGTGTTCCTAGCTCGCGAAGCCCGAGCCCAAAATACACACTTTGACTACACATATTATACAAATGGCAACAGTTATGTTTGTGCTATTCGAGCCCCGTTTGGCGAGGTACACGTATTGCACTCGCACCCGGTTTCAACCTATACCTGCCGCGACCACTATCGTTTCTTCGTGCGAAGTAACTACCCTGTTAAGCTCTTCCACGTTTCCAATGGCATTTACTATACTCACTGGGATACTATGCTCCGCTACAATACAGATTATCTATTTATGCATCAGCTAGCTCCACGACGATATTACCACTATCGCCCTCACCGAGCCCCCAGCGTTACGTTTGAATGGGATGGTAGAATCCTTCCTCGCACAACAATCAGGACCTATAACTATAATCCTCCGGTTCGACGCTACAGTTACAATCCGCCTGTAAGGCGATATACGCCGCCTCAGCGCCAACGAAGGACCACTGTCACCTATGGCACGACACGGACCTCTAGACCCCCTCAAGAGCGGCGCACGGTGCGCTCAGAGACCACAACTCGCCG